>Ga0209960_1003902_pt1 | contig 12124 bp, 15 predicted proteins | sample ThiBiot_500_plan_2_FD_183947 | JGI IMG/M metagenome (GOLD analysis project Ga0209960, IMG submission 183947) | Wastewater bioreactor microbial communities from Cape Town, South Africa - Thiocy_expt_500_plan (SPAdes) | ecosystem: Engineered > Bioreactor > Thiocyanate-remediating >... | reverse complement strand
TCGGTAAGTCCCTCGCCACCCAGACAGCGCTTGGCGAGCGCCCGCACGTCGTCGAGCGACAAGTCGAGCCCGTAACGCTCCTTGGCGCGGATGGCGGCGTGCGGGACGATGGTCATCCGAACACGCTGTCGGTGGCCGGTAGGGGTGGCGTCATAACTGGTGTGGGTGCGCCGCGCAGTCGACGGAAACACGCCTGCGCCGCGCGAGCCTGGATACGCGTATCGTCGAGAGCGTTGTGTTTCGTCTCGCCGGCGGACATCTTGCGCGGATCGACACCGGCGACATCGAACAGCGTTCGGGTGCAACGGCTATTCCAGAATGACCACGGAGCTTGCATGCCGACGGCGTGATAGGCCGCCTCCAAAATTGGCTGGTCGAAGTTGGCGCCGTGGCTCCACACGCGCTCGCCGCCGTGCGACTGCCACCAGGCAGAGAACGACCACAGGGCGTCCTGCAGAGGCTGCGGGTCGACGAGCAACGCGTCTTGCGCCGCCTTGCTCTGTCGCGCCCACCACGCCTCAGTGTTGGCGTCGACGTAGAGGCCAACGGCTTCGCAGCTTGCACGATCGACGTTGACGTAGAACTCGGCGCCGAGCGCGTCGCTGTCGGGATCGAAGAATAGCGCCCCAATGCTTCGGATGACGCAGCCCGGTCGCGTGCCGAGCGTTTCGAGGTCGAGCATTACGTCCTTCACTGGTCGGTCTCCGAATAACCGAAGCGCGCGGATAGGGCGGATTGTGCAGAGTAAATGGCGGTCGACAGACGATTGTCCGCCGCAACCAGGTTGCTGCCGGATTTGGCGGCCTTGTAGATCTGCGCGGCACGAATAACGGATTTCAACTCAGTCTTGAGGTCATCGATCTCCTCCGCGAGCCGCAGCGCCAGCTTCTCGGGCGTGACTTCGTCGTCCGTCAGACCGGGGATATCGTCGAGGGCTTCCCAGCGCCGATCAGCTTGGCCGTGGATTTTCCCGCCGGCGAGCAAGCGGAAAACACTGAAGCTGGTGTGCCGATGGATCCACGTACCGTCAGCTTGGCGTTCCACCGGCACGATATCGATTTCTTCGCGACCGCCGACGTACATGGTGAAGAGATAGATGTTAGGTCGCTTGCGCTTGAACGGCCACATGTGACGACTCCCGTTGAAGTTGGAGAAAGGGACGGCGGACCGTGTAGCTCGCCGTCGCACGGCATATCAGACGCGTTAGGCGAAGAGCCCAGCCGCTCCCTGGCCGTTCTGGGTAGCCGCCGGCGCAGCGCCCTTGTCGACAACGCCTTCGAAGAAGTCGTCGGGGTTGGCCTGACCGCTGCCACCCAAGCGCTCGCCGTCGCGCGCGAATTGGACCATGTTGAGGCCGACCGAGAGGCCCTTGCCGTTCTTCGCGTGTTCCCAGGCGAAGAGATTGACGACGATGTGGTAGTAGGCGCCGGAGTAGAGCCGGCTGCCGTCGGTGACCTTCACCAGCTTGCCGTCGGCACCGCGCTTGTCGTCGAAAGCCTGCGGCTGTCGATCCTCGTTGGCGCTGGCGCGCAGGAAGCGGTGGCCCTCGTAGCCCTTGTGGCGCTCGCCGGTCTTCTTGCTGATGCCCTGCGGGCCGTCGCCGTCCAGGAACGGACTCTTGATGACGCCGTTCTTGATCCACTCGGCTGCCTTGTCGCCCCACTGTTCGGTGGCGACACGCGCGGCTTCTTCGTAGACGTTGAGTTCCTTGCCGTCGTTGGTCTTGCCCATCAGGACAGCCGTCGACTTCGGCCACAGGAAAGTGCCGTTGTACCGGAACTTGACGACGCCGTTCTCTTCCATCTTCTGAGGCTTCAGGATGTTGAGGAAGGAACCGCGCATGTTTTCGAGCTTGAAGTCTTGCGATCGTGCGTTCGGCATTGCATGCCCTTTCAGTTTAGACAGGTTCGATCACTCGGATGGCGGATGACGCTTGTCGTCCAATCCCAGTGACGAGCGGATCGCATCTGGATCATCGTTTCCTTTGTCCCATTCTGGTGTGAGGAGAGAGGTTCCGTTGGCCGTGTCGAACACGGTGTGGTTGTGCGTGTCGTAAACCGGCGGCGCCTTGCGACGCTTCGGATCCAGCTTGCCGAACAACAGCGCTTTCATGCGAAGAATTTATCGGCTGCCGACGCCACCGCGGGCCGCGTCGTCTTGGCAGCGGAAACTAGCGACTGCCCGGTGACGGGTCGGTGGATCAGAGCGGCGAGTTTGTCCTTGCCGACTTCGCGCAATCGCTTGGCGCCGAGCTTCTTTTCGAGCTGTGTCGGCGAGCGCATGGCGAGCGTGTAGAGCTCTTCGTCGGTAACGCCGATCTTCTTCAGGCCCTCGGCGGGGAACTCGCCCTTGAAGCGGCGGTTACCGATCTTGTCGACCAGGATGTATTCGGCGCCGGTGGCCGGGTCTTTGATGTCGGTGCCGGTCTGCTTCAGCCGCGTCGCCAACGCGCGAACGGCATTCATCCAGTCTTGCAGGTTGTCGAAACCCTCGAGCGCGCGTGCCAGGCGCTCGGGTGACAGGTCCGTCGGCTGGTTCGGAATGACGATCGTGCCGCTGTCGCCGAAGAATGCCTCGGCTGCGACGAGCGCCTTCTTCTCCTTGGCCGGGCAGAAGCCAGCGGCTGGACAGAAAGTGCAGTGGCTGCCGGCGACGACGTACTTGTCACCCCACGCCTCGCGCATCAGGTCGCCTTTGATGGCCTTGTAGGCGACGATGGCTTCCGCAGCACGATTCATCCGCTCGACGAGCTCGGCCGTCCACTCCATCAGGTCGGCGACATGATATGTCTCGCTCTTCGACAGCCCGTCACCCATGCGCGGCTGCACGACGGTCGACATGACGCGGCTGATTGAGCGACCGGGGTGCGCTAGCATCGCGCCCAGCCCGTAGGTCCGAAGCTGCTTATTCTGTTCGACTTCGACCTTGATGCCGCGGCCGCCCTTTAAGTCGACAACTTCTATCAATTCCCACTTGGGGAAGATCAGAACGGCGTCGCCAGTGCCGCCGGCGTCGAATGGCGGCTCCAGGGAGGCGAGCGAAAAACGCTCTTCGATATAAAGTTCGGCATCCTCTCCTGTGGCCGTCTTGTACTCGGCCATCCGGCTGCGTACGTAGTCGACGTACACTTGGGCCGTGTTGGCCATCTCGGTATCGACTTCGAAGCTGAAGCGCTTGGTCTTCTCGACGGTGCCGATCAGACTTTCGGCATCGCTGCCGGACCGAAGGCACTTTTCCGACACCTGGTGACAGGCCGTCCCCCATGCCGCCGCTTCGGATTCGATGTCCAGGTGGGCGACCTGTTCGCCCAAGGCGAGCGCGCCACTACAGGCCCAATTGCGCGCCGTCGAAGATGCACTCCAGGTGGCATGTGCGCGCTCGCCGTGGTTGTTCATCTAGGCTGCTTTCTTCTTGAGGTCTTCGTCACGGCTGCGGATGCGCGAGGGCGTCCATGCCTTGGTGCGCCATGGCTGGCCGTACTCGCCTCGCGAGCTGGGATGTCGTCGCTTGCGAGGCGAGATACCGAGCCCACCGGGGCTGGGCCGTGAGCCGCGTGTCCGCTGTTCGGCGGCGCGAGCGTCGAGCATTTGTCGACGCTCCGGGGTGTTGCGCTGAGTCATCGCAGCTTTAGCCGAGCGCCGACTGCGGCGGCCGGACGTAGCGGTTGGCCGCGGCCGCGGCGTTGACGAACGCTTGGGAAGCCTTGCCCAGCTGCTCCTGGTTGGCACCGTCGAGCTTGCTGATGGCGCGGATGCCGCCGCCGACGGCGTCTTCCAGCGCGTCTTGCAGATCCTTCTGCGCAGCTTCCATGCCGAACTTGTCGATGTAGCTCTTGGCGGCGTTGCGCACATCGTCGAGCGTCAGGGACTTGGCCTTCTCGGGCTCGGGAGCCGGCGCAGTCGCTGCGGTCTGGTCCTCGGCCTGATCCTGCACGCTTTCCGGGCTCGATCGCTCGGCACCGGTGCTGATGTTCTGCAGAGCGGCGGACGGCGTCGGCGCGGGTTCGACAGCGGTGTTGGTGGCGGCGCGCGGACGACCACGGCCACGGCCGCTAGCCGGCTTCTCGGCTTCCTGACCGCTGGACTCGGCAGTCACGGTCTGTTCGCCCTGCAGCATGGCGCCGGCGCGAGCGACAAGGTCGGGGTAGACTGGACCGCGCAGGCCACCCGAAAGGCCGTGCAGTTCATGAAGGGTTTCACTGGCGCTTTCGCCGTTGATCGTGATCGTTACGGGCATGCAGGCTCCATGACTTTGCGGATGGTTTCGACTTTGGGGACGAGAACGCCGACCAGGGACTCGTCTACCGAGCCGGGCAGCGCACACACCCGCACCAGCGCTTGGCCTTTGCGGTTGTGATTGGTGATGCGCAGGGCGGCCTGCGACATGTCCTTGGGGAGGAAGCTGTATTCGACGAACCACAATTCGTCGGCTTCCGAGAGGTCGATTGCCTCGCCGGCGGCCTGTATCTGGCCAGCGAAGACGCGGTGAATGGCGCTCTCCTGAAACTTCCGCTGTTCGTCGGCGCGACGGTGCGGCGGTGTGCTACCGTCGATGCCGCATACGCCGAACTCAGCGAGGCCCTTCCACAGCAGCTTCAGGACGTCTTGATGCCAACACATCAGCACAAGTTTGCGGATACGACGATCGGCCAGTTGCTCACGCGCGGCCGCGATGACGGCGTGTGCTTTGATGCTGCCAGTAATCCGGCGCAACGGCCCCATGTGCATCTCGAGCGAGCGCGTATCGTCGCTCTGCGCCGCATCCAGAATGGCGACAGCGTCAGGGCAATCGATTAATTCGGCCGGCAGCTTGTCGACGTCGAGAACGAAAGTGTTGTAGATCGGCGGCCGGATACCGACGTCTTCCTGCGTGCGGCGAAGCCAGAAGCCGTCGAGCCGCGCCGACAGGTCGTCCAAGTTCTGGCCGCCGACAACGACGTTCTGCAGGAGGCCCTGAAAACGACGGGTCTTCACGACGCAAAACCGATCTATGAAAGTCTGGTGCGCAGCGTAGGGGCCGAGTCGGCTGACACACAGGCCGCGCAGCATAGGGTAGAGATCGTCGGGCGCCCCGTTCGGCATCGGTGTTCCGGTGAGCGGCCAGACGTAGTCAGCGGCGCTCGCGAGTCCGCCCTTACCGTACAGGCCGACGGTGCGCTGTGTCGGGCGCGTACCGTTGACGACGTTGCAGGCGTAATGGGCTTCGTCCGGGATCAGAACATCCCAGCGGCGCGAGGTGAGTTCGGAAAATAGCGGTTCGCTGAAGAACTCGTGCCAACCGACGACGAGGACGTCAGTCTCGGGCGGGCGCACCCTGGCGCCGTATTGAACATGGATCGATCGCGGGAGGCCCCACAGGCCAATTTCGCGACCCCATTGCGCTCGGCCGGTGGCCGTTGTGACCACCAGCATTGTGCGCGCCATGATCAGGTCGGCGGCGATGATAGAAGTGCCCGTCTTGCCCACCCGCGGCGCGTCCGCAAGGAGCGCAGCTCGGCGGTTTGCCAAGAACTGCGCTCCTGATATTTGGGTGGGGAGGGGTTGGGGCATGTCTGATGTATTTCGTGTGTATGACGTAATATCAGACACACAAGACAAGCGTCAAGCGGCCTTTTGCGGCGCGAGCCACTTTATGGGGCGGTCGTCGCCCTCACGATAGGTCTGCTCATACTGAGCGAGCATCACCAGGTTACATGCCACATGGCCTCGATGCGGCAAGCCGCTCTCCGGGTCTTTCTCCTCGCCGCGCAGGATGGCCAGGAGGTGGCGTACGGCACAGGCCAGGGGGATCGACCACGCCATGCCCTTCGCCCAGTTCCACTCGGTATATTTCCTGCGACCGTAGTCGAAGACACGGGCGCAGTCGGTCGTCCAATCACCCGTGAACTCGGCCAAAACATCGCCGATGGACACAGCATCGTCTCGTTGCCACTGGCCCAAAGCGTACAGAATACGCTGCGCCTCGGCCCGGCTCGGCGCGAAAGGTTGGCAACCGGCCGTCCATTCGGCCAAGATCCACACTGGAATCAGTTCGACAGGCGCCTTGCCTGCGTTGTAGCGGGCACCGCTACCGCGGACCTCGCTAGTGACGTCGCCGACACCGGCCGCGGCGTGTTCTGCATTGCTGTAAATGGCGTCACGCAAAGACATTCCCATCTCCTCTCGGTTGCTGCCACTCAAAAATGCGAATGATGAGCGCGGGTTTCTCGCTAAAAACTTTGTAAACTCGCGCGTCAGAAATCTGGGCGTCATCAACCCACACGACGCCGTTTAGTGCGTCTATTGTCTTTAGAAGATTGTCGACATCCGGCTTACCCGTAGGTGGCGCCGCCCCCGACAACGCCGCCTCCCGTCGCTTTTTTGGCCAGGATTTCGGTACCGGCATCCGGGCTTCGATTTCTACTATCAACGGAGAACTGCAAGGCGGCGCTTCGCCGATCTCACACTGCGCCGCATAGCGCAGCACCGCTTCGTAGCCTCGCGTGGCAGCCGGGGTAAAAGCTCGGCCGGATGCGCGTGAAAATCGTGGACGACCCTTCCCCTTAGGCGTGCCGTCGAGAACGATTTCTAGGAGCGGCTTCAAGCCGTCGACTCGCACACCTTCTCCTCTTCGGGAGCGACCGCCGGCGCGATAGCGGCGATGGCTGCAGCCTTCAGCCGAGGCGAGTCGCTGTGGATAACTATGATGTCCAGTTCGTCCACGGCCTCCGAAGTGGCCGGGTTTGTCTGATGCTCGACCGCTTCGCGGCGCATCCGGCGCAGCTCGGAACTATTACGCCAATATGACGCTGTCTCGTTCTCCAGGATTGAATCACTCACGATGGAAGTCTCCCCAGATAGCAAGCCAATCGGATGGGCATGCCGGAATCCAGCTCTAAGAGTGCGAGTAAGAGGGGAAGCCACTCGCTTGGGACACGCCCACGTTGAAACCATTTTTCAACTGTTGGTGCGCTCAATGATTGCACACCATACGCGGTTACAAAAGCCACTAGACCCGTAGGGTTTCCGAAGCTCTCACGCAGCAGCTTCTTAGTATCGAATGTAACCAATGCGCCCTCGGGAATTCGCAGTGACGCTGGTCTTGTATGTCGGATGTCTGGCGTGTGTCAAGTAACGTCTTACGATTTCCGTTGACGGGCGACATACTGTGGACTACACAAGACATACGACGCGCATATTGCTTATGGAGATGGTCGTGGCTAGAAAGCATCGGACGCACATATCCTATGGGGATTCGCCAGTGCCAGACGGCCTTAGGCCCAAGCACCTGACGAAGCAGCAGTTCGCTAACCGTCTTTACCGTCTGATGCAGTCGAAAGGCTGGAGTCAGTCCGAACTTGCGCGTCAGGCTACAAATGCAGCTTCGGGTGACACAACTGTGACGCGAGACAACGTCTCGACATACATTCGAGCGTCGTCATTGCCAGGGCCGCAGAAGACCGAAGCTCTGGCCGCTGCCTTCGGAATCAACCCGGACGAGCTGCTTCCTAATTACGCGGAAGGTGCAATTGACGAGGATCTGCACCCGACCTTCGAAATCAAAGCGGTCAACAGCGCGCCCGGCGTCGCGTGGGTTCGCGTCAACCGTATGGTGACGATGGAGACGGCGACAAAGATCGCCAATCTTCTGAGCGAGGACACCGCGCCGCAGAATGACAATATTTCTAAGCCCAAAGGCCGTCGCTGAGCTGACCGGCTGGTCGGCCGCGAAAATCAAGCGTCTGCGGCTCTCGGGTAAACTTCCGTTTATCCCGGGCCGGCCGCCGACGATCGAACTCGCTGACGTGCAGGCGCTGAAATGCCATCGTTTCCCGAGCTCAAAGCCGACCCCGACAGCGGGTTCATCTACATCCACTGGACAGAGCGCGGTGCTCGAGGACAGCGAGGACGAAGCAAGCGTGAGAGCACGCGCACGAAAGACGTTTCTAAAGCGGAGATTTACTTCTCGGAGTGGCTAAAACTTAGGCAGACCGGCGCCACTCCCGGCGGCGTGCTCACGGTGGCTGACCTCTGGTCGATCTATCACAAGAAGCACGTCCAGGTGAAAGTCGTCGACGGCGGCTCACGTCATGACTCGGCCTGGAAGAACCTGGAGCCGCATTTCGGCGCGCTGCTGCCACCCGCGATCGACGATGACGTCGTAGATGAGTACAAGGAAGCCCGGATCGCCGGCGATATCGGCGAGCCAAGCGGCGGCTCGACTGTCCGCGTCGAGCTCGTCTATTTGATGGCGTGTATGAATTGGTGTGCGCACCCGAAGCGCAAACCGTCAATCCTCAACCGGTCCGACGTCCCCTACATAGAACTCCCCCCGGCCAACGAGCCGAAAGACCGGTGGTTGACGTTAGACGAGATCAAACGGCTATTCTCAATGGCAGAACAGAGCCGACCCGATGGCGTGATCACGCGCATTGAGCGCTTCATTTGGCTGGCGTTGCACACCGCGTCCCGGAAAACCGCCATCTACGAGCTAGAGTGGAATCGGGTGGATTTCGAGACAAACGTCATCGACTACAACGTACCGGGTCGAGCGAAGACGAAGAAGCGACGGGGGATCGTGCCTATATCAACGGCGCTCCGGCCTATACTTCAGCGAATGCACGACGAACGGACGTCCGAACTGGTCATGGGCACTGGTTCGGACATTCAGGACCAGCTGGCCGTCCTGGCGCGCAACGCCGACGTGCCTAACGTCACGCCGCACGTTCTTCGACACACTTCGGCCACCCACATGGCCCGCCGCGGTATCCCGCTATGGTTCATCGCCAAAGTCTTGGCCAACACCATGGCCATGGTTGAGAAGGTCTACGCCAAACACTGCCCGGACGACCTGCGCGGGGCTGTGGAGGCTATTTCCGGCGACGCTGCGGCTGCGCCGGCGGCAGGTATCAGCATCGCTGATCTGGAGCGCCTGTTGGCTCACCTGAAGACCACCGGTGGCGACGAAATGTTGAGAGTAGGAGTGGCGGGATGAAAATCGCGGTGCCTGGCGTAAATGGTCGGATGGGGACGATTATTCGCGCGAAAGCGGCGACAGAAGGTGTTGAGGTGGTGCCGATCGGCAAAGCCGATGTGCTGATCGACTTCACCCGGCCGGCAGCCACTCTGCGCCAGCTTGCGCAGCATGGCGGCCCGGCTGTGGTCGGCACGACGGGTTTCACCGACACTGAATTGATCGAGCTGCGCGCTTTCGCGGCTCAACAGCCTGTCGTGTTCGCGGCGAACATGTCGCTTGGCGTCAACGCCCTGCTGGCGTTGGTCCGCGATGCCGCGTCGATGCTGGCCGGCTACGACATCGGAATCTTCGAAACCCACCACCGGCATAAAGTTGACGCACCGTCGGGTACCGCCCTCGAGCTGGGCAAAGCGACAGGTCGCGACGTCACCTTCGCCAGTCTTCGGGGCGGCGGGGACGTTGGCACCCACACCGTCATGCTCGCCGCGGATGGTGAACGCATCGAACTGACCCACCGAGCCTTCGACCGGGGCATCTATGCTTCAGGGTCACTGACGGCGGCGCGCTGGGTATTGGGGAGGCCGCCCGGCCTCTACACGATGGCCGATGTTTTGCGCGCAAACCGGGCGCAAGAAGTGCCCCGTTAGTATCCGACATGTCCTACAGCGTCCGACATTCGTTGCGACAGAAGCTCGAAAAATCGGAAAAGCACTGTAGGATACACATCAGACAGTATGGCGCTTCCTGTATACAGAATACGCGTTCAATTTCAAACTACAAGAGCGCAAAAACACCAATAGTTACAGTATTTATTGACGTATTGTGCGTATGACAAGCGACATGCGTTTAACGACATACAAAAAGTTGGGCGCAAATTTGGGCGCAACCTAGGAGATCGCTATGCGGCTGTTGGTATGTGGCGGGCGAGATTTTATCGATCGAGCTTGGATGGCGGCCGAGATGAATAAACTGATCGCCGCGCGAGGCAGACCAACCGTTGTAATTCACGGAGACGCCAGAGGCGCCGACCGCTTAGCCGGTGAAATAGCTAACGCGGCTGGCATACCGGTTGAAAGTTATCCTGCCGACTGGGTGAAGCACGGTCGTGCTGCAGGGCCGATACGAAATCAGCTTATGTTGGACGTAGCCAAGCCCGACGTCGTCCTAGCCATGCCAGGTGGCAACGGCACGGCTGATATGGTGCGCCGTGCCAAGGCAGCGGGCGTCGCAGTCGTGGTGATTACTTCATCACCGCTCGCTTAGTGTCCCGGTCCTTGTCCTCAGGCGCCAGCATGTCGAGAAGCGTCGACGCCTCGTTGGCCTGCCAGCCCTTGGTAGCGCGCTGCAGCGCCGCCCGGTTGGCCGGGTTGTTCTCGCGAGCCAGGAGCGCCGCGAAGTCGGGCTCGAGAAGGGCTTTGTCGATCGCCTTGTCGACGGCGGCGGTGTGGGACTGTTTCACGGCCTTCCGGGCGATGATGCCGGCAATGTTGATGGCGGCAAACGCCGGCGACACGACACCGCGTTCGACGGCAAAGATGCGCGAGGCCAGCGTTTCGCCCGACGGCAGATAACCGGGCTGCAAGCCCTGCGGGGTGCCTGACGTGTTGGGCGCCTTGGCGGCGTTGCGGATGTCGACACCCTGCATCGCCTCGGTGATCTTCTTGATGTTCGCCCAGTGCTCGGGATTATCCCGATACAGGCGCTCGGCGACCGCCGCCACGGCCGAGTCGTCGACGAACTTCTTCAGCGCGCCGGGCAGGTACGGCTGGGTGCCCGAAATCGTCTTGGTCGTGCTGCCGGCGCTGCGGGTCTTCTCCTGAAGGATATCCCAGAAGACCTTGCGGGCGCCCTCGACGGCCTTCGGGTCGTCGCCGACGAACGACAGCAGCTCGTCAGCCGAACGCGCCGGGTCTTTGCTGGCGATGACGCCGCGCATGGCCTTCTTGGCGTTCTCGTCGCCGTACTGAAGGTATTTGGCCACCACGCCGCGCCCCTGTGGGCCGATCTCGCGCATCAGGTCCGATTCGGCGGTCTGTGCCGCCTCCTGCGCGCCGCGGGCGGTGCGGGCGCGGGTCAGCTCGTCGGCAAGGCCAGGGAAGCGCTGCAGCTGTTCGGCGTAGTCCTGGCTGAAGCGTGCGATACCCTCGGCGCTGGCCGTATCGGCGTTCGATAGCAGCTGGTCGCGAATGGCCTGGCGGGTCGCCGGTGTGTCCGCCTGCTGCAAGATCCGGTCGAGCGCATCGGTCCGGGTCGACAGCGTCGCCACGTTCTCGTCGCGCATGCGGGGCGTGCCGCCCTCGTTGCGGGCGACGATTTGGGTCACTGGGTCGCCCTGGCGGGTGAAAGCGTCCTTTTCGACCCGCGCAGTGCCGCGGGCAGCGTCCAGCGCCTGCTGTTCGGCAGCGGTCAAATTGCTGCTGATGAACTGATCGACAGCGTCGACATAATCGCCGAGCACGCGTGCGGCATTGCGGCCGCCCTTTTCAGCGCGCGGGTCGGCCAGCGCGGCCCGCTGCAACCGCAGCAGTTCGGACTTGAGGTCGGTTGCTTCCTTCAGGTCGACCGGCGGCGGCGCCATCTGTATCGGACGCCCCGCCTCGTCGACGAGCGCAGATTCTCGTGGCTGGCCAAGCCGCGAGACGCGATCGACCAGCCCTTCCGGTACCAAGGCGCGCTCGGTCTCCGTCAGGCCGTCGCGGACCGCCAGAAGCCGGTCGCGCAGGCCGGAAGGGTCGACCTGGTTTCGATCGACGTTGGCGTTTGCATAGGCGGTTTCCGTGGCATCGCGCGCCGTCTCGCGCGCCGTCTCCAGTTCGGTGCGGACCGTATTACCCCGTGCCGAGGCCGTCCCGGCCGGCGCCAGCGGCTGGACGGCGCGTGCGGCGTCATCCTTCGCATTGGCCGTGTTGACGGCGGCGTCGGTCAGCCGCCGATCGCGCTCGAGCTCCAATTCGCTGCGGAACGCGCCGGGCGTGGCCTTCGGTTCGGACGTCGCCAGCGCTTCGTCAACGGCAGTCGTGTTGGCGTCCCGACGGGCGGCATACTGGCCGCTGTTCGGGCCGCTCTGACGGCTGTATTCAGCCGCGGCAAGGCCGGGATTGCGGGTCCGGTCGGCCGTGCTCTCCTGGAAGCGCGGGATCGTCTCGTCGACGCGCTTGCCTTGGTCGAT
>Ga0209960_1003900_pt1 | contig 12126 bp, 7 predicted proteins | sample ThiBiot_500_plan_2_FD_183947 | JGI IMG/M metagenome (GOLD analysis project Ga0209960, IMG submission 183947) | Wastewater bioreactor microbial communities from Cape Town, South Africa - Thiocy_expt_500_plan (SPAdes) | ecosystem: Engineered > Bioreactor > Thiocyanate-remediating >... | reverse complement strand
ATACCAAATCTCCAGCCTTGCCCATCCCGAAGCAGCAGGCGGTAATGCATCATAGGTTCCGATACACATATTAATAACCGGTGACAGATTACCCAGAGGGTTCACATCGGTCAGATCCTGGTAAATGTTGTCGGTACTATTATCAATATTAAATGCGATCCCCGGATTTGACACTGCTACATTAGCTGTTTTTGTCCATCCGGTAATAGGAGAAAATGTAGGATTGGTAACTCTCTGTGATGTACATGGATTACAAGATGCACCACTAAGCTGTGCTGCTATGCTAAATGAAGCGCTGGTTGCAGAAGTACAGCTTCCATCTGTTGCTGTTAACGTGTAGCTGGTACCAGCAGTCATCCCTGATATCATCCCACTACCCCCTACAGAAGGGCCTGCGGGCGTAAAGGTATAGGTGTAAGACGCATTATGGTTGCTGATGGTTGCAGTACCTGCCGAAAAACAGGTTGCTGCTGTTGTTGTTATGGTAGGAGTAGTTACAGGCGTGGCATCTCCCAACTTTACTAACCACGAATCTGATGATCCTTTGTTTGTGCCCTTTACATCTCCGCTAGCAGAAGAACTACTATTTCCGGCTAAAATATAGGTATTATTACCTAAAACATATACCGAACTCAAATTATCACTTGCAGAACCTCCAATGAGTTTTTGCCATTGAATGACACCAGAAATATTAGTTTTAAACACCCAGGCGTCTTCTATTCCATGATTAGTTCCTGTAATATCACCGCTATTTGAAGAGGTTGATGAAGAGCAAATAGCAAATCCTCCATCTGTATCTATTGCTAGAGGGTCTCCAAAAGAAAGGTCTTCGTCCCCCGAACCTCCTAAAAGCTTATTCCAAGATATTGTACCTGTAGATGTGAGCTTAACCAACCATAGATCTGAACCTCCGTGATTGGTAGCCGAAACATCTCCACTATTTGAACTACTAGAAGATCCCAATGCAATATACCCACCATCAGAAGTTTGTTTTATACTATAAAAAAAATCACTAGCACTGGTTGTTATGGTGGGTCCTGAAATATCACCATATAATTTTCTCCATGTTACATTTCCCGTTGAAGTGAGCTTATATACAGTGGCTTGATGGCCATAAAAATCAAAGCTTTGCGCATATCCAGCAAAGATATATCCACCATCAGAAGTTTGTTCAATCTTTTGTAAACTTTCATGGTAATTATCGATCATATAAGCCTTAACCCAACTTAAATTACCACTGGAATCTATTTTAATGACAAGTGGCTTTATAAAGTTTAAAAGTACATTACCAGAAGTATAAAGAATATCACCATCCAATGATTGTGTTGTGCCACCAATAATATATCCACCATCAGAAGTTTGTGATACTGACACTCCATGATCTGGTCTTGAACCACCGTAGAGCTTTTGCCACTGTGTGGTTCCTGAACTATTAAGCTTTACTACCCATACATCAATAGACCCTTTTCCTGCTACTGAAACTGTGCCACTATTGGGGGAATCAGATGATCCTACAAGAATATAGCCTCCGTCACTAGTCTGCTTGATATCATAAAAACGATCAGCAGTACCACTTCCGCCCATTACTTTATCCCATTGTTTATTGCCACAGGCATCTGTCTTTACGATCCAGGCATCTTCCTTAGTATAGCCTGCTCCTGTAACATCTCCATTGGTAGAAGATGCTTGTCCTACAGCAATATAACCACCATCAGAAGTAGGTATGGTTTTGTAAAACCAATCTGCGGCAGACCCTCCATACAGCTTTTGCCATTGTATGCCTGGTGCCTGTGCAAAAGCTACAGCACAAAGAAAGAGCAGTACAAATGCAGTAAGATTTCTTGTTTTTAAAAAGTTTAAATTTTTTATCATAGTGTTTATAATTGAAAAAAAGAATTAATACAGAACATACTGTCTGTTCCGTACGGAACAGGTGTCGTGTTCCGCCCGAGACATACGGTCTGTTCCGTTCGGAACAGGCTATCTGTTCCGGCTATGGTCTTACTGTACAGTCAGTATCTTGTCAAAGCTGGCCATGCGAGGCTCTTTCAGCATTTGTGTTCCGGAGAACTGTGTCAGTACCTCCAGGGTATAGGTACCGGATGCCAGATCGGGTATTACGATAATGAGCTCCGAGGGATTGTTGGTCACCATATCGTTGCTTTCTACCACCACTCTCTCCTGTGTAGTGCTATTCACAAAAAAGACCCCGTTGTTTGGATTATCTCCTGCTACCTTTATCTTATTGCCGGAGATCTTCAGGTTACGACCCGGCGTGATAAGATCATTTACAGAACCACTCTTGACATCGGTCACCTGTAGGATAGAGCAGGCGCTGTCTGCAATGCCAAGTATGCTTACTTCTATATTGGGGATCTCTGCTCTTAGCTTTTCTCCCTGGTTAAACTGGAACAGGATGTTGTGCTTGTCGCTGCTAAAGGTTTCCGAAGGGCTGTCAAAAACCCCGCGGATCTGAGTTCCGGCAGTAAAATAGCCTGTGTTGACAGAAAAGCCATCGCACAGCTGGTAAGCCATTTCTTTCAGAAACAGGGTGGTGGCGTGTTCCATAGCAGCGGCAGATACGTCTGCTCCGCCTCTGTTGACCGCGGTTTCGCAGATCTGTTTAACATTCAGTGAACGCTCGCTTACAGTGCGTGCGATATAATCATTGGGGTTGTCCTTTGTAAGGAGGTTCTCATAGAGATAGGCTTTGATCTTGTGTAATACTGCCATAATTCATCAGGTGTTTAAGTGTTACTAATTGTTTTATATTTTTTGTAAACCTTACAATGATTTACAAGAAGTTGAAAATAGATATGTGTTTTGTTTTCAAACCTTGCCGAAGCTCCGAAGGGCTGACAGGTATGGAAAAATCGGGTTATTACTGAATAGGAAAGGCTGTAATATCCAGCTGATCCAGCATACCTGCTCCAAAAGTCGCTTTTACCCCGATACTGTCGGTAGCCCCTGCAAACACTTCTCCGTAGAGATCTATGGTATGAGAGCCTGCATTCATCACAATTGTCCTGGTATTTTGCAGATAAAAAATCCCGTCCAAAAACATCCCACTGGTAAAATTGGTATAGGTAGCTCCATTAGCAGAGATGCCATTACCATCAAGATTAACAAATGCCCCCAACTTTTTGGCACTCCCGTCTTTCAGGATACTTCCGTCAAAAGCATATACATCTGTTACTGTTACATTATATGAAATGGTTACCAGCGATTTTTGCGCAAGTGTGAAGGTTTTTGTTGTCAGCAAAGTAGAAATGGTAGCGTTACCAACACTGTTTTTTTGCTGAATGGTTTTTGTATTAGTTACCGCATCCGCACCATCTGCGCCGGCAATGATGATGGGCATTGCAGCCGGTAATCCTGCTACATATCCCAAAACACCATTGGCATCCGCTACTACAGTTTTGGTAGCCGTAAAGGTTTGGTTCTGCGTGGTAGAAGCTGTGCCGTTACTTTGGGTATAAATGGCATTGACAGCACCGTTGGCAGGCAGGTTTCTAAGCCTTGTGATACCATTGTTGTCAAGCTTTTCAGTAGGCGTGGTCGTTACAATCCCGGTGTTTCCGTTTTTAAGAACGGTAATGGCATTGCTCCTGAACGTGTCTGCTGTACCATTACCTATCTGGAAAACAGGATCTGTAAGCACCCCGTAATTTACAGTACCTGTGGTTATCGCATTATACTGCCCCAAAACTGTTTCTCCAAACGATCCCGAAATCAATCCATTCCCACCTAAAAGCGCAGAGTACTGGCTGGTAATTTTACCTGCCTGGCCCCCTAAAATGGAACTGTGGCTGTTGAGTATGGTACCGGAACTGCCTCCTATAATGGTAGAGTTTGCGGTATCAATTCCAGAGCCGGTCTTTATAGTATTACCTGATCCACCAACAATGCCTGCACCGGACATAGACATATTTGTATTTGTCGCATCTAGAGTATTTTTAAAGCCTCCGACAATGACCGAATTGGAGCCGTTAAGGCTTGTCGTTAATATTTTATTCAGATATCCGCCAAAAATTGATGTAATGTTCCCGGTATTGGTATTATTTTGCCCTCCTACAATAACAGAATTGACGTTAGGCTGGCTGGCATCATCGTATGATATATTGTTTCCGGAACCTCCAAAAATGGCACTGTTGCTTGCCTTATTGACGTTCTGCATACCCATTGATATGGAACGTAGACCGCTGGCTTCGTTTCCGTTTCCAAAGGCAAAGGAATTAGTGCCTACATTGCCCGTTTGCGAAGTTCCGCCACGCAAGGAGCCCTCTACGTCAAAATTGGTTTTTATGGCATTGGCACCTGCATAAGCCACATTTTTTCCGATTGCCACACTACCACTTTGATAGATATCCTGAATATTGCTTGTTGCCTGATTCGTGGTATTTTGTTCGTACCAGGGCTCAATAGCTGAAGTGGTTCCGCTGCCCACTTTTTGCCATACCGCCCCGTCGAAATAGAAATAGCCTACAGCAGTAACGTTCACTGTTTTTGTTGTGGTAGCTGCCGGCAATAATGCTTCGGTAACATAAACGATAGCACCGGTTTGTGGTGTGTCATAAAGAGCGTCTTTGGCTTTCAGCTCAGAACCTTTTAATCTGGGAGCTATGAAACCGTCTGTTTTAGTTGCATCTGTGGGAGAAGCCATAACATCTAAAGTGGCTTTGGGGAGGTTTGTGCCAACCCCAACTTGGGAAAAGGCAAAGCCTGAGATAAGCAGAGTGCCTAAAAGCATGTTGTTTTTTTTCATCGTTTTATTTGGTTTTCAAACTAAACAAGCTTACAAAACCTATTTGGTTTGTGTTGTAAATAACATTCCACCAACCCTCTGCGCGCTCCAATAACGGTTACGTTTATTTTGACGGAGCACGTTTCAGGATGGCCTGGATAGGATTTGGGTTTTAAATTTGTGTTGTAAGTGTTTTTCATTATTTCACCAACCCTCTGCGCTCTCCAATAATGATTACTTTATTTTGACGGAGAGCGCTTCGGAATGGCTTGGATAATTATGAAATTTGTGTTTTATAAGACTGGTGTTGTAAAGCACATCTAGCAAGAAGGAGGTGCTCTGCCCTGAAGGTAAGAACTTGCGCGATCCGGAAAAGATATACCTTGGTAGCGGAAGATAGGAGAGGTAGCGCATACAAACAATAGCATGAAATAAGCTTTTTCTGCCATGCCGGCTGCCCGCCAATGAAAATCTACGTTGCAGGCTAATAGTGATCTGCCTGATGAGGCTGAAAATGAAGTGTCATTATCATAAGGACTGCTGTTGATCTTTATTTCCTGACGATCAGAAGCATTATCTGCTGTTTTACCCTTATCTTCGGATGATTCGGTACGCTCTGTCCGGCTTTTAACTATTTTTTTCTTGTTATAAGACTTTTCACATGGTATGATTTCGTTTTCAATACTACATTTCTCATCTGCTATATTATTACCATCGGATTGCTTTTCATTTTGTATGGACATGACAGCACCCTCACTGATGGTAATATATTCCATCCCTGTAATAACTGTCTGTGCATATAATGTTTGTGCAGAATATAGAAAGAATAACAATAGGAGGCTTTTCCAAAAAGATTTTGGAAAACCGGAGCTGCTCGATATTGTTTTTGGATATGTCATTTGTATAACAAAAACATCAACAAAAGAGAATGGAAGTAGGTAACCGGGCTATAATAATTTAGATTAAGAAAAGCATAATAGCCCGATGTGTACTCTACTGAGTAAGCTCAGTAAGATCACTTGTGTCTGTGTTTGTGCTGCAAAGAGAATAATAAATGCCATATAGCCAAAAAAACGCTCTACCTTATATGTACCTGATGTGAATTTTTGCGATATATGAAAGTGATAACCGATTATATATTTTATAATCCTAAAGAAAAATGTTATGTTTGATGAAGGTCAAAAACCCCTTGTGAATAAGGGGTTAAGCTTTATGGGTATGTAAAGGGTATATAAATATTGATTGTTTTGTATTATGATTGTGGCTGTTTTTCTTCCATAGAATCAAAATTACAGGAAAAGTAATTCTTTGTATCATGGAAGTAGTTTTAACGATCAAATAACAACTTCTTTAATAACAACATCTAATTATGGTAAAAATTCTATCCAAAATCACAGCGCTATCCATAGGTGCGTTGTTTTTCTCCAATGCGTATGGCCAAGTTACAATACTTGGAAATGGTCTCCAACCCAGCAATGTTTCTAATACCGGCGCTGTTGTGGGAAGCTTTCAAAACTCCAGTTTTCTGTGGACACCTGAAAATGGGCTTATAAACATAGGGGATATCTCTAATGGCTCATCTTACTCCGGAGATGCGGACATAACGGCTGACGGAACAAAAGCAGCCTTTACCAGCACCAATCCAGCGACTAACCTAAATGAGTTTACCCTCTATGATATAGCTACTAAAACCCCAACCTATCTGGGCGGAGGTAGTGATGCTTTTGATGGCACAACAGGCAGTGCATTTGCAATGTCCAGTAATGGTAACTATATTGTAGGCAGAGGATATAAAGGAACTCCTACCGTTTCTACACCCGTAAAATGGGAAAACGGAGTAGGAGTTACAGAGCTGCAAACTACTTCTCCGCAGGGCGGGGGCGCTAATGGCATTAGTCTGGACGGTAATGTGATAGGCGGGTTTCTTAATTCTCAATTCGGAGAGGCAATGGGTGCGGTCTGGAAAAATGGTACCCCAACTCTGATAACTGATAATGACGGTATGCCAATGACGTACGTGACAAAGGTATCCGACGATGGCAATTGGGCAATTGCTAACAGCTATGATCAATCGGCTGTTATCTGGAATGAAACTGCCGGAGCTACAAAGATCCCACCGATAAATGTAACAACCGATATGTATACAGGCTATCCTACAGGAATCAATGCGGACGGAAGTAAAGTGGTTGGTTATTACAGAGACGCTTTCAGCCCTTCTTTTGGTACCAATGAAAGCTTTTTCTGGACCCCTTCCGGTGGGAGTGTCCTGCTTAGTCAATATGTAACCAGTTTGGGATTGGATACCCAGGGTGTTAATTTTATTCTCCCAACGGATATTTCTCCTAATGGGAAATATATTGTAGGATGGGGGACAAAAGATGGAAAACTTTTAGGTTTCCGTATAGAGCTGCCTGACGCTGCAATGACAGCAAACGACATAGATAAAAAAGTGATCTCCATCTATCCTAATCCTGTAAAAGACGTACTGAACATCTCCGGAGCTTCCACTATTTCTGATGTGGAAATATATGATATCTCAGGTAAGAAAGTTTCGGAGGTAAAAGATGTGAAAAACAGACAACTGAACATCCATTACCTTCCTAAAGGAAGCTACTTGCTGAAAGGTTTATTCGACCAACAGCAGCGTACTTTAAAAATTATTAAAGAATAAAAAAAACAGGCTTCATCTATATGGAGCCTGTTCTTTTTACAGTTTATCTATCCAGATATAAATATCTTCTTCGGAAGGAATGTTCAGTCTCTTCCTGATACGGTTCTTACGGTTTTGAACAGATTTAATCGCGGTAAATGTATAAGTCGCAATTTCTTTGGTTGAAAAATTCAGTTTGAGGTAAGCACAAAAAGCTAATTCTGAATTGAGAAGATCCGGATAAGTCATCTGAAGCTTATTACAAAAATCAGGATAAACCTCTTTGAAACGTCCCAAAAAAGCAGGGTCATTGTTTTTGGCAAGAGAAACTATTTCATCAAAAGAATCATTGACCTTAGATTGCAGCTTTTCAAGCTCTTTTGTCTTTTCTTCAATGATATTTTTCTTTTCCTGACGGGATTTTTTTTCCTTAGTATAGTTTCTAAAAATATATAAAGACAGTAAGGATATAAAAATCAGAATTACGATAATACCTCCTATGATCCAATACAGGCGCTTTTGCTGTGATTCATTTTCTTCCTGCAAATCTTCTTTAATATCTTTGTTGGCTAAGGCTGCACCTTGTTGATTAATAACATTAAGACTATCGGATAAATGAGAATACTTTTTAGCATAGATCAGGGCATTTTCCTTATCTCCTGATTTATCATACATTTCAGTGAGTGTTTGATAGATTGATTTTAAATCCAATGCATCCCCGAATTTAGCCGATATTGCCTCTGCTTGTTTATAGTAATAAAATGCACTGTCCCAATTATTCTTTTCACGGTGTATTTGTGCTAAAGTCTGGAAGACACCAGATTTTGTTTTATCATCTATTTGCTTATGTCTTGCCACTTTACGTGAATAGAACAATGCCGAGTCTAATTTTTTTGCTTCAAAAAAACTAATACTCATATTAATATAAGCAGCATTCAATAAGGTCGTTCTATCCGTATTATTCTTTAATTGTTTATACTGAACTGCTGATTTTTTCAGGTAAAGTATTACAGAGTCCTCAGGCATCTTCAATTGAATATAAAGTGCAGCTTTGCGATCAAAAGCTTTCCCTAAAAACCGGAATTTTTTGTCATTATCATTAACCTTAAGAGCTAAGAGCATTGATTTGTTAATCGCTACCTGTGCATCATCGTATAAGCCTAAATTGGTAAAAGCAAAAGCTTTGTTTTGAAGCGCAGAGACTTTATATTTTATATTGTCAGGGTTCTTTAGCGGTAGATTCTCTATTTTCTCAAAATAGGGAATAGCACTTTTATACTGTGCTTTCAACATATACCAATTGTTTATTTGCAATAAAGAGCGGTACATCCCTTTTTCATAATGAATCTTTTCGGATTCTTTAAACAAGTTATTAAGGAGACTTATATTTTGTTCCAGGTTAAAATTATTTGTTTTCTCATTAGATGTAATGAGAGAGTCTATTTGTTTTGGTGTATAGTGGTTCTGGGCCGACAAAAATGGATAGAAGAATAAGGTACAAAATAATATAATACCATGTCGAATCAGCATAATATTATTTAAAGATACTTTGTTTTTCAAATCATTTGTTATTAAGTATTCGATGCAAAAATAGAATATATTTAAATATTAATTTAATATTACGATAAATATCTACAAGCTTTTAAATTATTAATAAATATTTTACTGTTTATAATGATTATGTTAAGAGCAATTATAAAATCATACTCAGCTGGATCCTTTTTCTTGCTTCGTCTATTTCTGTAACCTTAACCTGGACGTGCTGATGCAGCTTTACTACTTCATTTACATCGGATACAAAGCCATCTTTCAATTGAGAAATATGAACCAAGCCACTTTCCTTGATTCCCAAATCCACAAAACATCCGAAAGCAGTAATATTATTGACAATTCCCGGTAGGATCATCCCGGGTTTTACATCTTTGATGGATTTTACATTGGGGTCAAATTCAAAAACTTTCGTTCCTTTTCTTGGGTCTAATCCCGGTTTTTCTAATTCTTTCAGAATGTCTTTGATTCCTAGGATTCCGATATCATTAGTTACATATTTTTCAGGATTGATGGAAGCTATTTTCTCTTTATTCGAAATTAAATCTTCAGTTTTTAAGCCGAGATCTTTTGCCATTTTTTCAACCGTTTTGTAAGCTTCCGGATGAACGGCTGAATTATCCAAAGGATTTTTCGCATTCTTGATTCTAACAAAAGCAGCGGCTTGCTGATAAGCCTTTTCTCCAAGTCTTGGAACTTTCTTCAGGTCTTTTCTTTCGGTGAAAGCGCCATTTTCTGTTCGGAAATTAACAATATTCTCCGCCATTTTTTCTCCGATTCCGGAAACGTAACTTAATAATGATTTACTAGCTGTATTCAGGTTGATTCCTACTGAATTTACAGAACGAATTACAGTATTGTCCAGTTCTTCTTTTAGTTTGGTTTGATCCACATCATGCTGGTATTGTCCGACGCCAATAGATTTAGGATCGATTTTTACTAATTCTGCCAAAGGATCGGCCAATCGTCTTCCAATGGACACAGCACCACGAACCGTCACATCATAATTTGGAAATTCATCCCGCGCGATTTTACTGGCTGAATAGACCGATGCACCTGCTTCTGAAACCACAAACACCTGAATCGGCTTATCAAATGCAATTTTCTTGATGAAGAATTCGGTTTCCCGGCTGGCTGTCCCGTTTCCGATAGAGATGGCTTCAATATTATAAGCATTAACCATAGAACGGATTTTTTTCATCGCCATTCCAGTTTCGTTTTGCGGAGCGTGCGGATAGATATTCTCGTTGTGCAAAAGATCGCCTTTTTCATCAAGGCAAACGACTTTGCAGCCGGTTCTGTAACCGGGATCAATGGCTAAAATCCTTTTTTCTCCCAAAGGTGAGGCGAGAAGTAATTGTTGAAGATTCTCAGAGAAAACCTCAATCGCTTTGATATCTGCTTTTTCTTTGGCTTCCTGAAGCGCTTCATTGGAAAGAGCCGGCTCTAACAATCGTTTGTAAGAATCGGCTATTGCTAATTCTATTTGTTTTGAAGATGAATTATTACTTTTGATAATAGCATTTCCTATCAGGTCAAGTGCTTCATCTTTTTCGATATCAACAGACGTTTTTACAAAACCCTCATTCTCTGCACGGAGCATTGCCAGCAGACGGTGCGATGGAATCCTGTTCAAAGCTTCCTGCCATTCGAAATATTGTGAGAATTTCTGAGCTGTTTCCTCATCTTTTTTTGCTTTGACCACTTTAGAAGAAATAACGGCTTTTCTCTGGAATAATCTTCGAAGATTTTTACGAACATAAAGATTTTCATTAATCCATTCCGCAATAATATCTCTTGCACCTTGCAAAGCTTCATCTTCATCGGCAACATTTTGATTAACATATTTTGAAGCGATAAAATCGATGTCATCAGAACGTTGGCTCATAATAATCTTGGCCAAAGGTTCCAGTCCTTTTTCTCTTGCTGTATCGGCTTTTGTCTTTTTCCGTTTTTTGTAGGGCAGATAAAAATCTTCCAGTTCCTGAAGGTCAAAACTTTGTTCTATCTTTTGCTTCAATTCAGACGTCAAAGCATTTTGTTCATCGATGGATTTCAGGATACTTTCTTTTCTTTTGATGATTTCTTCAAACTGCTTATTCAGCTTGAAAATATTTTCAATTGCGACCTCGTCCAGATTGCCTGTTTTATCTTTTCTGTAACGTGCAATGAAAGGAATGGTACAATCTTCGGAGAAAAGCTGAAGCGTACTGTCTATATTTTTGGTAGGGATATTTAGTTGCTTTTGTATAAAGTCTGAAGCCTTCATTTCTTGATTTTGAACAGCGAAAATAGTGTTTTTTAGCTGTTAATAATCGAAAATTAAATAAATCAGGAAGCAATATTATTTCTTTTCTCTTAATAAAGTGATGAAAAGCATTGCGATTAAAATGATCGGTCCAAATAATTCTAATCCGAATGAACCAAAAATAGTTAGCGTTGACATAATTGAATATTTAGCCAAAGCTAAAATGATTTAGTCATTCGGTTTTAGGTAGAAATACGGATTTTATAAAAAAAATATAGATTTGATGACTTAATTCAATATTGAATCAGAAAAAACAGGAAGCTGTTTTTCATCATCGAATCCGGTAATAATGACTCTGTATTGCTTTGCAGAATCATTATTGTAAAATTCTACTTTTGCTGATTGGTCTAAAGGTAATTTCGGATTCCAATACAGATTAATTCGGCTATCGATCAGGTTTTTCAGAGAATCATTACTGTAAATAATGTTTTTGTAAAAGTCTGGCTTGTCATAGCCCTTCAATATGAAAAATTTAAGTCCAGTCATCGATTTCATAACTTCGCCGGAACCTGTGTTTCCATTTTTAGTATAAATTAAAATGGCGCCATTCGAATTACCAAATCCACCAAAGAAATCATCTTTCACAACCTTGATCATTGCAATATTCGAAATATTAAAACCTCTTAGGATCTCCAATTCCGTTTTGACTTCATCCAGATAGATATCCACTTTTTTATTTCTCATCAGAACATCTACATCTGCGCCGTCCCTTTGGATCTGAAGTCCGGCAACCCGACCTTCCAGCCACAATAGAATATCGGGAGAACCAGTTGCTAAAGACTTATCGTTCACAAAGTCAAAGATAGTTTCTGATGCACTTTGAAACATCGGACTACTGAGTTCGTCATTCAGTTTTTCTGTTGGTGATTGTTTTTT
>Ga0209960_1003899_pt1 | contig 12130 bp, 10 predicted proteins | sample ThiBiot_500_plan_2_FD_183947 | JGI IMG/M metagenome (GOLD analysis project Ga0209960, IMG submission 183947) | Wastewater bioreactor microbial communities from Cape Town, South Africa - Thiocy_expt_500_plan (SPAdes) | ecosystem: Engineered > Bioreactor > Thiocyanate-remediating >... | reverse complement strand
GTGTGATGCCAGATCTTCTCCATATCGTCCCAGTTGGTAACGATACCATGTTCAATGGGGTACTTCAAAGTCAAAATACCACGCTTGGATTGAGCTTCATCACCAACATAAGAGTCCTTTTGACCCATACCAACCATGACACCAGTGTGACGAGGACGACCGACGATGGAAGGGAAGACAGCACGAGGCGCGTCCTCTCCTGCGAACCCGGCTTTGACCATGCCTAATTGCATGGTTAAAAGGTTATCAAAGTGACTTAAAGATTTAACCGTACCTGATCCGTTATCGACAACTAAGGCTTGAACGTCTCGGTCCATATTTGATAGATTAGGTTGTAGAATATGTTATTGATGGAGTGTTGTTGTGTTGAATATGATTTGGTGGAATGCTACAGTCTTTCAATTTATCTGCTCGGAGAGCACGTGACTGATCTGAAATTTCGCAAGTCTTGGTGAAAAGCGCGTTGAACTCGAGTACAATTTAGTTTCACCAATTTCTACGAATTTATGTCCGTTCTTATCTTCACAGGTAGAATTCAGATTGGTGAGTGGATGTGTTTGGCACATCTGCTTCGGCGATTCTGTTGCCAATGAATTCTGCGACGGTCGATTGTTGAACGTCAAACTAAAGTCAGCTGCTACTTAATGATTGTTTAGTTAACAATTCGATTAGTCTTAATACGTTGAATTTCTAGTAAAATACAAGATCCTCGTTATAAAAAGTAATTATTTGCTTACATCTACTTATAGGGACTAACGAAAGGGGGTTTCAAAAAAAAAAAAGCTGCATGGAATCTAGTTCACTTAATTTCAGACACTAAAGTAGTGATACTGAGTGCTTCTAATTGCACTTCCGAAGGGCTGTAAACTTTGCGCGGCGCTAATTCTTCAGTACTTGAAGTTACGTACGCGGCCATCTCTTTCAAATTTCCACCGGCTACGTCTTGCAATTTTACTTTCTTGGGATTCGGTGCCGGATTTATGAGCACAGTGATTAATTCTTGCGAATGTGGATTTACATAAGCCGACACGAGCACCTCGGGGTCATCGCAGTCAGCTGCAATGCGGTAAGATCCAGGGCGGATAAATCGACTGAAATTTCCCACGGCCCACAACAACTTGCTCGATTCAAAGTTGCCTTCAGATTTGTGTTTATCCACGTATATTAACCCGTCTTTGTAATCGTACGCAGACACTGTCGTCCACCAGTGCCACGCTGAAGCATTTGCATTGACGAGGTCATTGTGAATGACCCGCGCGACATATAAAGCAGGTTTGATGCCGAGGTCACGATGTTCTCCGTTAATTGTCCCGCTGTTGTCGCCTAAAATGCAGTACTCGGACTGCCACAACTTCAGGCCTTTAACGCCGGCAACTTTGTCGCGCAATTTGTTTCGGATAGCGGCAGCCTTGGAGAATGGCGAGGTCGTGAAATAACCGTGGCCCATAATCACATTCTCTATGGAGGGTAAGTCGCCAATGTACAGGTCAGATGCCGGGTCAAAAAATGCGTCAATCTGATTGCCTCGATTGGGCTTATCGGCGACCGAATACAAGTAGTCGTACTTGCCTGCCTCAACGATGGTGATTTTGCTCGGTAGATTTTCTCGCGTGAGAGCGGCATCGAGAGCGGTTACAATCCCGGCAATGTCTTCGTTATTGAACGGCGTCCCTTCTTGCCCGCCATCGGACCAGTCCCACTGCGGCTCGTTCACGGGACTAATGTACGTGAAGGTCACGTCTATCTTCTGTTTCACGCCTTGCACTACGTTGACCAAGTATTCAGCAAAGGCGTCAAAATTCTGGGTGCTGAGGTTGGGCTGACCGTTTGTGGCAAATGCTTTTCCATTTATGGTAATGTTGACTGGTGGACTGTTGACAAATGCAAGGAATTGTCTAACGCCATGCTTTTTGGCCGCGTCTAAGAACCACATTTGTCCCGCTTGTAAATTCCAGTCGTATTCTCCGTCGCTGCCAATAAACGATTCCGCTCTGCGCCATTCATCCGCAATTCCACTGCTTTCGCCTTGTTGTGCGCTACCTGCACCAACGTTAAATCGCCATAACGACAGTCCTATTCCCAGCGGCTTTCCATTCGTATCAAGATCAGAGCTGAAGAGCAGATCCGCAATTGCTTTTTTCTGTGCATCCGGCCATTTTCCGACAAATTGACATGACCAAGCATCAGAACCACCAAAGTTTTCGATTGTTTGAAATCGCGTTGAGAGGTCGATCGATATTAGAGAGGGATTCATTTCTATCCATGAATTTACGAAGTCAATTTATTGAAACGCAATTAATCACAAAAAAAAAAAAGCTTACCTACAATCTCTTCATTTTTTAGCGCGTGTGTGATGCTCTCTTCCGTCACTTCTTTTTTGGATCCATCAATTTCTTTACCCTATTTTAAAACATTTTTGTTTCAATTCTATATTTTTGACAATAATATGTTCAATTTGACTTACGGTATTTTGTACCCCAACATTATTTCCGTCAAGATTGTTAGCGTGAGAGGCTGGCACCTCATTCAATGTTTGTTTCTCAGCACTGAAATTTAAACCCATAATGATATATTCGGTGCTACCACAAGTGTTGCGTAATGTATAATTAATATTGTAAATAATAAAGGAGGTTCAGTGGTTTAAGAAAAAAAAAAAAGAAATTTGAGTGAAATTTCGATATTATAATCACAAACAGAATGGGGCACTCTTTAATTGCGATACAAGCGTTTAATCGTTCATCTCAAACTCAAAACGAATACTGAGTGGCACATCATTCGGTCCTGTAGTCGTGAAGTCCTTTTCAAAAGCGCTCATCAATCCGTTGTCAATTTTCATCGTGATGATCGTCTTCAGCGGAAGAACTAACGTTGCTAAAAATAGGAATAAATCAGGCCACAACATCAATTGCTACAATTTCCGTTGCGTTCTTACCCATGATCACAGGGGCGCCATCCACATTCTTGGTGATGTCTACGGTGATCGAGTCGATCAAATTCCAGTTCAACACGTCAAATTTCAACGAGCCATCGAGCACCAACGCGTCTCCTTGCCAATTTAGCGGCGCACGCACTTGTCGAATATCTTGTCGCGAGTGAGAAAGCACGAGGGTGTATTGGCTAGTCTCGTCGAAGTTCGTTTTGGCATTCGACACATTCACTGTGACTCGAGAGAACAAAATATTCGCCAGCTTGGAAACTTCTTTAAACTCCAAACTCTGATGGTCGGGGTTCGGATCTGTTAACGTTGTCAGATTTTTGAACAACCAAATAATAATAATTAAATGAGTAAAGTTGAAGGGTGACATACTGATTCTGTTAATGTAAAAAGAACTGATGTACACGCGGAATTGACCGACGAGCCACTTCATTTGCGCCTCGAACTCGTGATGTTCTCTGTCACGTACGATCAACTTGTAAGTGAATTGTTGTTGAATGGGCGTGGGGAAACTCTCGGGCAAAGGCAGTGGGCTGGTCAACTCAAACTCCACGACTTCGAGGTTCTTATAATTCCAGTTCTCGTTCAACAAGCCCTTCATGACTTCGTACTGCGTGACTGTGTTGGGTTCGTCGCTAAATCCGGGCAACAACTCAGCAGCCAAAATCTCGCGCTTGTCGTAACGAATTACGTCCAAATACCACTGCTTCGTTCTCTCCCAGTAATTCTGCGCGGGAACAATGATAGGAGAACGACTGAACCCAACGACTTCCTGCTCAAACCTGTAGTTAAAGCCTTTGAGGGGGGAGGGGAAAAAAAATTAGGTTCTAAGGCTATGTTTTGATAATAAAGGGATGCGCGTACTAAGCAAAGCGGAATTCACCCAAGCAAAGTCGTAAATGAACGTGTTGTTCAAGAACTTGAGTGTGCCGTGCGAAATGATCTTCGGCAACAAACTGTCGTCGGTTGCAATATCGACGGCGCATCGTTCCATAGCTTCGTCTATAGTTTCTAGCGCATATCTTAGTACGGCGCGAATATATTCTAGTCGGTCATTAAAAATTACCTTCGAGAGGACCAAGGTAGGTGAAAATATCTTCCCAGTAACATTTGATGATCTCAGGGTGAATCATGTTACGCAACGATTTGATGCAATCATTGTGATACTCTTCAGCCTCTAAATTGATCATCTGTTGCAGAGCTTTTTTCGTGCGCTTAACGCCCTCGTCGGGTTCGGGATGAATTGACGAGCGCAATAGTTGTTGACAGAAGCTAAAGCCCATCAACGAAGACTCAAATTTGTCAACCGTGAAAGTCACAGTGCCCAAGCCGATAGCTTTTTCACGAATAATCTCGTAAGTGATATCGAATGTCTTGCCAGTCGAGGCGGCTTTGAGATCTGAGTTAGAGAGGAGTCTATTACATCTGAATACTGCTAGACTTACCAGGGATAGTATTTAAATCGGGGATATTATGTGGTTTTACGTCGACGAATGCACCGAGTTCGACACGATCCAGTTCCAAATTTAGCATGCGAGTGAGCTCTGCAACAAAAGTTAACTCTATTTTGGATGACTTGTCATTGTGAATGCACGATAATGCATACCAGGGGGAGACACTACTTTCGCCAATGCAGGGGACATCATTTGTGCGAATTCGGTGGCTTCATTGGCGTAGAAATGTTGGATGAACTTCACACCTCGCTGCACAAAAGTATCAATGTTGTGCGTTACTTGCGCTTTGGCCATGTTGGGCACCCCTGCGTTCATAACAACGAGCTTGTCGTTTTTCCACTCAACGTTCCATTGCAAAATACCGTTCGCGAAAATAATTTCGCTAGATCTGAAAAACGCGGAAAATAATAATTATCAAAATTAAATTCATCATAAAATCGATCTAAAATATCATTTAAAAATAATGTATAATATATGCTCAAGACTGGAATTTTGGATTCATACGTTAAGGCTGGATTAAAGACTTACTCAGTAAGAGTTATATTATCGCCATTGACTTCGAATACTCTCTTATATTTTTTATCATTTGGATGCTCGTATTGTCCCAGGAAAGTTCTGTAATTGTTCATCATAGAACGGTAAACATCCTGATCAGTGTTGTTAACTACTTCCGGCTGAGCGTGCGCGAAGATAACTTCAACATTATCATCTCGAAGGGGCTCCAAGAAATATTCCACTGTTTGTTTACTGGTGTGTTGACCCATAGCCAAAAGAAAATTGAGTGAAAGAAAAGTTAAAAAAAACATAAATTTTGGAAACGAACACTCGCCACGTGCAAAGCCAAAGATAATATAATCTCGCAATCCGTTGATAATTTGAATTCCAAAATAAAGTTACATTCTATGTAATTCAGTGGCGCAATTATGAAATTATTTCGTCAACATACAATACCAATAATATGTCTCATTTTAAATAAATCATTTATTCATGTAAGCGATCAGCATCTTCATTATATGCAATAATTGCGTCACGTGCTAAAAATAAAGCTAAATTTAGAGAGCTGAAGAAGTTTCTAATTTATGCAAGATAAACCGTTAAATAAAAGGGAATAGAATGTAAAGACTATTTATTTAGGGTAGGCATTCTTTTGCCAGTCACTGACATGAGGAGGCCATAAAAAAAAAATGACATGATTTGACACCTGGCGCGAGCCCAAACGTACATCTTTATTTTTTGCTATATCACAATAATAGCCACAATATCTAATGCGTTAGTCTGAGGGCTCAATAAACCCTGTATTTTGTATTGCAATTATTTACAACAGTCCCGTTGATGTATTTCAAGATGGGTTTTGGTTTACGCGGGTGTTTTATTGTCCTATTAATTGCGGCTAATATTGTACATTATGCAAGTAAGTTAATAACATAATATTTTGATAGCGGCCTTGGGTTGGGATTCACAATTAGATCAAAATAATTTTTTAGGGAACTAATAAACTAAATACACAGGCGCTGATGATTTCGCTCTAGTAACGTCTGTTTCTCTTCCAGAATCGACGACGAATGAATCTGCGATAGTTACGGCTGGAGATAACAAGGTTTGCTTTGCTTATCGCAATAGCTCGGGGTAACTTCAAATACACCATTAAGATTAAACATAATATTGATGGGAGAAACAGAATAGTTTTCGGTTATGGCCAGGCAGATCTACCTACCCTCAGTCTGATTCCTACAACAGGATCGCTCGACATCCACTTTACCGTCAGTTCTTTGGGTACAGTTTGCTATTTAATTTACACCAACCAATCGGATTTAGTTTATGTCGACGTAAGTTAATTAAAAATTAACGTGCCACAATGGATTAACGTTTGTGGCACAGATTTATGCAGTAAAGGAACAACAAGAGATTTCTCCTTATCACTTCAATCAACTTCCTAATAATATTACCTGCATTAATGCGGTTGTGGATCCGAACGACCCGAACTCAAATATAATACTTGGCATTACATATATGAACGACCAAGTAAGCAGCATAGTAGTACATAAACAAGATATACTAACCATGAGTAGGGGTCCAAGTTCGCTTTAATAAGGTTTAATGGCACTACTTTTAAAGATATCAATGTGGCTGTTGCTTATGGAGTTTCGCCCATTAGTCAAGTGAATTTACATTCATTTGGCGTTATAAGTATTGTATAGCTTAGTCTATTTGCGGGACTTACGTTCCTGTAGATACATTTTCCGTTGTGGCGTTCGCTTCGACCGACGTTTGGATGGCAAGCATCTCCAATAGTTCTTCTACGTACAAATTTGCTTCGCCAGCTACTGTCCCTGGTACCGGTACATTATTAAGCCGAGCAATGTCTGCGGATGTGGGCATATTTTGTACTACCGGGTCTGTTGATGTGAGTAGAATATCTAAGAATTTTATCCAAATTATTCACCCGAGATAATGATCTATTTTAATAACACCGAAGAAATATATTTCCCTAACTGAATTTTCAAATTCCAGCAAACAATTCAGTGCAAAGGTTGGATCCCTATCACTGCCAATGTAGGTCTATCACCTTATACTATCCAAATAGCGGTTGGATCTGTTCCTGCGCTCGCTATTCTAAATCACAACAAAAGCGCAGTGGCTCTTATTATTCGTGAGGACAACATGAACATGCGAGCCATTCAACTGCTCGATGGCCTGGTAGTGTCCGACAACACTTTTCTGTTGCCATCGACCAGCAACAAATTGATTCTTACGGCTACAAATGCCGACTCGCTTAATTATATATCGCTGCTGGTTCGAGACGATGCCGATGGGTCCATGAAGTTGGTGAAACTCGTGCACAACTTCTGCACTGTTAATTGCAATCCAATTCCTTCTCAAAGTAATATTCCCTCGGGTAATATCCAATCCCCATATTTGCAAGGCCCGAATGCGGAACCTGGCGTGGGTGATGGTTTAATCGGTTCAGTTGACATCAAAGTGGTCGTGCCAGCCGTCGTCGTTCCCGCCGTGGTTCTGGTTGCCGGATTGATCGTGTTGCTCGTACTGCTGCGGCGAAGAAAGAAGAAAGGCTCGCTGCTACACGGAAAAAGTCGCGTCGAGATTGCTATGGGTAAACTTTGATTCGACTTGCCTAATTAGGAAAAACAAATAACAATACTGTTACAGAATCTATTGACGATCGGTTGAAGATTCCGTACAAGTCTTTGGTGTTCAAAAAAGAAATAGGTTCTGGCAGTTACGGCAAAGTCTTCGTTGGGTACGGTGACTGTTGACGCGTACTTGACACGTTGTTAACAATTTTCAGTGAATGGAAAGGCACCCCCGTGGCGATTAAAGTGTCGTCGTCGGTGACGGACATGGATGGATTCTTCGACGAAGCGCGAATCACCGTGTAAGTTTTCATGAAACCCGTTCGTGAACTAAATTAACGACGAGTTTTAGCGGCCTGCAACAACATCCCAATGTCGTGCAGACATTCGGAGTGAGTCTCGACGGTCAACTGCCGTGCATTGTGCTCGAGTTCTGCGAAGGCGGAAGTTTGGACACGCGACTGTTCGACTCTGATATGGCGATGAATGATCAGCAAAAGATCGCTTTGATCAAAGGGATCGCTCGCGGTCTTTATCATCTACATTCGAACAACATTGTGCATCGTGATCTTGCTGCGAGAAACGTTTTGGTAAGTCAAGTGACACGTCTCAAATTACCATTTTTGTCACTCACTTTTCGATTGTCGAACAGCTTAACAAGTCAGGAACTCCCAAAATTTCGGTAAGTAATAAAAAAAATTCGTTTTTGCCGAAAAAAGAGCTAGAAAATTTTATCGAATGTAATTTGAAAAGTAAATTCTGAATTTATTACCATGCAAGGACTTTGGCATGTCACGTGTCTTGAAGAACGAAGCCGAGAAAGGCAAAACAAGAACTAACTATGGTCCTATTCGATGGATGGTACGTCAATAATATTATCTAATTGGTTATCTGAACGATCATTAGGCACCTGAGAGCTTGCGTGACCTGCAGTACAGTACGAAGAGCGACGTGTGGTCGTTCGGCATTGTTTGTAAGTTTTAACAGAAGCCTTACAGAAAGGTAACGAGTGAACTAACGCGAGTTGACAGTATATGAAATTGTGAGTCGCAATGAGCCGCACTTCGACATCGATGCCCTCGAAGTTGCAGTCAAGATTAAGTGCGTACCATCGACTATTCGTTTAATGTTATTAACGCTCAACAGAAATGACGCGTATCATCCCGCTATTCCACAGAACACTCACCCGGTGCTGCGCGAGATAATGTTGTCGTGTTGGGATCCGAATCCGAACAATCGCCCCTCGATGGAAGAAATTTGCAGCAAACTCAACACCTCGTTCCCAGGGGTAGAATAGAGTTGATTGAAGTAGTAGAATATAAAATACGATTATGACGCGGCGGAAGTACTGCGAATGTAAATTGACGTTCGTGAACATATTATTCGAGTCGTACTAAATTACCACACTAGGCGATGGCTGGATGAATCGTTTATGAAAGGCAGTTTTGGGATGATTTATTTAACGATTTTATTACTTTATATTCTTTTTTTTTTTTTTGACCGTTACATAGTTTAATTATTACGTATTCCCATGCATAATTACCTCCATAATTTTTTTAGCTCCATTTGCCGTTTGGTGAATTTCATCGCACAAAAAAATTAGACGTCAAAGAAGTTTGATTTTGGGTCTTTTTATTTTAGCGTTACCAAGTGTACACTCGATGTAACATATTTAAATACTGGAAAATGTACAAAATGCGTGTATGTATTCTCCTTACATTACTGCCGCTCATTTTTGGATTTGATCCTTCGCAATTCACGAACAAAAAGCAAATAACAGAATCATATACAGTGTATTGGAATGCTGTACAAAGCACTCAGCAGTTATCGCTTGGTTTAGAAGGTAAAACAAGCAGCAGAACAATTAAATTTTGATTTTTCGAATTTTCAGTTTCTACCCTTGGCTGGATCGGGTTTGGAATAGGCATGTATTAATAGTTTCTTATTTTTGAGTATAAATGTCATTAATTGATACGTTTTCAGGTGAATTTAGTTCTGGAAGGTCAGTAAAATATTTTGTAGACTGGATAAAGTGAAATCATAATCGTCATATTGACACATGTATAATCTAGCATGCCAGGGTCAGACGTAGCGATTATTCAAAGGAACACTTCAACTGGAGAGTACTACATTCAAGATCGCTACACTACCGCCTTTGCGGAGCCAAAAATCGATGATTGTCCCCTCTCAGGTGCATAATAACATCACTGTGAATATTTGTACTGTATTAACACCCAATTTCCCGTGTTACAGATTGGATCCTTGTTAGTGCCTCAGAAAACAATGGAAAGACTTTCGTAGAGATGAGAAGACATTTTATAGCTCGTGACACTCAAGGTAATTTTGATTTTTGACTACTGTTACTGATGCTGATCCCTAATCAACTCCTAGATCGAAGTTTCGTGCCAGGAGATAATGCGATTATTATTGCATGGGGTGAAAGCGATGTCAAAACGTTAAAGTATCATGGTTCAAATAGATTGGCTACCGTATTGTGCTTCTGGGATTGCCCTCTTGAACGGATCACACCTATTCCAAACACCCTTACACTCACGGCATTTATGCCAAATATCGTCATCCCTGCTGATGAAACCACGTATATGTGCTATTCTATGCCATTTGCAACTCCAAAGGTATCTTTTAAACTCGATACAAAAGTTTTAATTTATTTTATATTATTGAATTAATAGGACGATGATGCGCATATAATTAGCATGAAATTCATTGGAGATTCACGCTCTACTCGTGAGTTATCTTTTGCGCGTTAGTTTTAAGTGCTTACTCTTTTTAAGATTTCGTTCACCACATGCTACTGCATCTATGCCAGGATTACGAAACAGTCGATGGACTGCGTTCGATACCCTCCATATACTCATCACCCGACGTATGTATTGGGAGAAATCATCCTCAGCCGTTGGGTTATCCTGGGTGCACTCTATTGTTTACTTGGGCACGAGGAGGTCGACCACTAAACTTGCCACACGAAGCTGGATTTCGAATCAAATCAACGAATAGCTCGGCTTATTACTTTGTTCTTGATATGCATTATAATAACCCCGAGAAGGTACATCAAGTATTTTAACTAATTGGAAGTACACTGCTAAGGTGGATCTACAGGTTAGTGGAGTTCAAGACGCGAGCGGGATTGAAATGTTGATTACAACTGACCTAAGAAAGTACGATGCCAGCACACTCGTGAGTATATTGTGCTCTACCGGATTGAAACAAGTGTTTGAACGTAGTTGTAGACTGTTGGAGATGGAGGGACGCGCTTACCTTCGATTCCGCCAGGCTCGCAGGAGCATCATGTGGAAATGACTTGTCCGAGTGAGTGTACACAACAGTTCGATCACGATATTAAACTGTTTGCGGACTACTTCCACATGCACGAGATTGGGCGTTCGGGTTGGAGCTGGATCCATCGTCCAGGCCAGGATCCCATTCCGCTCTCGCGTGTCGAATATTACGCGTTCGCTAATCAACACAGTGTTCCAATTGATATCACGTTGAAACGCGGCGATCGGATTAACACGCACTGCGTTTGGGACAGCTCGAAACGAAACCAGCCCACACGCATGTCTATCGCTAGTACCGACGAGATGTGCATTGAATTTTTGGCGTATTATCCTGCATTACCGGAGGTAAGACTAATTTATACTAAATAATTAGAATAGATCTAATTTTCTTTTTAGTTTCCGTTCTGTTCCTATTTTAGAACCACAACTCATAATAATATTACGTAAGCATCATTTCCTAATTGATTACCATCAAACTTGTTAATCATTTTAATTTGAAGCGTATGCGGTCGGTCAATGTTGGACGTGCCAAATCCGTCCATTGCAGATCCCCCGGGTGACCTCGAGCGGTTATTTGGATCCACAAATTTGTCGTATTGGTAAGAAATGCGATCATTCAAAATAGTGTATTATAATTCCTAAGAGTATTGTTTTCCAGCGAATCCGCAGCTACCCAAAAGAGTGCATCGGTTATGGTGCTAATCAGTACATTAACATTGCTTGTCGCTTCGTTGTACCAGGCGAAGAAATAGATAGATCAGTCCACGACTGCGGATCCACATTTTACTGTCCTATACCGATTGGACAGTCTGTAAACTTATGTGACAATAAAATTAGCGCGCGTCACCACGACATTTGTGAAGGACTCATCCTAAATGTTCGTTACTGCAAGCAAAATAATTTGCACGTCAATAAAATATTGCGTCAAATTTCGCCGATTATCTTTAGATCCACCCGAGATTTGAAGCAGAGAGCCAAAACGTGTGGAGATTATTTTAAAATAGCTAAATTGAAGACGGCAAGGAAGAGCTTTTGCGCTAAAACATTACTCACAAGAATAAACTTTGATCTCGAATGGGTGGCGTAGATGGTTTTTTAAACGTAAGGAGCAATTGGAAAAATTCAAATACTCTCATTCTTTGCCATCGTAATTACAACAAAATGAATTGTATTAATTTTACTAATTTTTTCTTTTCTTTTTTCGGATTGACAGGGAGGCTATATATTTAATACCGACATTGCCCTATTATTGGCACAAATATTGATTATTACAATATTATCGCGAGCACTTGGAGCAGTGATTAGGTAACAGAAATCGAACTACATCTGCATTTATGAGAATCAATCCTCTGA
>Ga0209960_1003893_pt1 | contig 12145 bp, 18 predicted proteins | sample ThiBiot_500_plan_2_FD_183947 | JGI IMG/M metagenome (GOLD analysis project Ga0209960, IMG submission 183947) | Wastewater bioreactor microbial communities from Cape Town, South Africa - Thiocy_expt_500_plan (SPAdes) | ecosystem: Engineered > Bioreactor > Thiocyanate-remediating >... | reverse complement strand
ATCCAGCCTACGTCCATCACATGATATTGTATTCAGTGCCGGAGTATGTTGACAAGGAGTACTTCCCCTGCGGTGAAACTCCTCCGGGTGCGTTCCCGCTGTACGCGTGGGCTGTTGGCATGGACCCTTTCGAAACACCCGAGAATGTTGGTTTCAGAGTCGGTCAAAGTAAGTACTTGCGCGGTCGTTCTTCTCAAACAGTACGACCTTACTATTATATTAGACGCAGTCACGCAGTACATTGTGCTAGAGATTCATTATAATAACCCTGAAATGACTGCCGGTATCGTTGATTCCTCAGGTGTGCGTATGACGATGACCGCTGATCTCAGACCGATTGACGCCGGTATATTCACGCTTGGAGTTAACACCGGTGACATTAATATCCCCGCCAACTCCGACGTATATGAGGTACGATTTTTTTGCAGTTTCATGGCAGTAACTGACTAAGATGATAGTTGACCTCGACGTGCGGTGAGACACAGACCAACACATTGCCACCTGCCAACAAGATTAATTCTCTCGTCGATGATTACGTAATCTTTAGCACTGGCCTGCATATGCATCAATACGGCCGTCAGATCTACACCGAACAATATAGGTACGAAATGAAAAGTGTTTGACACGTGTCAAAAGTGTATCACTAACATTCGATGGCAGAAACAACCAACTGATTGATCAAGCCGGTTGCACGGACAACTTTGACTTTCAGCGCCAAAAGTTTACGCCGATCAAAGTGACTCTGAAGCCAGGTGATAAGTTCATCACGCACTGCATTTGGAACACTACAGGCACGACAAACAATGTTAGAGGCTGCGAATCTACATCGTGCGAGATGTGTCTCAATTATATTGCCTATTATCCTCAAGTCCCCGGCGGTACGTGCAATGATTGTGCACTCAGTTGTATTTGTTATTAATAAGTGATTTAGGCGGCGGTAGTTGTGTTGGCAAACCTGAAGTTGTCAACAACCCTGTGAGGGGACAAAACTGCCCTGCTAACTAAAAAAACTGACCCTTTATTTATTTGTTAATGTTAAATCACAATAAAATTCAAATACAAGCAACGAGTCGGTAACCAAAATCTGATACTTACAGTTGGCAAGTTGTTAATTTACCTTCATAAATATTTGTACATTCATCATCATTATTATGCAGTAAAATTGATGTCCGAGTTTTTTTTTGCTAATTTGTCTTGTTATTAGGACAAAATGTCAACGCCTCGCTTACAAACATTACGTATATTAAATAGTCGGCGTTTTAAGCGCTATTTTAGAATGATATACAATATTCGAAAAGAACAAGTTCAGATCTCGCAGGAACTTACGGACGAAGCGGTGTTTGGTGTTGGTATGTTGTATTTAGCTTTATAATAGAGGTAATTTTCTAAAATAGGGGTTAAATTTGTAATAAATGTTCTCACACAAGACTGGCCTGCAAAACTGATGACAAAATATGTCGTTGAATTATTGGATGTGGAACCAATCGCTGAGAAACTGCGCAACTGGCGTGCACCTGATAACAAAAATATTTTACACTTTGCGTGCATGACTGTTAACAAAGAAATTATAGAGTGCGTTTCGAAACTTATATCCTCGCGCTTGGATCTGGTCTTTAATTTCTCTTTCTAAGGCGTGTCGTATTGACACTTGGTGAAGAATTTATTCATCAACATGATAATGCAGGCACTTATCCCATCTCTTTATTACTTTCAAATCAACAATCTAATCTACCACAAGATATATGCCATTTAATCAACTTATTATCAACTAACAACGTAGCGCCTCTAATTCAAATTAAAGACAAAACAATCAATTTATTTAAGACAAAACAATATTACATAGCACGAGGAATACCCCAATGGCAAACAATAGTTAACGCAATTGATTTATTCGCAAAACACCAAATATTTACCGACGATGATAAAAATTTAATACTTAAAGAATTTGAGGCATTAGTAGGGAATTTCAATGACCCAGGAATAAGCAAAGTGATGGCCCACACAATCATGACTATTGGAATGCCTCCGTAAGAATGATCGGTGCATTATAATCCTCTAACTTGATTTCTAGGGAATATATGACGTGTATTTTCGATCGTATTATTCACCGATCGTCATTATTGCAACATACTCTCAATTGGAACCCAGATCTGCTCGATTACATCTTGAGACATAAAACGCCTCGCAATCATTCAAAAGGATTCAAGTTCGCGGACTTTATGGGCCATGTATTCAACAAATTACCGAATGAACATTACGTGCATTTGTTTATGACCACTTTGAAGATGTTTGAACCATCGACTTTCGAGCCGCTTCAACGACAATTTGAAAAACGAAATTTCCACGAATTCAAATCATTTCACTGCTGCTGAAACAGGTTAAATATGTCCCAAAGCAATATTTGCATCTATTTAAACCTTACGAAGCAAGTACGTTAAAAATATTCGTCGGGCTCGCCGCTCAACTTGATTTTCGTTTATAGGCTGGGTCTACGGGCGCGTATTTGAATCGGGTGAATGTAATCACGTTGTTTATTTGCTTCAGTCTAAGTATATCACTTTTATATAGGTACGCCATCAATGTTCCCCATTGAAGAACTTCCCGCCGAAATGATCAGCCACGTGATTAGTTTTCTTTCGCACCAATCAACTACAGCACTTTCACTCGTCAACAAACAATTTAACACAACAATTAATAGTTCTACTATATGGCGCGATAAATACTACAAGTACTTTCCCCTTGACAACTTGGTTAAAGATGCGTTCTCCGCCGAAAATAATCCTCACAAGACATTCTACTCCAAATATAAGTGTGTCCCATTTTAATTCTAATTATAATTAACCTCACGTACTCACTGTACTCGCAGAAACAAATTCCACCGGTCTCTAGCCAATGCCCAACTTCACGCTCGATCACCGCCTCCAGGAGGCTTTGCTTCGCTCGAATTAAAAGACAACACGCTAGTCTACTGCAGTACACATTATTTAGCTGTCTGCAACATCAGTGACTTCACCGTGACCCGTAGAGCCATTAACAAGCCGAGTTCAGCACGAATTTGGAATGACATTGTGTTCGTGTACACGTCGCAGGGCGTGGAACTGCTGTCAAGGGACGGCTTGGTAAGGCACATGCTTGGGGTGTGTTTATGACTCATGTGATTTGCGGTAGACTACCGTGAGGTATTTTGAAACTCCTGTCCCCTCAACAATTAAGGACACATTTGCAGTAAATAATGAGTGGCTAGTGACACCTCGTGAGTACAGCTAATATGAGACGTGTCACCTTCCTCTTGAATGTACTGACAAATTGAATGTAGGATGTGTGTATGACTGGACAAGGGGTCAATTAGTGTCTACGTGGCTCAACAGAATTGATCAGATTATATTGCGGGGCAATGTGTTCTACGGAATTTCATCATCAGGCTTAGTAATCAAAGACGTGAGAGAGAACAAACAGGTAGGTAATCTTGATATGGATGTAGCAGCGATGGGTCCTGTCAGTATTAACAAGTATGGCAACCTGCTGTATTTTGCTGGAAGTGAGATCGAGACATACGATCTGCGATTCTTGAGAAAATTGGCCATGGCTCCTTTTAGACATGATGTAAAGCAGTGAATACTATCTGTAACATGCTTACCATATTATTAGGTTGAAGACTTCAAGATAATCGACTTGGTTTCAATGAACGTTTGGACTTCAACTATGGTCTGGGATCTTATCGATAACAAATGGAATTCCGTGCCCAAAAAGCTCATGGAGTGCACGACCCCCATGGCAGTATGCAATGGAAAGGAGATCGTTTATTCCGGAGGCGATACACTGTACAAAATCAAACTCGCCGGTTCGTCTTACTTTCCTTACGGAGACTTCAAGTGCCAATATCTTTCCTCTCCATACAAAGGATACGATTACGGATTCGAATAAACTGCGTAGGTCATTTGCCTGCTAGCGCTTCAATTTCCAAAAACGGTCTGATTCCTGAAGTACGGTGACCAATAAATAGTTCCAAAACGTGAAAGCAAAGATGGTTTAATGGATTGATAATAAATCACATGCGTGTGGGTGGACTTCTCTCAATTTTTGGCGAGACCATTTTCACTTTTAGTTTTTTGTGGAGATATCAACAAAACGAAAACAATACTCAAACTGAAATGTCTAGTGAGTAATATGCCAAGCCAAATCTAATCGTCTTGCTAACAGCCAAATTAGATAAAAGTCCACTAACGATCTTGTTCCTCGGTCTGTCTAATTCAGGCAAAACTACAATGCAATATGTTCTAAAATTTGGAGAGATATGCACTACAATCCCAAGTACGTTAATACCTTAGTTTAGTGTTGGAATTCTAGCAACATCTGAAAAATCGAAGCATCAAGTCAGTTACTGATAATCAATTAAAATAGCCGATGGCTTTAACTTCCACAATCTGGAGTATAAAAAGAGAAAAATTGGCTGCTATGATTACGGAGGTAGTAAAATTGTGCAAGAGAAACTCTGGCCTGAAGCGCTTGGAAAAGCGAACGGATTTTTTTGGGTAGTTGACGCTAGTGCCTCTAACACGCTAAATGAATCCGTCGAGACTTTAAAGTCCGTCGTATCAAACTTGCCTTCTAAAGTCCCGATCTGTATTATCGCCAACAAGTACGATTTGGATAGCGCGATGGACAAAACTGATATTACGAGTGCGTTTTCAGCATTTTCGCATTCAAGAGTTTTTCATGCCTCGGCTATGAATTCCGAGAGTTTAAAAGAGGGTAAGTTTAGCAATACTCACAATAAGACACAATTATATTGACCTCTTAACAACGTGTAGCGCTTGCGTGGTTAATGGCAGAAATTACAGGCACGAAAAAAGAAAAGAAAGAAAAGAAAGACAAAAAAGAGAAGGAAAAGAAAGAAAAGAAAGACAATAGCAAGTCCCAAATACTATCGCTCGTTTCCACTCGTACTGACTAAACCCCACTCTATTTATTTGTAATTAACCGGTAAATCATTTCAACGTCTTCTAAAGAAAACACAAATCGATAATTCCCTGTTCCGAGCGCCTGCTCTTACTTTTGGTTTACCAATTTTATTTACGCGGTGTGCTCTTTTTGGCCCACTTAATACAATTTGAAAATGTTCTACTCATTGATTTCCGGCGTCAGCTCAGTAATTGCGCAACATAAAGTGCCTCGGCTCTTTTGAAGAACATTTTCCTGCGTGGCATTTCGACCTTAAAAAAAACTCTCGCTCCGCAAAAAAACCAGCGAATCAGAGAAATTTTCATTTGTTAATTTCCAACAACAACGAACAACACACCTTCAACATGCCTCGTGGAAGATCTAGCGGTCGCACTTCTAGTGCTCGTCCTACTATGTCTGCTCCTCCTAAATCTGCTCCTGTCTCCAAGCCTGCCCCCGTTCACCAATCCGCTCCTCAAGCCCAAAAGCCCCCTCAACAAGCCACTCCTGGCGCTCAACCTACCGCAGCACCCACTGGTGGTATGGGCGGCAGCTTCCTTTCTACTGTTGGTGGCTCCGTAAGTGCTCGATGCGAAAAAATAATTAGGTGGAAGCTTTAATTAGAGAGGGGGAATTATTAAATATAGCAATAAATGACACGCGGATGATACCTCAACGAAATATACGCAAACAATAATTTATTGTAATTCAGAAATTAATGTTGAATTATTTAGATCGTAGGTACTATGGTAGGCTCTGCCATCTCCAGATCCATCTTTGGCAGCGGTGAACAAGCTCAAGCCGCTGAGAAGCAACTTGGTCCTTGCAGCCAACCTTTCCAAGGTTTCTTGAAGTGCTTGGAGGATAACGAAAACCAAATCAGCCAATGCCAATGGGCCTACAACAGCTTCTCTCAATGCAGCAAGAGTAAGTCCCTTTAAATAAATATAAAGTACGCTGGCAGTATTATAAGTCTCAAATATAAACCGTATCCAGCAAAAATTTAGTCATCAAACCGTTCGTGAACTCACAGCTGATTACGTTTCTTTTAAACAGGCAACCCCACTCCTCCCCAGTAAATAATAATGCAGAGAACCCTTTGTAATATGTTTATAGGACAATTAAGCCGGAAAGGACTTGAATAAAAAAAGAGACTTTCTTGGATCCCGCGCACTAATTTTTTTTCTCGCGCTCCAATTTGTTGGTGAATGTCATTGAATATTGATTTACGCAACGGTGCTTTAGGTGTTGTTTTAGTCACGTTTCATTCAACAAAAGTTTGCTCGATAACCGTTACAAACAAGCGCACAATATATTTAGAGTTTTCAAGCGGAATTCAGTTCTTGTATTTATCGCGACACACAAAGACGCACATTTGGTATTAATAATTGTCAGAGGTCTGCAATCGAGGGAATTAATCACAATCGATCCAAAAAGGATTAATTTACCGAAGATCAGCGTCGACAGAGTTTTTGTACGGAATATAATGACACTAAAAAACAACAATATAATTTAACATGATATAGAATTAAATTACGTAAGTAATATTTGCTACCATCTCACCAATCGGCTCTGCTGTAAACAAACTTTACCGCAAATTTTTAAAAGCCTGGATAAAAATATTACAGAAGAGCTTCAATTATCCAAAACGTGTTATTTATCGCTTACAATAGTAATTTGACAGGTTATTATTTTTTACAGAACTAATGGAGAAATCTAACGACGAAAACCGTGCCTCATCTAAACAAAAAGGTCACAAAACGGCTAAAACGGATATGTCTGGTTCTCTTAACGCGTCTACGACTAAAAAATTATCGGCAGAAGAGTTAAAGGCTCGAAGACAAACAGATCTGGCGGTACAACGTAAAAAAGACTCGAGACCGGAACGCATCTCGCTGCGTACAGAAGAATTGAAGGAACAAAAAAGAGAAGACTTATCCCCAAGATCAAACGAAACAGAAAAGAAGAGGAGACGCTTTTCAATGACGAAGGAAAAAGATCCGGTGTTATTTACTCACAAACGTACACCATCCGACGACGGTCGTGCTGGCACGCTCGAAAACATTTCACCACGATATAGAAAGCTGTCCGCTAGCACACCACCACAGGGTATTGTTACATTAAATAAGTCCCCGAAGAAGTCAACTCGAGGATATCCTGGTTGGAAGAGGATCTTTCACCGAGGGCAAATCCCATCCATAGTCGAGGAACAGAACACACTTATTGGAGTATTTGCTGCTTTGGCTGCTCATTTTTGCATCCCAAATTTAGAGAATAGACTAGATTTGACCCCGAGAAGCTCAATACCAAGCTTGGATGGCGAGTACACTTCAGAGGATGTGCCAGCTGATTGGGAATTGGATAAGGTAATATTTGTATATATATATATTTATTGTGTACGCGGCTAGTTTGGAAATCAAGTTATTAATGAGGAACATTGAATTGAAGAAATCTTACTTATTTTGTTAACTGTCAAATCCGTCATACATTTCATTTTATTCTCCCAGCGAACAACCCGAACACCACGGATAATCATATTAATTATGCACATATTTTGAACGAGTATAATATATATATATTTTTTGTTTACCAATTGAAGTCCATTTAAACAATGCCGGACAAGGCTTCAAAAGAGCAAAAGAAAAAGAAAGATAAAAAGCTCAAACAAAAAGATAAAAAGAAGAATAAAGAGCATAAAAAAGCAAAATTAGACGAGTCACCACCTGTCGTTGATGAAATTTTCGGCGTGCATCCTAACGCAGCTATTGTATGATCGCTTGAGATAGAGAAGAAAAATTTAATTCCCATACTCAATTATCGTCATACGATTTATCCGACATCTTAATAACGAATTTTATATTATTTTAAAATACTAGCCGTTTTTCCTAACGAATCTCAATTCTGACTGATCTACCTACAGATAAAGCAAGATGCCGCATATCGATCATTTTGGTTCGATAACAAGGCTATTGCTCGCAGCAGCACCTCGATTAAAGTAGATGATCCCCAATTCCAAGAGATCGCGTCCAAAGAAAAAACACCGCTTATAAAAGCGTTGATGAGTTTTGTGCCAAAAATTGTCGTTCGAAGATTTGTCAACGAGCCACATAGACCTATTAGAGCACCGGAGGTCGAGAGCTATCTCAGCTGTGTTTTGTTTGCTGACATCTCAGGTAATAATTCTTATTTTAACCGCTTTCGCTACTATTACATTGAAAGTGCGCTAGAATTACAAAAGATTGTCTTTATTCCTCAAATCAAATCACACGGCAAAGATATGATTCTGTTTTTAGATCGTGGTCTAAAACTCGAGTTACGAGCCCGGGCTTGCTATAACTAATGATTATAATACATGACAGGTTTCACACCATTGGCTGAGAGTTTAACCACACTAGACGCAGAAGGTGTCGAAAAGGTACGTGTTTCGGGTCCCTCCCGCGCGCAGCTTCATGTCAACCTGAGGCCTGACGTGATATTGCAACGCTATTTCTTTCAATATCGGGTGAACGAATAATGACTTTTATGTTATAGGTGACGCTCTTGTTGAATAATTACTTTGGCAGTCTCATTAACATCATTCACGATCACGGGGGTGACATTGTCAAGGTACCAGATCTCAATTCCTTTTTTTTGTTTGTAATTCTATGTTAACGCTGCTATTAGTTTGCCGGTGATGCACTAATGGCTATCTGGCCAACAGAGTAAGTGCCGTCTAAATTAATATGAAACTCCCGACTGAATTTCTAATCAAAATTTATCAGCGACGAAAAAGTCTTACCTTTAATGTCGTTATTGGGCTGTCAATGTGGTGTAGAAATGTTGACCAAGATGGGCGATTATGACACGGGAATCGGAGATTTTAAACTCAACTTGCATATCGGAATTGGAGCGGGAAAAATTGCTGGCATGCACGTTGGTGGTACTCAAGGCCGATTAGAATTTTTAATTGCAGGAGATCCTATTGATCAAGCAAGTAACCGTTGATATTCTTCCCTCCGTGTCGTTGCTAAGTGTTATGTTTTAGGTGAGCTCGTGCGAGGCTCAAGCTAAACCAGGAGAGATTTTCATATCTCCTCGGTGCTACAAATACATGAAGCAGCACTTTGTCGGTGAGGGACCTTTCCTAAGCAAGAATTATCGATTGGATAATATTATCAATCCTGCGAGTCTACCCGAAAAGAAAGATTTCCCACTGCTTGGTATATTTGAAACAAGACTCAAATCGTACGTGCCACCCGCGGTGCTGGTTCATTTGGAATCAGTTCGCATGGCCAATGTGGACGTAAGTCAATCCTATATTTAGCGTTGATGTTTCGGCTGACTCGTGATAGTACTTGGCTGAGTTGAGAACAGTCACGGTTCTCTTTGTGAATATTGATGTAAAATATGAAGCTCAAGATGATGCTGCGACTGCGAAGACATTGCAGTTTGCAGTTGTTGGTATGCAAGCCGTTTTATCCAAGTTTGAAGGCACGGTTCGACAATTCATCATTGACGACAAAGGCGGAGTTTTGATTGCTGCATTTGGTTTGCCGCCATTAAGTCACGAAGATGATCCTCAACGTGCTGTTGAAGCTGCGATGGAAATCAAGAAAATCTTGGAAACTCTCAAGTAAGTTTAGAGCATGGCAGAAGCAGATCGAACGATTAAATTTGGGTTCATGATGAATTCTTATCACTACTTCATGCGTGTCAAATGATCTCCGTGATTTTAAAGGCTATCTGAATATCTACAAAATTTTGTTATCGCTTTATCTTTCTCCAGTACAATAACTAATTGGCTTTAGGATTAAATGCTCAATTGGTGTGACTACTGGACGAGCATTTTGTGGCGCCGTTGGCAGTGAGACACGCCGCGAGTATGCCATGGTCGGTGATATTGTAAATTTAAGTGCTCGCCTGATGGTGAAGGCTAAAGAACTTGGTGGAATCCTCTGCGATGAAGTTACTTACTTGGCTGCTAACAAACACGTCGAGTTCAAAATACTGACACCAATAAGTGTCAAGGGCAAAAAACAGCCGATCAAAGTGTTCTTACCGCACCACGTGCTAGCTGTTGCTAAATTGAACTTAAATCGCTTGTCCAATCGAAATCGATCAGAAGAAGAAGAGTCAAAAGAGGTTTTGGGTCGTGCCAAGGCACTCGCGCTGGTAGAACATAAGATTAAACAATTGAAAGCAAAGAATCAACCTGGCAACGGTAAGTTGATGAATAGTTCGATGTTCGAAAGATTCTAATTTGAATGCAGTGCTTGTTTTGGAAGGAGAGGCCGGCATGGGTAAAACTCGTATTGTCGGTCAAATGAAATTTATGATCGACGAAGAAGCCGAGATCTTTTACGGCACAACCGACGGCATTACAATGGGTCAAACATATGGCTCGTGGGCTGAGATTTTTAATGCCGTTCTTGACTTGGGTTCTGTGGATGATCCAAATCAACTGCTCCCACATATTCGCAAGCAATTGAGACGAATACCACCAAACTTGCCTTTACCTGACATGGTTCCTGCATGGACAAAATTGGCACCGCTGTTGAAGTCAATTCTACCTTTGGAGATACCCGAGAACGAGTTGACAGTAACAATGACCGATCAATCGCGTGCTGAGAACTTGCAGCTCTTGTTGATTCGTTTGCTACAAACTAGCGTTATGCCTGGTTCCGTCATCGTGCTAGACGACGCACATTTGTTCGACACGGCCAGTTGGGCTCTGACACTGGCTGTCAGCCAACAGCTGAAGGGTGTTCTAATCGTGGTTGGTTTGCGACCTCTAAAACCACCCTTCCCATTCGAGTACCAACAAATTACGCACTGCGAGAACGCGCATCAAATTAATTTGACTCCTTTGTCACCCGAAGACTCCGTCACTCTTGCCAAACAGTTCTTGGGTGTTGATAAGATTCCTCGTAAGTTTTATAAAAAATCTTTGATTTCGAGTTATAGTTGCTGATCCTTTCGTTAGCTCAAATCGCCACGCAGATCCAAGAGAAGAGTCAAGGCATTCCTTATCTTATTGAAGAGTTATCTCAATCACTCAAAGATTCTGGTGTAATCACCATCGAGAACGGAGAGTGCAAAGTCAAACCTGGCAAAGAATTGGTTCTTCCTAGCACCATTAGGCAGCTGATTACGAGCAAAGTAGACAAATTGACAGCCACTCAACGAGCCTTGTTGAAAGTTGCATCTGTCATCGGCAAAACATTCGACGCCGTTCTCTTAACGGAGCTCTATCCCGAAGGATTGTCGACTCTTGAGGAGGATCTTGATGCTTTGGAAAGTACTGGTTTCATTTGCAAGGAAATGGAGCAAACTACTGGCCCAAAGACCAAGCTGACCATGCGAGGGCTCAACTCTGCACGTGAAATCGAAAGCACTATTATTACTGCTCACACACCTCGCACACCTTCGGGTGACATTTCGATCGCTCTTCGACGGCCCTCATCTGGACTTGCTACAAATACCTCACCGCGATCACTTAGTCCTAGCAAGAGCTCGATTCTTTCAGAAAAAATGCAAGCAGAAAGTGGTTCACCGCCGACTATCACAACAAGTCCTCCACAACAAAAGACAAACCAACCTAGTAGTCCCGAAAATGGCAATTCTGTAAATATTTCACCCAAGCCTAAACCGGGAAAACAGAGTCCACGGCCCAAAAGAGCTAAAAGTGAGTTGGAAACGAGTGGCGGAGACACGAAAGAGAAGCTCAATTTGGAGACTTCGTCCGGCAGCAATAAGACCAAGAATAGAAGAAAGAATAGAAAGAAAGTGACACGAGCCAGCTCAGAGAAAGTTCCAGGAACTAAAAATGTCAACGATATGACAGACAAACATGAGGAAATGACGCGTAGTACCCCCGATATTCCTGAGTATGTCACTCCACGGGACCGTGACCGTTCGCCGAGTGGGCGCAAATACCGAACGCTTAGCCGTACTTTGACACGAACTCTACGATTTAATCAACCAGGGGCAACAGTAGAAGAGCCAGCGAAGAATAGAGAGTTCTCGTTCAAAAATCAAACGGTGCACGAAGTCGTTTATCAGCTCATGTTGTTCTCTCAACGTAGACAATTGCACAAAAAAGTTGCCGAGTGGTACGAGCAGAATCACGCGGATAATTTGAGTTCGTTTTCAGGCTTACTGGCTCACCATTGGAAATTGAGTGACGCCAACCCCAACAAAGCCAAGAATTACTACGTTCAAGCAG
>Ga0209960_1003892_pt1 | contig 12147 bp, 10 predicted proteins | sample ThiBiot_500_plan_2_FD_183947 | JGI IMG/M metagenome (GOLD analysis project Ga0209960, IMG submission 183947) | Wastewater bioreactor microbial communities from Cape Town, South Africa - Thiocy_expt_500_plan (SPAdes) | ecosystem: Engineered > Bioreactor > Thiocyanate-remediating >... | reverse complement strand
AAGGACATATACAACAAGCAATTGAATGTTATAGTCGCGCCGTTCAAATCAATCCAAACTACGCAGAGGCCTACAACAACATGAGCTTGGCATTATTATCGATAGGTAAATTAATAGCGGCTGTAAAAGCGAGTTGTGAGGCGATTAGAGCAGACCCGCAGTTAATTGGCGCGTACATTAATTGTGCGAATATATTGAAAGACCTCAAAGACTACGGAGGAGCAATGTTTTGGTACGACAGAGCGATTGAAGTGAATCCAGAGTATTCAGAGACTTATTATAACAAAGGCCTATTATTACAACGTCAGGGAAATTTAACCGCTGCATTGGAATGCTATTCAAAGACAATTGAGGTAAGGTCAGATCACCAATTCGCTCATGCAACGAAAGCAATGATTTTAGCGAGGTTACAGCGATATAACGAGGCTATCGAAGAGTTCAAATTACATTTGGATATCGACTCAGAGGATATTTCATCGTTAGTTAACACCGCCAATTGCTACATCCAGATCGGTCAACTGGAAAAAGCGATAGAATACTTTGACAGCGCGTTGGACATTGATTTTAACATCGAGTCAGTTCATTTTAATAAAGGAGTGTTGTTAGACGTGCTAAGTAGACACCAAGAAGCCTTAGAATCGTTCAAAAATTCGATTCAGCTGAATCCAAGAAAGGCAAGTTCTTACAAGGAAGCAGCTGGGATGTTAATGAAGCTTGGAAGAAAAGAAGAAGCGGATGAGTATATAAATAAAGCTAAGGATTATTGTTAAATGTTCTTGTTCGCCGTTGTCATACTGCGAGGGTTAGGGTTAGAATTTTGACAAATAAAGAACTTTTCCTTCTAACATATGTGGGTGTCTAAAAATGGTCTCGCCAAAAACTGGAGAGAAGTCCACCCACACGCTAGTGATTTATTATCAATCCATTAAATACAACAAACGGATACACGCATAAACCACCTTTACTTTAGCGTTTTCGCATTTTTTTATTGTTCGCCGTACTTCTGGAATCAGACCGTTTTTTGGAAACGAATATATGAACAAAACTACGGTCTATTTCCAAAAAAAGAATATTCTCATTTCAAAACCAATTTGTTAATCACTGGGTAGTTAGCAAAAAAATTGAGCAAATTTTTCTTTATTTTTCACGCCCGACGTCGACAAGAATAAAAACCAACGTCGAGTGTTTAATTGAATTATTTTAGTAAATTAACCACACTACCATGTTTGATGACAGGCGAAGTACGCAATTATTGAAGCTGGATCCGATTGAAGCGGCTAACTAATAATAATTATTTGTAACAGAGATCGGTGCCTTTCTATCAGGATTTGGCTTTTTGTTTATATTGTTAGGTGTTATATTGTTATTTGATCGAGGCTTGATTGCCATTGGTAATGTAAGCAGATGCAGTCGCACTTTTCCGTTAGAAATTTTTTCGTATTTTAGTAATTATTTGTTTATTAATCTCTATCAACCAATTAATACAGATGTTTTGCAGTGAATGCGAGATTAATATTATTTATTTTTTAGCTTGCTTTTCTGATCGGTTTGGGTTTTATTATCGGATTCAAAAAAGCAATGACATTCTTTTGGAATAGAAAGAAAATATTAGGCACTGTATTATTTTTTGGAGGAATATTAATGGTACTATTTGGTTGGGTTTTCATTGGACTTCCGATTGAAATTTTTGGTTTTATGAATCTGTTTGGGTAAGTTTAAATAATCTTAAAAAAATATATGTACGCATTAAATGCGCGACAAATTAATTTAAAGTTATTACGTTCGTGGAATGATTAACAAAGATATTATTTTTTTTTTTTTAGATCCAGCAAAACTTTCACTTTAATGTTCGGAGCAATTATTAGGATCATATAGCATATAATATAATTATTAATATTAATTCCAGCGATTTTATTCCCATCGCATTGGCTTTTATGCGCAGAATGCCCGTAATTGGATTTTTCCTTAATCTTCCCGTTATTCGCTCAGTAAGTATTATAAGATAACTAAACATACAACAATTTGTTAAGGACAACGTAAACGCTTAAATAAGATACTTAGTCATTGTTACAAAAAAAAAAAAATAATGTGTACCCTTTAATTATTTAGGGCGTGGATAGAATTATTAACAAAGGAAAATTGCCGGTATAATATACAATACGCGAATTAATATAATTAATAAGCCAAGAGAATAATTCGACGAAAGAAACTACCAGTTTTGTTTTAATAAAATGATTCAATAATACTCAACCGACATTATCTAGACCAATCATTAGCGAGCATATAATTAACGTTGATATTATTGTACGATTGAATGTCGTCACTGAGGTCAAGTAGCAAAATTACAACTAACTAAACTCAAAGGTTATCAAACCGTGTCTGTTTTTCTAAAATAACCAACTCAGTTTTTGCTCGTTAATTTGATTCTTTGCTTGGCGCCTTAGCGAGGTCCTTAATATAGACGAGTAAAATCGGCATTTAAATTAATTTGGTATTCGCTTACCAATGTTACGTGTAGTTACCTACATGGAATTGAGGTCAATTTATTAATTTAGTCATATTCAAATCTGAAATCCAATCTTCAGCGGCTAACGGAGTCAGATCTACATTGAGGGCGGAAAATTCCTTGGTGAATATGCCCATAGCTCGTTCGAGATGATCAGAATTCGTTAATAGGCCAACCTTCATTCCATCAGTCTTGGTTTTAATGAAATTGGTCCTGCTAAAAATCGCGTGACAAAATCTGGCGTTTTCGATCGTGGTTGCGGACATTTCTTCCAAATAAATTGCATTTGACGGCACACCATAATTTACCATAATATTTTTAAATACTGAAGCTTCTGAAGGACCGACATGACGTGCTTGAGCAAAATTTTGAATATCGAAATTGACTTCTGGAATTAATTGGCCGTCTAGCGTGTATCTAATTCCAAAATTATATCCTCCACTAACAACGAATTTTATTTGTGTATTTTTCTTGTAGATTTCTGCCGCTGCAATTGGCCTGCTGGCTCTGTTGGGGCTAGGAGCAAAATTTCCGTCAGATTTTTGATAGATCAACCCTCCTAATACGATGATACAATTCAATTGATCGATTGATGTGGACATTACGCTAATAACATTGTGTAGTTTGGCCTTAAAAAAACTTGCCTCTTTTTACTGTTGCTGACGTCGATAATTAACTGCTAGGTGTCAACCGTTTGACATTTTGACACTTTTGACTGCTTAAAAAAAAGGTCCAATGAACAATATTCCCATAGATTGCTGTATCAGACATCGATAAAGCTACTCATCTAATTTCACAGCCACGAACTGTTCGTATCTGGTTTAGCGTAAACAACAAAGTAAAATTTTATTAATTTTATTTCTATTCCACGGTCGTGTAGGCTGTTTGTGGCGTACGGCCAGTAATTTTAGCCACGGAAAACTTGGCGCCGTCCTGTGATAACTCAGTTAGACCATCATATTATTGTACGCTTATATATGGTGCATTACGCCATAACTCGAGTGTACTTACGGCAACGAGACCAGGCAATGAGATCCAAAATGTAACGTTCGGTATTACTTCGCGACCATTCTTCATGCGTGAGAATTTGTTGATTAAGATGCCAACAATCAAATATAAGACACAAATACCGAGCACGCTATAATAACAATTTTTAAGAAAATTCGAAAATTTAGTTCATATGAATTGGTTTCCTTACATCAATAAAAAGATGGTCCCGCCAGAAATCCCTCCTCCACCGACAGGGCAAGCGGCATTCGTCAAAATCATCACGTCGTACGTGGATGTGCCTTTATCCTGTAGTCCGTGCGTAGATTAATACAAGGATATAGACCTAGGTCATTAATGGTTGATTCACCTTGGTAATGTTATGTTTATCCAACCCAGCGAAGTTATAATCGCATAATAAATGCAATCTGATCAGATCCGACGGTTAATGTTAAAAAGGCTATAGATTCTACCATTGAATGGATAATTACCTAGTACCAAGAGTTCCAGCCTTATTATAACTGATTAATACTCCTTTACCTTCATCCAGTGGCTGAACGTTTGGATCAAATGAAAAAGTGCCGTAACACCATTGATCCCACTCTTGGCAAGGGGAGAAGCACATGCACGTGCCTGCGGTGCCGGCTATTTAAATATAACGTTAATAACAAAACAGAATTCGATCCGTTACACGCGCGAAATTTCGACAATGTTGGGATGTTTGTACATCGCTCAGCATTTTAATGAAATAACCAAATAATGGAAATATTGCAAGATATGAATGCGAGTGGAGAGACTTACGTCGCGCGCAAACAGGATCGCCATCGCCACCACATCCGGCTGGCAAATTTTGGCAGACAGAGAACGAAAAGTCGTAAGACTAGCATCAAAGCATTAATTTATTAATGAAATGATTATAAGAGGGTAATGTCGATGATTTTTAAGTGGCGGTTAACAGGATCCAGTGTTACAAAATAAATTACACATTTCTTTTAAATATTTGTTTTAATTATTTACCTCGTTAATATCTGCATCAAATCCTTTAACAGTATATTTCCTATGACGAATAGAGATTAGGGAAAATTGTTAGGTGAAAATAAAAATCTTGGATCTAGTTAGATCAGCAGGTGCCAATGATTAATAGATTTTAACGTATGTAATATATGTACATTATTTTAAATAATTTGACCATTTAAAATGTCGCATCTGTGTAAAACTCCGGATTCATTGTGTGTTGCCTTTTAACGATGACTAAGCATCACAAATAAGTAATTATATTATATCATACCCTTTCTCGATTAGGACGGTCAAATCGTAAACGTATCCGTCTTTTGCCACGAGATGCGTGCAAAGGTTTGCAGTAACCGGTTGAGCAATTACAAAGGATGCAATATAAATACACAGAAAAAGGTATGTAATATGGCGCATTGTTGTATTACAAAAAAAAAAAAAAAATAAAAATCACGAAAAAAGCGAAACGTTTTGGGACTTTTCGAAGTGCGAAATTTGGTAGTTTACTTTGAAATAAGACCGAATAATCAAATGATAGAATCTTGATTGAGTAGAATACCTCGGAGCAAAAGAGAGACTAATTGAATTTAGATTTAACCAAGTGTATTCGTAGTATTCAATGGGGACTGTGCCTTCTATTCTTCAATAGTTAAGATGCGCATAACTGTACTAAATATAATGGTTAAAACACCCTATCAAATTAATTTTGTGTTAGTAGAAACAAGTACAATTCTTAAACAAGAATTACGTAATCACTAGTAAAAATAAATCAGCGTTGTTACCCTGTTCCGCAACGTAACGTTGCTAATTTGTTCGGCAAATGCAACGTTGCTTACCATTTGTTACAACATAAATATGGCACTACAGCAAGAGGAAACTACTTGCACTATATTTATTATGATACTACAAATATTCTTTGCTTGTTTGTAAGATCTGTAACAATAGGTTCTATTCCGAGCAGTTTAAAGTTTGCCCAACCTATAGGCACAACTCTGCTAACACTCCTTCTCTTATCTAATACCTTTTCGACCACGCCATTATAAAACTTAGATAAATGTGGCTCTTCTGTTATGGCAACGAGACGTTTCTCAAAAGCACCAGAAATTTCAACGCTAATCTCAATAACGTGTTTCAAAAACCCAACTCGCTCGATGATATCATCCTAGAGAATGATGAGTATACATCAAGCAGTTCTGTTGAATCACTTACCGAATAGCGAAGCAAAGACTTCATTGTAGACTTGGTTGTTGACTGTGCGACAGCCTCTTGGCCATCAATGGCCAGCGTTTCATAATAGGAGCCCATTAGCTCAATTTTATGAGTCTCTGGCTTAAAATCAAGGAGTTTCATGATACTTTGCAAGGTGGCACTTTCAATTTCCCTCTTTTCAACGTCACCGCTTGGAGTAATGACAGTTGCCCTCGGATTTGGTTCGATAAGTGTAGTGGCTTTATCATACCACGGAAAGAGATCTTGTAGCATTTCTTGATCATCAGATTCGTCAAATTTTTGGTTGAGAATGCCTCTACGCCGCGCTGTCTAATGGAACTAAGATCAGAACTAATGTAATAAGGATCAAGTATAGAATACCATTTTGATAATATTTGTTGCCGCCATTTTGTGATTCGATACATATAAGCACTGTCGCGAGTACTTATTTAATCCCTCTTCAATATCCGTTGCCTGGCACCATAGAGGACCCAAAAAAGCAATCTGCACAGGCAATACTCGAAGAGTTTCAAAGTTAGGTATATTCCAATGTGTTTTTGATGTCGAGGGGAATGATTCCTAATTATATATTAGATAGATATTTAATGAGGCTATTCATACTATTATTGTATTTTGGAGATCTAAAATTAGATCTGCAAGTACTCCTTGTTCGATTTCATCACTGGTCCACTTTGTTTTGTAAATTGTCAACAACCCGCGCATAACCATTGACCATCGTGCAAGCTCACCCTTTGTTAGGTACCTTTGAAATGTAATGTTAATAGTCAGTTGATCAATCGATGTTAACATACTTAGTATTTATAGCTGTTGCAACATGTGCGTACGTGTACCACATCTGGCCAGTCAATGGCATGGTAAGAGCTTTCTTTGCACGATAAATCTTCATTGTAATTGGAACGCAATGCTGTGGCCACTGCTTAATACTTTTCATCGCTTCGTTGATACCTAATAAAATTAGTGAGCCATGGTAAACGAGCTTGGGTTCACTTACAGCGACGATATTTAGCACCTTTCAGTATGCCAATCTCTTCAACGTACTTCTTTATAATGCCAAGCAAAATTAAGTGCAATGAACATATACCAAACCGACGAAAGAAGTCTCGGGCAAAAATAGGAAGCCGCCAGAATGGTGACCTTGGCAATGTGTACCCTGTCGCTGTAGTCTCTTGCTTGCACTCAGCTCTGCTCATCTTCAACATCGACGCTAACTTAATCTGTGCTATTGATTAGAGGTTAGAATTAATGAACATTTAACTTGGTTATCATTACCCTCCACGACACTTCTTAGTTTAACAGCAGTATCGGTCTTTGTGAACTCATCTTTCGGCCGAGAAGTGTAGAATGAGCTTCGAATGCCATTAGGAGGAACAATACCTCCTAGTGATATCTTCTCCATGTGATCACCTGACTGATTAAAAAGTGCACTTCGATCGTCAATTCATACCTTTAACCATGTGCAGACCACCACAAACTTGCACTTGAGTTGTTGAAACAGGCATGGGAGGTAGCTGAGCACTTTCTAAGCGCAGAAAGAAGTCAATGATGATCTTGTCGATTATATAATTCTTGTGATCGTTGAGGCTTGGTGGAATTGTACACACAAGAAATCGAGAATCCGCACGACAACTAACCTATTTAAAAATTAGCAAATATCAAGTTACATTAAAACATACCTCTTTACTAAAATTAGCAAAGGTGATGTACACTGAGGTATAAGAATTATTTCGAGATCGCTCGCCGAGAAATTTGTCGATCCACAAGACTCCCAAAACCAACTTAAAGCCACATGTAGTTAATAGTGTAGAATGGTGATCTTCATAAATCTTCCATCCCTCAGATGCTGACGGATGGTCTTTTTGGTCCTTTTCGCTAGTCGAACTTGAGATCCAACCTTCAAGTTGTTAAAACAATCAATTGTAATTCACACCTACCTTTCATTAACTTTTCGTTGTTCAGCACATACTCGAGAATCGCTTCTAGTGGATGGTACTCCAGACTATCCTTTGTACCGTCACTATTTCTGACTTCGAGCTTTGCCGTTGGTATGCAGTTGAAGAAGAACTCATCACATTGCTCCAAGAGGTAGGGACTTGGAGCCACGTCCTCAGATACAAAACTAGGGTCACTTATAATATCGAGCAGTTCGGCAAGTGCTTGCTCTATATAAAAACTTCAATAAGCAAATAAATCTTGGATCTGACACATTTATGTACTTGTCAATGGTCGGCCATGCCAATAATGCCACCATGCATTTGTAGCACGTGTACTGCTTGTATTATATGACGTAGCAATACAGGGCCGTCCATGCATTGATTCTGGCTCTTCGTCAGCGTTCTCATCCATTACATCTACGTCGACTCTCTTACTGAGTGTTAACTCAAATTGAAAGTCCAATACAGTTGAGTTGTGGCGTAGAATAAGGTCGTATGGCTTTTCAGGTGAAAGTTTACAGTAGAGAGGCACTATATATGATGTTAGCGGATCAGATCCAACCGAACATGCTTACCACTGAGAGAACATGCTGGAATGCTTATATGTGGTATAACAGTCATATGAGTATTTAGTGGCGAGTCTGTGATCAGATGAAAGAGTATTCTACCACTCTTGGCCACGCACTCAATTCGCCTGCGAAACAACTTAATTAAGTAATTTGCTTTAACGACGTACCAGTCCATGTCAAACTGTGAAAAGGACGCCGACCAATAGGGTTTGTTTGTCAATGAAACCACAAAGGAATGTACGTTGTTATTACACGACAGATCAGCCAAGTCAAGATCCGGATCTTCCAATTCAGCTGACGGAGATGATTCAAAAGCTTCTTTCGTGTCATTCCTATTATATTGTTGAGAGATAATCTCACCAAGTCGAGGCAAGCGAAGCATTTCAATTACTAGAAATTAATAAGAATTATTCAATTAATTTTAAAATTAAATAAATAACAGCGAGTAAATACCTTTTTTTGCGAGCTTATTTACATGTAAATCAGCGTCGGCATGATCCTCTGCTCTTCCTTGTGATACTATGCAATCACATACCGTGCAACGGTATTTGTTGTTGTGTCGAATGATGCATGTGGGCATTGCTTTTTTGGGGTTATTGTTCTCCATTTGTGCAGCGATGTGTTGATTTTACCGCCAAAAACAATTCAAATCCTCCCTTGACCGTTTTTTCTTGTTATGTCATTTGAAGCTTCCTACTGTAGAGCACAACCAAACAACCAACATCTGCCATAAGTAGAAACAACGTGATGAATCGTGACACTGATGACGAGAGGTAGTAGCCAGCTATCAAAGAATTTTGATTAATAATCAAATTTACAGATCTACAGGTGAAAATTCGGACGAAGAGCCAGAGTCATTAAATATTACATTACGTAGTTTAGAAAATTTAGTTGCAAATGGCAAATTAATTGATTTGCTATTTAAATCCAAGAAATTCCGCGAAAAGGTTACCGAGATCGTCCTTGCTGTTATGCACTCAGAGAAGCAAAGTGAAGCTGTATGGGTACGTTGATATTTCAGACATGTTGCAAACTGATTGCTTGGTAGGATGGCCTAAACCGAGACTTCGTTCCTCGTGGTGAGTTTAGAAAAGATCCAACCAAAAATAGCGCTCGGGTATCAGACTGGCTAGACTCGATAAAGGATACTTTTTCGTCCTATATCTCGTCGCCACTTATTGCGAGTGAAAGAAATATCCTAAATAATGTGGTACGTCAGTTGATCAACTATTTGCTGTAACCTTTTTCACTTACGTCAAATGACAGGCTAACAACTTTTGGCGTTCAACTCGATCAAAGTTGGGTGCTAAAATAATTGAATCAGTTTTTGATGTTGATAATCCATTGCAATTACCCGAGGAAAAAGCGGATCACGCCGATTACTTTGCAACAGATGAAGGGATAGCTGCCGTTAGAAAATGGCTTTCCAAGCACGAGTACGGACTAGATGAACGTACTATGCGCCGCCATGGTGTTGAAGAGGCCCCTGTTTCGGCGAAGCTTCAAAAATTCGCGATAGAGCTTTGCAAACTCACTGCAGGTAATTTAGAATAATTAGCAAAAATTAATTTTGAATATGTTCATGTGCGTTGTTAATTATAGACGTATAAATGCAATTTTCAATGATTAATTTTTTTGTTTAGCTTACGATAATGTGGCATCCGCAAAAGAACACGCCAGAAAAGAGTGGAAAAAAATATACGGCAATGGTGGCGATGGCCTAGAAGCAACCCATGTTGAAAACATCAGTGCATCTGGTAATTATGCATCTGCACGACGCTACTCAGGTACTTATTTCTCAATTAGGCCAAAAACGAAAGCGTATTGTAGTTACTGAAGACGTGGATACCGATGATAACAGTGACGAATCTGATTTGTTGCCTCCAGCCAAAAAACAACAGACGAATGAAACGCGAGCACGACGCCAAAAGTTGAACGTTGATAGCGACATTGAAAACGCTTCAGAAAATGGCCGTACCAAAGAAGCTGCACCCAAGAAGAAGCCCAACCAAAAGGTGCTAACGACCACAACGGGGAAGCCCAACACTCGATCTGCGACCACTAAGAAGAAATAGGCCTTTAATATTTTGTATTGCGTTGTAATAAATTATTTTAGCAATATTTCGGTTTACAACGTTTTAATGAGTCAACAACGAGTAGTTGCAACAAAAAAATTCAACGATGCCCCATAAAATGTTGCGCAACAGCAATGTTCCTGTTACATGCAACGTTGTAAATTTTTTGCCGCGTAACGTTACGCTGCAGAACGGGGTAGCAACGTTTATTTATTTTTACTAGTGATTAAGAAAAAAAAAGCATTCTTTGGTGCACAACGAATTATTTTATATTAGTATAAATAACAAAACCAATCGGTTAATTCGGTAAATAATTATTTTTCTGCGGTAGTAAAGATTGGTTTCGCAAAATTTGGCTCTGCTCACAAAATCACCTTAAAAAGAGGTAGTCACATTAGACAATTCAAATCGCTTTCAAGTTCTCCTTGTAATCTAATGCTGGCATTCAATTTTTGATCTTTTTGCAGGCATTTGCAACAACCGGGGACAACATGCTTAAAATACTTGACTATTATGACTATTTATTATTAAAAATTACTAGCACTACTATGATAAAGAGAAATATTATGCTTTAGGAGTTGGTTTGCCGCCGGAGCCTTTCGTCGGTTGTATAACTGCCTTGACGAGCCAGACCAATCCAAAAACGGCACCGATGACAACAAAGGGGATGCCTAATCCCAAGCCAACATCTCCAATGGTGAATGCAGCGGCAAGAATATTCATGTCGCCGCAACTTCCAACGCTGCCATCTTCAACGCAAAATTCACACTCTACGTTTCTACCGTTGTAGTTAACTTGTGCGAAGTAAAACATTGTCCTATGTAAATTCATCCGCATGAATTCTTTTGTACCAAGATTGTTATCTGGCAACTTACTGTCGCTTGGCTTTACAGGATGAGTCACAGTTGGATTCACAAGCAATTCCTGCAGAATTGGCGTAGATCAAGAAAAATAAGATTGCCAGACCGGAGCAAATAAAAAACAATATCAACCAAGTAGTACTGAGCTTGTTTGAAGCAATCGTTATTTTTCCTTTGAGTTGCAGTAGTCTAAACATTGAGATAATGAAAGCCAATATCAACGTCGTAACACCAATCGCAAGTAACACCGTGTAGTAAGCATAAATCTGTTTTGTTACCCGGATGGTGCTGCATCCGTTCGCGACTGAACCGAAACAGTTGTCGCATTCCATATCTCCATCTGAATTAATATCAAATTTTCCACGGCATCCTGGCGCGCACATTGCAGAGCAGAATACGCTTGGATACAATGCCCCCAATGCGATGCCGACAATACCGATAACAACGAATATAGCACTGGTGATGAGCGTGCTAACAACGGTTCTGCAGGCCATTTTCGAATGTGAGATGTGGTATGTAGTGGTTTATGATGTGAAGTAATAATAATAATAGTGCTGTCGGACTTTTTGTCCGCGTTTATTCTTTTTACGCAGTGAGTTTCCGGCGTACAAAGAATATTATTTTACCTAGAATAATAAGATGACTTACATTCCATGGCATTCTTATTTTGAATTTTCAATACGAAGGTCTTTGGTCAATTGTTAAATATTTGTACTCTTACGACAATAGGGATCATCCATGAAGAGTGGATCAAATTACAACCAGCCAATAGGATAGATTCAGTTAATTATATATCAGATGCAGATGGATGTTCTTAACAGGTATTTGGAAGCTGCTTTCATCATCAAGGAATAATTGCTAGTATGTCTTACACCACCAATAATATACTTGTTGAGCATCATCATAGGCGATGTATTGATCGCAACTGTGATGTTCGGGCAACTTAGAGTAACTCTTTTTTTTTATCGTGTGTTATCA
>Ga0209960_1003891_pt1 | contig 12149 bp, 13 predicted proteins | sample ThiBiot_500_plan_2_FD_183947 | JGI IMG/M metagenome (GOLD analysis project Ga0209960, IMG submission 183947) | Wastewater bioreactor microbial communities from Cape Town, South Africa - Thiocy_expt_500_plan (SPAdes) | ecosystem: Engineered > Bioreactor > Thiocyanate-remediating >... | reverse complement strand
AAAAAAAAAAAAAAAAAAAAAAAAAAAAAAAAAAAAAAAAAAAAAAAAAAAAAAAATGAATCAGACAAAAAAAAAAAAGTTTTTGATTAAATCACCATCGATTTTTATTCTTCGGACATAATAAACTGACAACTCCGGACATAATTGAAAAACTTGTCTTCTCTCTCTCTTATTCTAACTTCTTCCCATCTTTAATCCCCATCACTTCTAAATCAATCCATCATAATCCAACTAAATGAGAATTAAGTGATGATTGATATGAGATCCTCTTTCATGCCATATCTATTTTATTTTGTTTTATTGAGTTATCTGAGGGGGAATTTAGTATGACATTCAGGATATGTAATTTTTATACTGGCCATTGAATAATTGAAATAAGATGAACTATTCATGTCTGAGAACAAAGTGAATGAAACGAAGATTGTTAAGAGATTGAATGAATGTTATATTAGAAGGAATCAGAAGAAATGTTTGAAAAATCATGAACAGTTTCGGATGAATACTAATACTAAATGCTAATACTTTTCTTATAATAGAACGCATATTGATTTGATTTCATTATAATTCAAAGAGCAACTCAAAGCCAAACTCAGAACAATCATATTATTAGAGCAAAATTTATCAGGTAATACCTTTCATTCATCAACAAATTTCATTCTTTTCTTTTCTTTTTTAATTAAACATGCAATTTAAAAATTTAGTTTTTGAATCGTCGATTTAGATAAAAACTTCGTTTTAAAAAAATTTCAAGAGGAAGTAAGTGGACAAGGAGATATTATAAACTATCAATAACTTAGAATCATAATATTAGTAGTATAGTATTTTTGATTGAGGATATTTTTATTATTTTTCCAAAGTGAATGGATGTTCCATTATTTTAATAAAATTTGGAAAAAGAAGGAGGAAGAGCGAACAAGGTTAAATATAATCCTAATTGCGATGGATCAAATTTCAAAAAAAATTAAAGTGATTGTATCAATTGAACATACTTTTTTTTTTTTTAAAACAAAAAAATAGCTAAAGAAAAGATGTCAACCCAATCTTTTTCGGAAATGCAAGCAAAAGTTGGGACTTTGATTAGAGAGATATTATTTTTAACTGAAGGAACACTTTGTATTTTTATTATAAAAGATCAGGAAGGATTCTATAGGATTGCAAAGTCTGGAAAATTACTTGAAGATTTTCAACCAAAAGTTACCACATATTATTCACAAGCAAAACTTTTACTTGATTTTGTAAAAATTTTTATCATCATTCAACTTCCATTATTATTATGTTTCCCCTTTTTTTTTTCTGATCTTTTCTTTCATTTAATAGAAAAATTTAGAAGGAAAAAAATATCGAAAAGATATTTGTGAATTTCATAAAGACAAACTTCCCAAATCAATAAAGGATATATTAGAAACATCTGAAGATTTTCAAATCCAGGAAAATTATTTACTTATTTCAATTGATCAAGAACTGGTTTTTTTTTAAATTCAAAATTTAATTTTCTTTTCATTATTTTTTTCTTCACTTCCTTAACTATTTTTTTTTTCCATTTTTAAAAAAATAGGAAAATTCAAATGGATATTTAATTCTTGGAAGTTCAGCATCATTTCATCTTGATATTAGACACATTAATCGATGTTTAGAGGATTGGAAAGATGTACTACAAAAAGTTAAATCCGCTTTTCCTGAATTAAGAATCGAATTCCAGTAATTTTCTCCCTCCCAATTTTTTTTTTTTCCTTTTCTCCTTTTTTTTTTGAAAAAAATATATTTTGACAATTGAATACCCTTATTCAGCCAACTCATCAAACAACTGGACAGCTTGGACAGCTTGGACAAAGAGAAGGAAATAAACGATCTTCAAGAATTTTCTCTTTTATCATCTTCAATGAATTTAGATATTCTTCCAAATCCAGTTTGTATAGTTCAAGAAAACTCAATGAGATTTTCTTTTGGAAATCTTAAATTTTTTGAATACTTTGCATTATCTGAAGATTCATATGGAAAGGTAAATTTTTTTGAGATTGATTTCTTTTTTCATTTCCTCTTTTCTTTCTTTTTTTAAATTCATTTCTTAATGATCATTACTTTTAGTGTTTACCTGAAATCATTTCTGATGAGACTGAAACAGTTCGATTACAATTTTTTGAGATTATTCAAGAGGCATTTGAAAGGCCTGACGGAGTAGCAGAGAGAGAGGTTAGATGTGTATTTAAAAATCAAGGACTTAGGTAAAGAAATTCAAAATATTTCAAAATAAAATAAAATAAAATAAAATAAAAAAAATAAAAAAATATAGATGGGTCTTAATTATTTGTAAAAATTTGAATCCTGGAATAACGAAGTCTATTTTTTTCGAATTTATTGATACAACTGAGAAAAGAAAATTATTAGAGGTATGATTTATTATTTAATTTAATTCTTTTGTTATTTCCAAAATCTGGAAAACAAAAAAAAAATTATTTTCCTTAGAAATCAATCTCTACTGAAGCCAATGCACTCGCTTCATCTTTACAATCAACATTTCTATCTTTAATGTCTCATGAATTACGGACTCCATTAAATGTGGTTTTAGGAATGGCAGAATTAATTCACAATACTTCAGCACTTGGCTCAACCCAAAAACAAGTTTGTTCTCATGATTATTTTTTTTATCCCTTTTTTTTAAAAAAAAACTCAACACATCAATTAACCAATTAATCAATACATATAGTATTTAAGGGAAATCCAAAATAGTGGGAGACAACTTTTAGCTATTATTAATGATTTATTGAGTTATATGCAAATTGAACAAGGCAAAATTCAATTAGAACAAAGATCTTTCTCAATATCAAAATGTATTGATGATGTGATTGAAGTTGTAAGTTTTTTTTCTCTTCTTTCCTTCTCCCAAAAATTAAGATTTTAAATCGATTTTCACAATTTTCACAATTTTCACAATTTAGTTATCGCAACAACAAGAAACCAAAAAGATTCAATTAATCTTAGATTGTGATTTAAAGATTCCTGGTTTGGTTATTGGTGATGCTTCTAGATTGAGTCAAGTTAGTTTCATTTAAATTTAATTTGATATTGAAAACAATAATAAATTAATTAAATAAACAAAAACAGATTTTACTCCATTTATACTCAAATGCTATCAAATTTACTGATGTGGGTGAAATTAATTTCCTTGTAAAATTAGTTGAAAATCCACCAGATAAAAAATCTGAAGAATTTGTATATATACGTTTTGAAATCACGGTTAACTTTTAATTCTTTTCTTTATTTTCTTTTTTCTTCTTCTTCAAAATTTATGTTTTCAAACGTAATAATTTTAATTTTTTTAGGACACTGGTGTCGGAATTCCAAATGAAAAAATTCATCTTTTATTTCAACCTTTTTCTCAAGTTGATAGTTCTTTTAGTCGAGGATATGGAGGAACAGGATTAGGATTAAGTATAGCAGGAGGAATATTAAAGTTGATGGGAGGTGAGTTTGAAAAAGTTGAATCAGAAGTTGGAAAGGTATAAAATTATTAAATTTTTTCTAGATTATTCAATTCTTTTTTTTAAAAAACATACCAACAACAACATAATAATAATAAAAATCATAAAAAATAGGGAACGAAGTTTGCATTCGTTGTTCCTTTCAAAGTTGATGAATCACAACTTGAAAATAATTTTCCAAAGCTCAAAGGACAAACAAAAATTTTGATAAATATTTCACATGAAGGATTAAATCAAACATTTCGTCATCTATTTGAGTTCTTTCATTATCAAGTTTATACCTCTCATAAGATAAGTGATGCAATAGATATTTTAGAAACAGAAAAGAATGTTTATTTTCTTTCTTTCTTTCTTTCTTTTTATTCAAAATTGAATTAATCTTTCATTTCTTTTTTAGTTTTCACTCGTTTTCTGTGATTTTGATGATGTTGAATCATTTGAACTAATTGACTTTATCAACTCAAGTAATGATTTAACTGTTGATGTTTTATCTGGAATTGTTACAAAAAAAGCTCGAAGGACAATAAGATCACTTAAAGAAGAAGGCCAAATTGTATTTTTTTTTTGTTTTTTTTGAAAAAAGGAAAAAAAAAAAATCTTTTATTTATTTTTTAAAAAAATTAATAGGATGGTTTTTTGGTCAAACCAATGACAAACGCACAAGTTGCAAAGCTCTTAAATCATTTATATGAGTTTGATCAAAAAATTGAAAGGAGCAATCAAATGAGAGATACTTCAGTTCTTATTCTTGAAAAGGATCCATTTGTTTCAAACATTCAAAAGGTTTTAATTTTTTTTTTTTCATCATAATAAATAAATTAATTAAATTAAATAAAAAAAAAAAGCATATCCTCCAAAGTTTGGGAATGAATGTGGATTGTTTAACAAATGAAGATGAAGCATTTGATCTTTGTTCAAAAAGATTCTATCAAATGGCATTTCTTTCAAATACATTAGATAATATGTCAGGTATTTACTTTATTCTTATTATTTTATTTTTTAACTGGAATCTAATTTAATTTTTTATAAGGTTTCGACTTTGCCAAAAAATTAAGGAAGTTTGAAGATAATCGCAATCCTCAAATAATTTTAATTTCCATATTAGGTTCCTTTTCATTTTTCATTTTTCATTTTTCATTTTCTTTCTTTCTTTCTTTCTTCTTTCATATTCATTTTCCATTTTTTCTTTGCTTTAGAAAACCCTTCAAAAAAAGAACTTTTACAATGCATTAACTCAGGAATTGATGATTTTATAAGGTTTTTTATTATTACTATTATCTAAAAAAAATGATTTCAAAAGTAACGATTTCTAAAAAAAATTTTTTTTTTTAGTAAACCACCTTCAAGAGAGACTGTGATTGAAAAACTCCGAAAATTTTTTCCTCAAAATGAATATCAAACTCATGGAAGAAAGACTAGATCATCCGGACATTCTTCTACTGAAGCTATTATGATACCTAAAACTAAATCTCTTCCAAATATTCAATCTGATAGACAAGAGTTCGTTTTTTTATTTATTTAATTTTTTATTTATCTCTTGTTTCATTTTTTATTATTATTACTTATTTATAAAATAAAATAAAATAAAATAAAATAATTAGAAAAAAATTTGGAGATATAATGGCGCCAATTGAAGAGAAAATTAGAAAACGTGTACCAAAGGATTTAGATGCCAAACATTTCTTTCCAGAAGAAATTGATAACGTTAATTCAAGTGATTTTGAATCAGAGAGGAGATTATTAGGAGTTATTGAGAGCGAGCCTGATCCTTTATCTCAAGAGGATCAAGTTTTATCAGATAAAAAAGAAAAAGAAAAAGAAAAGTGCGGACCAAGACCAATAAGAAAAAGAAGTATCGATGTATTAAGTCAACAATCAAGCTCTGTACCGAGTTCAGATGTAAATAATTCAAGTGAAAGCTTTCAACCCCGTTCATGTCATCAACTCAATAAAGAAAACCTTATGAAATTAGACGTCCCAAAAACTAGTATTGTAAATAATAATCCTCAATCAATTGCAAGTTCATCCACTTTTGAAGAAGAGATCCCATTGACGCAATCTACTCCCGTCAAACAAATTTTTGAAGACTCAAATTCAGAAGAAAATGGAAGATCTTCAATTAGTCCACCAACTTCATCACCATCACCATCATCACGATCTTCGGATTCTCAAATCAAAGAACAAACAAGTCCCTCAATTATCCAAAAACAAGAACAAATAGAACAAATAGAACAACAAAAGCAAAAGCAAAAACAAAAACTAAAACAAGAATCAAGGAATGAAGAAAAATCTATTAAGCAAATTACAGATATTCCACTTCAATATCAACTCAGATTTTTTACTTTAGCGTTCTTGATCTCTTTCATTGTAACCAATTTTTTAATTCGATTTCAATAAATTTGTCAATAGATAAAACAATTCAATTTTTTTTGGTCTATTTTATTTCAATTTAATTTTGTCATCTTTTGTCAAAAGTTTAGCCATTAATACATTAATACAAATAAATAAGAATCCACGAATATAATTCAAGTTCTTCCATAAGTTTGCTTTGGAGACAAGTTCAGGATCAACATTATTTGAAATAGGAATTGATTGAAAAAACATAATTGATGGAGCAAAGTATAAGAGAGTCCAAGCTCGAACTGCCATATGAGCAATAAACAGAAGAAGTAAATAATTTCTACGACTTGTTTTCCAATTTGTGATCAATGTTATAATGAATACAATTTCATGAATGGAGTGAATACTCACCCAAAATATAACAAGATGATTGGATTCGATTCCATAAGGTTGATGGAAGTAATGTAATGATGCTGGTGGTGCTTGAGTCCAGGCAGGAACAAAGAGTGCAGTTTCCCATAGTCCAGCTCCATTCATAATTGCATACATGATAGTACACCAATATAACCAAGTAGTAGGAGTATCTCTCATCATTTTCTTTAAAAGACTTTTTCACAATTAAAGCTTTAATTCTAAATTTTAATTTTAATTTTAATTTTAATTTTAATTTTCAATGAGATGTTTTTTTTTTCCTTGACTCATGTTTTTTTTTAAAAAAAAAATTAAAGAAAATTGAATTTTTTTTAAAAAAGGATACCTTGATTCTCTCTTGTTTTATTATTTCTGAATAAAATAAAATAAAAATAAAAAGGGAAAGGATTTAAAACTTTCGAAATGCCAATCCCCTCAGTCATTTTTTGCCAATACAATTTTTTTTTTTTTCAAAAACAATGAGTCAAGGAATAAAAAATCACTGTCATTGTTTCCTCCAAAAAAAAAAAAAAAGTTAAGTACTATTAATTAAATTTATTGATTTCATTTTTCTCTTTTACATCAATTAATATCTACGTCTTGCATTTATAAACCAGTCATTGAGTTGTTGTAAATTTAATCCAGTTTTTGCCATTAAATCATCTTTTTCATCTTGACTTGGATAAGGGAAATCACGATTTGTATTAAACCAAGCTTTTAATTCTGAAACAACAGCTTTTGGATGATTTATCCTAATTTTAGATCTCGTTTTTTCAATTCTTTTTGAAACTGAACAAGTTTGATAAGAAATGCTCTTTTTTAAGACATATTCTTTTGAAGAGGTTGGTGATGTTCTTCTTTGTTTCGTTTCCGTTTCAGTTTCTTCAAATTTTGTTACATATTCAATTCGATTTCGATGAGTTGTTGTACTAGAGGAATAATTTTCTGAATAATAATGGGTTTCTTCAGGACTTGGTTCCTTTTTCTCGTTTCCCAATATTAATGATGTTAACATTTCTTTGACTTGATTTGATCCATGTTGAATTTGTTCCAAAAGTAAACTTCTTGAATCAATTATTTTAATTGCATTAAGATAAACAAATAAAATTCTTCTTAAGGCCTCAAGGTCAAATCCAAAAGGTGATTGTTTTTGTATCTCTTGAATCTTAGTAAAGATCTCTAAACTCTTATTAAAAAAATATTGTTTAAAATCTTGATTCCAACAATAAAGTACAGTCTCTTTAAAAACTTCGTTCACCATCACTTGAATTTCTTCTAAACTTGATTCTCTTTGAATTGGATTCATCTTCTTTAAATTGTATAAACTAAATTTCTTGATTCTTCATTTGATTCGAATCTCATCATTTTATACTACTAAATTTTTTTTTAAAAAAAGTTAGAATTGATATTTTGATTGATTGAAAAAGAGGTCAAACCTTTGAATTGATTGTTTTCAAAAAAAACTTGAAGATTGATGTCCATGACAGAGTTATCAAAAAAGAGATATCAATTTTTGAAGATTTTGAAAGTATGATTGAAGAAAGAAGAAGAAATCATCAAAAGTCCCGGAGGCTGCCAAGATTCAGCCATGTTTTTTATATTTTTTTATAATTGTTTCTTACGAGTTTTTTGCCAATCTCTTCTCCTCTCCATCAATTCAACAAGCACTCCAGTTTAAACTGATGAGTTTTAAATTATTGATAGTTGTTGTTTGTTTGTTTGATTTGTTTGACAGTCAAAAAAGAACTGATTTTTCATTGTGATTCATTCTTGGCATATTTGTTGAGAAAAAAAAAATTACCAGAAAAAAAAATTTTTTTTAAACAAAAATCAAACCTTTGATGTCTTTGAAAACAAGCATTCAGTTCTTGTTTTCAAAGTTCTGATTTTCCAAAAGTAAGATAATAAGGAAACCCTAACTAAGTTCAAGGAATTGTTATTTTCAAATTCAAAAGCATAGTCCTCTTGATGATGGAACAGCTCAAAAATCTTTACCAACAAAAATTTACATAATATTATCAATTGATTAATTATTGAAAAAAATTATATGATTTCATTTCTATTGCTCTTATTAATTGAGAATCAAGTAGTATAATATCTAGTGGGGGTAGATTCAGAAGTTTATTATAAGATCTTACTAGAAGATGTTATAATGTTATTTGGAGGCGAAATCTAATGTTGCATCACTTTTGTTTTGTTTACTTTTTGTTTACTTTCACTTATAAAACAATAACCGTTTTTCTCATTCTAATCCATTAATAAACATATCCTTCATCACTCCAATTCAATACATTATAAATAAGAGAGCATATTCATTTCATTGCAAACAATAGAATAGAAATCTTTTTTGAAATTGAAGTTTGATTTGATTAATTATAACTTTTTGTTTTTTTGTTTTTCTGAGTCATTAATTGCTTTTTTTCAATTTTTGAAATAGCAAATATCAATAACTTGTGTGCTTATAATATTGAAATATAAAGCACTCTAGTTTCAATTCATTGTATTAATTCTATTTTCATAGAATACATAACTATATTGTTATCAATTATTAAATGAATTGTGTTTTTTTTTTTTCTTTGAATGTTCGCAATTATAATTATATTAATTATTCTTTCTTTACATTTTCAAATAAAAAACATAGATACAACATAGCTGCACAAAAACAAGCGAAGCATTATAATTCAGTAATACAAAGACGATAAAATTAGTAAGCTTTATTATTTATTATTCATTCAAATTGAATCTTTGAAATTTTTCTTATTCTTCTTATGTTTTGAGATATGTTATGTATGCATTTAATTTATTATTTATGTTTTGTAATTAATTGCTCCAATTTCATTGATTTCAATATATCACCACCATACATTCCAAATTGAAGTTATTCTTCTATGAATGTCTTGAAATGAATTAAATTCACTGCTTTGATCTCTGTTTTGAGATTTGTTTTTTACTTTTGAAAAGAAATATTGAAATGATTAATAAACTAACACAACTTCTATGTTTCAATTACTTTAGGTTGGAAACAAAATCAACTCTCCTGCATAAATTTTAGTTTATCTTTGACTTTGGATTAGATTTTTTTTTTTAGATTTAAGAAATTAGTTAGTTTGTTATTAGTACGAGACAATCATGCTTTGCTAAATAGCTCAAATTTTTTGAATTTGACATCCTAAAAATGTTCTTCTATTCCACGAAAATATTAAGAGCAAAAGAAGGATTTACGATACACAATTCAAACATTTGCTTTAGATTTTTAATAACTCATTTTTAAATTTTTAAATTTTAATATTTTTTTTTCTTTAAGCTTATTTTATTTTTATAATATTTTTATAATATTTTTTATAATATTTTTTCATTTTGAAAGCCAAAAATTTTTGTATTTATATGAAATATCATTTGTATCATAAATATGGATGAATCTCAAGTGAAAATGAAACAAAAATTCCTTCAAAATCAAGAAATGCAAACCTTTTTGGAAGAAGTCGATCAAAGTGATAAATTTATGTCTTCACTTCCTCCTGAAGTTGAAATTGGAAATATTGAATACAAAGTAATTTTTTTTTTTTTCCCTTCATGAAAAAATAACTCACATAACATTATTTATAGCTTCATCTTGTTTCACCAAATGAATACCGTTATAATCGTCTTGTTTCTCAATTGAAATGGAGATTAAATGCAGGTTCAGTTTTAATTTTTTAATTTTTTCCTGCTTAATATTTTTATTTATTGATTTTTTTGAAAAAAAAAGGATCAAATGTTGCTTTGTATGAACTTGGAGTTGCTGATAATGGAATTGTCATTGGATTAACCATTCCTAATATGATTTCATCTTTGAAAACTTTGAATAGAATGGCAAATCATTTGAATGCAACAACTCAAATTGTGAACAAAACTATTGTAAATTTATTTAAATTTATTTATTATTTTATTTGAATTTTTTTTTTTTTTTTCCGTTTTAGTTAAAAGATGGAAAAGTTGCTTGTGAAGTTCTTGTTCAAAAGAGAAAACGAGGAGAAAGAGATAGCTTTGAAAGTTGTGATACAGATATTAGTTCAGAATATGAAAATGAGAACTACCAAATTGTAGATGAAGAATACAAAGATCATGTCACTTTATCTTTAATTGGACCAACTCTTGCAGGAAAAACTTCTCTCTTGGGAGTCTTAACCTCGTATTTTTCTTCTTTATTCTTCAAACAATAAAATTAAAAAAATTAATGCTTGAAAAAAAAAAAGAGGAAATTTGGATAATGGAAAAGGAAGAGCAAGACTCAATCTTTTTACACATCGACATGAAATTGAATCAGGAAAAACTTCAAGTATTAGTTATGATATAATTGGATTCGATTCTGATAGTATTCTTTTTTTTTTTTTTTTCTAATTTCAAAACAATAATTTAATTTTTTTTAAAACAAAACAAAGATAATTTGATAAATTACGGAGTTTCAGGAGTAATGGGAAGTGAAGAAATCATTTATCGTTCTTCTCGTGTTATAACATTTGTTGATTTAGCAGGAGATCAAAAGTATCTCAAAACTACAATTACAGCTCTCTCTGCTTTAAACTCTTTCAATTCATTTCACTCAATGGGTAATGAACAAAATCAACCAAATCCCCCAAAAGAAGTTCCTACTGATCTTACAACACTTGATGATGATCTTGGAGGTTTTGAACATAACTTTGTTGCTTTAGTAGTTGGTGCAAATATGGGAGTCACTCCAATGGCGAGGGAACATTTTGAAATTGCTAAAGCTTTGGGAGTTAGTTTGTTTGTTATTATTACAAAAGTTGATGCTTGTACACCAACCCAACTCCAAAAAACTTTAACTGATCTCATTGCTCTTCTCTCAACAACCAACAAAAAGATTGATTTGATTACAAATGAACAAGTTTTAAAAACTGCAACTAATCTCTTTTCAACGGACAAAAGGTTTATTATTATTTCTTTTCTTTTTTTTTTTGATTTTTCTCCTTTTTTTAAAAAACAAAAAATTAGTAACATTCCAGTCTTTATGATATCATGCGTGACAGGACAAAACTTGGAACTTATTAAAAAATTTCTTGCTACAATTAAAAATCCAATTCCAAAAATTGTTCAAAGTTCAAAGGATCATATGTTTTATTTTCAAATAGAAGAGGTTTATACTTCTGTTCCAGGTTTGATTTTTTTTTTTTTTTTTTTTTTTTTTTTTTTTTTTTTTTTTTTTTTCTTCTTTTCAATGTAATCATTTTTTTTTTTTTGTAAAATTAGATGTTGGAGTTGTTGTTTTTGGAACTGTAATTAATGGGGTTGTAAGTGAAGGGGATGAAGTGCTTCTTGGACCTGATAAAAATTCAAATTTTTCCCTTCTTCAAATAGGTTTTTTTTTTTTGAAAATTTTGATTAAATTGAACTGAATGAATGAATCATAATAGCTTCAATTCATCGACAAAGAATTCCAGTTTCATTGGCAGAAGCAGGACATCATATTACAATTGCATTTTCAAATTTCTCAATTGATCCTTCAACTTTAAGAAGAGGAATGGTTTTATTAAAAAATGATCCTTCAACTTCAAAGAAAGTGAATGTTCCTTCTCCTCTTCCTGTTGGTTCATGGAAATTCGAAGCATCCATTACCCTTTTACAACACCCTTCTACCTTAAAACAAAATTTTCATGGAACTGCTTATGTTGGTAGTATTCGTCAAAGGGTGAATCTTCTTCAACTTGAAAATCAAACTGATGGAACTATTATTGAAGAACTTAAGAAAGGAGAATCTGCAATTGCTCGTTTTTGTTTCACTCAATATCCAGGTTTTTTCATTTTTCATTTTTTTTTTTCATTTTTCATTTTTTTTTTTTTTTTTTTTTTTTTTTTTTTTTTTTTTTTTTTTTTTTTTTTTTTTTTTTTTTTTTTTTTTTTTTTTTTTTTTTTTTTTTT
>Ga0209960_1003888_pt1 | contig 12156 bp, 12 predicted proteins | sample ThiBiot_500_plan_2_FD_183947 | JGI IMG/M metagenome (GOLD analysis project Ga0209960, IMG submission 183947) | Wastewater bioreactor microbial communities from Cape Town, South Africa - Thiocy_expt_500_plan (SPAdes) | ecosystem: Engineered > Bioreactor > Thiocyanate-remediating >... | reverse complement strand
TTTTTTTCTGGAGAAAGGAGCAAAAGGAAACGTATTGGCTCACCTTTGAAACAGGTTTTTTTTTCTTCTAATTGTTCTAATGAATTGTTCCAACTTTCTTTTTGATATCTCTTCTATTCCTTTTTATTTGTTAAACTTTTCTTTTTCTTTCCTCTTCTTTTTCGTTTTTTTTTTTTTCTTCTTTCTTTTCTTTTTTTCCTTTTTTCTTGTTCTTTTATTCTGATGAAAAAAATTTTTTCCCTGATTATGGATTGATTGTTCTGATTATTCTAATAGGTCATGTTCCGGTGTGGATCTTGTACAATAAGAGGTTTAATAATTCCAGTTTTCCCATTTGCTTGGCATGCTTTTGTTTTTGCTGTTGGATTTATTGAACTTGTAGTTGCTTGTAATCTTTTTTTTTTTTTAAAAAAAAATCTATTTATTGCTTCACATTTGATGATTCTTAACTCAATATGTCAGCATTATGGCTTCATACAATTGGAATCCTAATTGCAATTGTGGATATGACTATTTCTATAGCCTTTGCTTTTGGTGATTAGTTTTTCCTTTTTTTTTTTTTTTTTTAAACAAGAACTCAATTGATTAAATAAACCAATAAATTAACTTGTAGCGGATTTCAAAGCTGAGGCTCTTTATGAAGATTCACCTCGTCGTTATCAATATGATTATGAACCTGTTATTGATGAAGAAGATCAAGAAGAATTTAGAGAAAATAAAAGGACATTAGCTGAAAAAATTTCAAGAACAATTGTTATAATATCACAAGTATTATTGTTTGATATCAATGATCAAATTTATTAATTAATTAATTTGAATAATTCTAGAGTTTACTTTTAATTATAACTATTGGATTTATTGTGGTTCATTTTCTTGGGGATTCAAAAAAACCTACAATTGATAGTTTTCCAACATCTTGTAATTTATTAATAGAAAGAAAGTTAGATTGTTTCCGTTTTGCACCTAATGAAGTTCTATTTCATTTTTTATTTTTGTTATATTTTCTTTCGAATTACAATTTCAAAAAAAAAAAAAAAATGGATAAAATCATAAAATTAGACCGATATTGAACCAATTATTTGGAATGTTGGTTTGACGGTAGGAAAAAAGACTGTCAAAGATATTATGGACAAAAAAGGATTTTTATTCAAAGAAACAAAAGATTTTTTACATTATCAAGTTTTAACACCATTTTTTGGATTTCCAGATGATGGTTTATTTTTATTTTTTATTTTTATTTTATTTTGGAAATTTGAATTGTTTTTTTTTTTTAAAAAAAAAAACAAAATAATTAGTCTTGATTGATTTGGATGAATTACAAAATAATCAAATGTCAATTTGGATTCAAAGTCAATCAAGGATTGGTTTTAATAATTATGGGCAAAATGAAGAAAGAGTTTTTCTGCTGGTGGAGGAATTTCGATCTTGGGATTTTGACTAGGAAATCAGCATCTCAAAGAAGAAGAGAAAAAAAGAAGAAAAAAGAAAAAATTGTTTTGCCACTTGTTATAAATAGTTATAAATAAATTTTGATTCAAAAAAAAAAAATGAATTTCTTATTTAGTGCATTTCTTTTTGTATTGAACAATATTTCTCTAAAATTTATTATTATTCACAATTAATTTTTTTCAACACGCGATTGAGTTATTATTATCCATATTCATTTACTAAATATAAAACTGCAACACCAATGACGAAAAAGTATCCAATATAAAATAAAATATTTAAAATTGATGAAACAGATTGAGAATTAAATATCCCTTCTCCAAATTTCTTTTCTGATGGCCACAATCCTGGAGAATTTTGTTGTATTTCATTTAGTTGAGATAAATTTGAGTCACAAGCTCCACAACAATTTGGTAAAGCTTCAATGTCATTTTCACCTCCAACCCCAATTCCAGCTATACCTCGTTTAACTCCATTCTTTTTAAATGAAGATCCAGCATAACCTTTAAACCAAGGTTTACTTCGAGTTTCAATATCTTCTCTCCATTTTCTATAACGAATTCCAAGAGCATCTGCTTTAACAGGATAATTCCATGAAGAAGAACCTTGACAAAGACGAAGTTGTTGTGCATATAAAATACTTTGATCCTTTTTGAAAAGAAAAAAAATGGTTAAAAAAATTGAATCAAAAAGAATTAAAGGAGAAAAAAAATTACTTGTCCAATGATACGAAGATTTGATTTTAAAAAATACGAATCTGGAATAAATTTTAACCAGTTTCTGTAGGAGTGGAGTAAAAGTCTTGACTTAGTTTCTGTCTATAAAAAAAAAAAAAAAAATAGGGTCATAAATAATCAAGAAATGAATAATAAATATCAAGAAATAAATCATAAATAAATAAATAAATACAATAGGAACACAATAATGAACTTGATGAAAACGCCATCCATAAGGTAAAGTGACTTCAAGTCGAACTGTAATTGGAGGATCAAAAATAAGTTTGAAAGTAAGATTTTTTTTAGTTGAGGTGGTATTTACAACACATTGGAATCCTCCATCTGCTAAAGTTTCTGAAATATTTAATACATGCAAATCAGGGAAATTTTCATTTGTCCCTCCAATATATTTACCCTGAGTTCCTTCATGTGTAAATTGAAGGTCTATTTTTTTATTTATTTATTTTGAAACATATTCATATAACTGTCATTTTTTTTTTCTTGTAACAAAAAAAAAAAAAAGTACGTCCAGGGTCAAGTAAGTTTTCAATTAAACACCAATATGTACAATTTTGATCTATTGTTTGACTTGTTCCTTTCCACTTTTTACTTTTATATTCAGGAGCTGGTTCAGGGAAGCCCGTTGCTAAAGATGCTTTATCAGGATCACCAATCCAAATCCAAATTAAATCTTCTCTCTCTGTTGCTGGATAACTTGGAACTTTAATACTTTGAGGAATTTCTTTATCAATCATTGAAGGAATTCGAATACATTTTCCTCCATCTGTAAATTGCCATCCATGATATCGACATTCAATAGCTCCGTCTTTTACAGATCCAATTGAGAGGGGTGTTGATCTATTATTTTCGAAAGAATGTTAATCAAAAATGTTTTTTGCATTTTTTCCTTTTTCTTTTTCTTTTTTGATTACCTATGAGCACATCTATCTTGTAAACATACAACTTGATTTTCCTTTCCTCTAAAAATAACTAAAGGTTCACCAAAAAGTTGGATAGGTTTTGGTCTTCTCCCATCAAAATCTTCCACAAAACAAACAGGATACCAATAGTTTAATAAATTCGGTTTTTGATTTGAAGTCCCTCTTCTTTCTAACCCTTCAACCTCGTTGATGGTTATAAAATTGTCTCCAGGAGAATTTAATTCTTCTTCCATCTCATTATTGACCTTTTTTAAAAAAGAAAAATCTTGAATTGAACAATTTTTTTTAAAAAAAAAAAAAAAAAAAAAAAAAAAAAAAAATGAAACCTGATTTTGTCTATTTTAAATGATTGTGTTCTTGTTCCAACTATTCAATGTTTGTTCAAGAATTATCCTTGTGTTCTTCAATTTCCTTCAAATTTAACTTCTAACTATTGAAATTTTTTCAAAAATTAGTTCTTTTATTTAAATGACTTTTTCTTCCGGGTGTCTTTCGGCAATGGAATTTTTGCTTTTTTTTTTTTTTTTTTTTTTTTTTTTTAATTTTTTTTTTTTTTTTTTTTTTTTTTTTAATTTTATTTTTTTTTTTTTTTTTTTTTTCCTTTTTTTTTCTTCAACTTTTTTTCAACTTTTTCTTTTTATTTCATTGAGTATGATTGATTTCAAAAATGAAAAAACTCAAAAACTTTTGAAGTTTCTCAATTCAATTCAATTCAACGAGTTCAGCAAGAAATATCAACATCACTGATGTGACATCTTTGATGAAAAAAAAAAAATTCAGTTTTCGTTTTTTTTTTTTTTTTTTTTTTTTTTTTTTAAATATTTTTTTTTTTTTTTTTTTTTTTTTTTTTTTTAAAAAAAAAAAAAAATAAAATAATTAAAAAAAAAAAAAAAAAAAAAAAAAAAAAAATGGCGATCAAAGGTTTTTTTGTTTTTGCAGATTGTTGATAAATACAATACAATTAAGATTATTATCTGAAAAAAACAAAGAAATTGAATCAAATATTGTTTAAAAAAGAGAAAGAAAGAAAAATGGTTGAGAAGAAATGGGCTTTCAAAAATCATGAGTTCAAAAAAAAAAAAAAAAAAATGTTGGAATTCAAACAAAGCAATGATTGAGATTAAATTGAGATTGAACTTTTTTTTCTTCTTCTTCATTAACTTTTTTTAAAAAAACTAATCAGGAGGACCAATTGTTGAATTACAAGGAGATGAAATGACCAGGTTCAATTTCTTTTTTCTTTTTTTTTTTTTTTTTTTCTTTTTTGTTGAATTGATAAAATTTGACATTTCTCATTCATTTCATCAATTAATCAATCAATCAATAATAGAATTATCTGGGACATGATCAAAGAAAAGCTCATCACCCCTTATGTCCAACTTGATATCAAGTTTTTTGATTTAGGAATGGAAAATAGAGATAAAACAAATGATCAAGTTACAATTGATGCAGCAAATGCGATCAAAAAATATAATGTTGGAGTTAAATGTGCAACTATTACACCTGATGAAGTAAGAGTCAAAGAATTCAATTTGAAGAAAATGTGGAAATCACCAAATGGAACAATTCGTAATATTTTGGGAGGAACTGTTTTCAGAGAACCAATTCTTTGTAACAACATTCCTTTGTTAGTTCCAGGTTGGAAAAAACCAATTGTTATTGGAAGACATGCTCATGGAGATCAAGTTTTTTTTTTTTTTTTTTTCATTCATAATGTTTGATTTCATTATTTAATTTTTTTAATAGTATCGTGCAACTGATTTGGTTTTAAATAAACCTGGTAAATTAGAACTTGTTTTTACACCAAAAGGTGGAGATAGTCAACAAAAATGGGAAGTCTTTGACTTTGAGAGTGCTGGAATTGCTATGGGAATGTATAACACTGATGAAGTTTTTTTTTTTTCAATTTAACTTACTTATTCGATATTCAACATACTTAACTTAACTTTAACATTAGTCCATTATTGGTTTTGCTCATTCTTGTTTTCAATATGCTCTTCAAAAGAACTGGCCTCTTTATTTGAGTACTAAAAATACTATTTTGAAAGGTTTTTTTTTTTCTATCATCAAATTTTCATTTTCTCTCTTTTTCTTTATTTTATTTTTTTTTAAAAAAAAAACAAAATCAAACCTTTCTTAGCATATGATGGAAGATTCAAAGATATTTTTGAAGATATTTATCTCAAGTTCATTTTTTTATTTAGCTTTCAACTATGTTTATGATAAGTAATAAAACCATTAAATTTAGACACTACAAAACAGAATTTGAAAAAAATAAGATTTGGTATGAACACAGATTAATTGATGATATGGTTGCTTATTGTTTGAAATCAGAAGGTGGATTTGTTTGGGCTTGTAAAAATTATGATGGAGATGTTCAATCAGATACAGTTGCTCAAGGTTTTATTTATTTATTTATTTATTTATTTATTTTGGTTCAAATCACCAATTGTTCAATAATCTTAGGTTTTGGTTCTCTTGGTTTAATGACTTCAGTTTTAATCACTCCTGATGGGAAAACTGTTGAAGCAGAAGCTGCTCATGGAACTGTCACAAGACATTATCGAGAACATCAAAAAGTTTTTATTTACTTTTTTAATTTTTTGAAATCATAACATTTTTTTTAAAAAACAAAAAAAAAGGGAAAAGAAACTTCAACAAATCCAATTGCATCTATTTATGCTTGGACTCGTGGATTGATTCATCGTGGAAAATTAGATAATAATGCTCAATTAATCAATTTTGCTCAACAATTGGAAAATGCATGTGTTGAAACTGTTCAAAATGGATTTATGACAAAAGATTTAGCAATTTGCATTCATGGATCAAAGTAATTTTTTTTATATCTTTTAATCAATAACATTTCATTAAATTAAACATTAAAATTAAAACATCAATAAAATAGTGTTAAAAGAGAGCATTATCTCAATACAAAGCAATTTATTGATAAAATTGCAGAATATTTGGCAAAAAATATGAAAAAGACTTCAAGCAAATTATAATAAATAAATAAATAAATATATTCAAATTATACTTTTTACAATTTTTCGAGAGGGTTCTTATAAGTTTCTTTTCTTAAACATTTATGAATCATTTTTAAGGGTATGATATCCTTCCTAAGACCTAAAATTCTTAAGCAAACTATCATTTGAAGTTCTTGAGGTAATTTGACAATAATTTGAAAAAATTGAATAAGTTTTGGATCAATATTTTCATTTTGAAAACGATAATATCCATCAGTAAATCCCACAATGAAAACAAAGTATATTGCTGCAATTTTATCTATTTGATTATTTAATTCAATTTTTATTTCAAAAGTAAAAATTAACTTTAAAATAAAAATACCCAAAATTTTCAATTGATTCCTTAACAAAAAAACAATTTCATCTCTCCGAGTTTCATATGCACTAAGAAGATCTGAAATCTCAAAATGTCCTTCTTTTCTTGCTTGTTCATTTGCATTTGTTGTATTTTGATATTTAGCTTCAATATCAACATCTATTGAGTTCGCAAGAATCCATTTAACCACTTCTAAATGACCTTCTTGAGCTGCCATAAAGAGAGGTGTCACTCCATAAATATCAGCTTTATTGATATTAATTCGTTTATCTTTTAACATAAATTTAACAATTTCCAAATGACCTTCTTGACAAGCTACCCAAAATGGTGAAACATCATCTGTTTGAGATAAATCCACTTCAATTCGTTCGTCTTTTAGAATGTGTTTTACAACTTTATAATGATTATTTTGACAAGCCATAAAAAGTGGGGTCACTGAATCATTCCTTGCTTGATTAATATCAATTCTCTTATCAGTTAATAATAATTTTACAAGTTCATCTTTTCCTGTTTCACAAGCAATTAGAAAAGGTGTTGCACCTAAATTTCGAGCCTTATTTACATTTACACGTTGATCATTTAATAAAACTTTAACAATATCTTGATATCCATTTTCACAAGCAATAAACAATGGAGTAATCTCATCACTTCCAACTTGATTTGGATCAATCTCTTCCATTGATAACAATAATTTTACATTCTCAAGTCCATTTCTTCTACAAGCAATATACAAGGGGGTCTTTCCAAGTGTTGTTAACATATTCACTTTAATCGTCTTTTCCTGAAGTAATAATTTTACAATTTCAACATGTCCCTTATCACATGCAATATACAACGGTGTTTCATCATTCTTATTCAATGAATTAATCTCAAACTTCCCACTCCTCAGCATCATTTCCGCAAGTTCAACATACCCCTTTTGGCAGACAACGTAAAAAGGATCCAACCGATTATTATTCTGCTTTTTTACATCCACTCTCTCATCCTTCAACATCCACTCAATCACTTCCTTTTTATTCTCTTGACAAGCAATAAAAAATGGTGTTGCCTCATTCAAATTCGGCTTGTTTACCTCCACTCTTTTATCACGCATTAGTATTTTTACAATCTCAAGTTGGCCATGTCCACATGCCCTATAAAATGGTGTCCGATTCCATTCTTCATCTCCTTGGTTAATGTTGATAGTGTCAAGAGTTAATAAGTCTAGAACTTTATCAACATTGCCTTCAGTGCAGCAATTCCAAAGTTCAATCTCCGCCATGTTGTATTTTTTTCTTTTTTGTTTTGGAAGTTGTTTGTAATAAAAATGGGTTCTCAAAATTGAAGAAACAGAGAAATGAAATAGCTGGGTGGCGCAGCGGAAGCGCGTTGGGCCCATAACCCAAAGGTCGGAGGATCGAAACCTCTCCCTGCTATATTTTTTTTATTTTTTTTATTTCTTTCTTTCCTCGTTTTGAATCATTTTCTTTCATTCTCACTTTTTTTTTTTGTACTTTGACCTATAATATTTGAATTATATTTTTTTGCAAAATCATGATTCGTGTTGAGTTTGTGAATCATCGCACAATCGTCTTTTTTGGAGACAAACCAAAACTAAACAAACCAAAACAACAACAAACCTAAAGCTTTAAATTGAACAAAATCACAACACACAAGAAAAGGAAAAAGAATGGAAGAAGTTAAAGAAGTTGAAAAAGTTGAAAAAGTTGAAAAAGTGGAAATATTGAAAGGAAAGGAAAAGATAGAAAACCAACTTCTAAGAGCGTGTGAAAGTGGAAATATTGAAGATGTTAAAAAGTTTCTTGATCAAGGTGGAAATGTGAATGTCCAAGGCGAGTCTGGTGAAACACCTCTTTTTATTGCTTGCTTTCATGGATACCTTGAGATTGTGAAACTCTTATTTTCTGACAAGAGAGTCAAGCTCAATAAAGCAGATAATTCTGGTATTACACCTTTCTACACTGCTTGTGAGAATGGACATCTCCAAGTTGTGAAATATTTGCTAGCAACTGGAAGAATTAGTTTAGGAGTCAAAAATTCTCAAGGAAAAACTGTGCTTGACCATCCAGTTCAACAAAAAACTGTTCTCGATCATGCAAAAGAGAAAGGATATACAGAGATAATTGAATTAATCCAGGCATTTCAAAAGAATCCAACACAAGAAAGAGCAAAATTAGCACAAGAATTTGGTTTCCTTGGTTTTCTTGGTAAATCTCTTTTCTTTTGTAATTTTTGTTCAAACTAAAATTAAATTAAAAAGCTCCAGAAACAAAGAAAATTGAGGTCGAGAAGGAAATAAAGAGAGAAGAAAAGAAAGAGGTAAATAGTAAATCAAAGGTGAAAAAAGAAGAGAAAGGATCAATTTATCAAATTGCTTATGGAGAACTCTTTAAGTTAAGAACAACAGCACAAACATTTCCAGAGTTTGAAAATGATCTCAAATCAAAAATTAAAGTTGATAAAGATACAGAAATTATTTTACATTATAAAGAAAATGATAATTTATATATCTTGAACGATATGGATGAATTAGAAAAAGGAATGACGATTATAGTTTCAATTCCTCAACCAGTCCAAAGTTTGATTTATTTCATTTTTTTTTTTTTTTTTACAAAATAACTTGAATTTAACATTTTTATTTATTTTTTTTTTGAAAAAAAGGCGAAAATTGGAATAACATAGTTTTTCTCAGTGAAAGGTCAAATTCTGGATTTCAAATTGAAATTGATCCTGATGATATTCCACCTCAACATGAAGCTCAAATCATCGAATTGATGAACAAGTTTTCGAAATCGCATTCATGTCTTAAATTTCAAGCAACGAAATCTGGTATTGTAATTCAAGTTAATTTCATGACAGCAAACAAAGCAAAAAAGGCATTTAATCAAATTGTAAATCTTCTCCAACAAAGCAAATAAAGTAAATATAGATAGATAGAATAGAATAGAATAGATCTTGAAAAAAAAAATAAAAAATGAAGAAAAAAAATATAGCAGGGAGAGGTTTCGATCCTCCGACCTTTGGGTTATGGGCCCAACGCGCTTCCGCTGCGCCACCCAGCTATTTCATTTCTCTGTTTCTTCAATTTTGAGAACCCATTTTTATTACAAACAACTTCAGAAATAAAAAAGAAAAGCAACCAAGCAAACTTTTACTAAAGTTGTATTAACTGTAAGAAGTCAAAGAATATTAAAATCATTGTAATTGAACAGTTTTTATTTTTCATTTTTTTATTTATCTCATAGTTGGCATATCAACTGCGGCTTTTGAAACAGTAGCATCTACAGATCTCCAGAGAGAAGTGACAGTCTTCAATTGAGTAAAGAATTGGATTCCAGTTTTACCATAGAAATTTAAGTCACCTTGGATTGATCCTAGAATAATTATTTGATGTAAGATTTTAGTTTTTCAAGATAAATCAAAAAGGTAAAGTTAACCTCTTGATCCAGTGAATGAGAACATTGGGAGTGGAACTGGGATTGGAACATTAACACCAACCTAAAATTTATTTTTTTGATTGAAAAACAAGAAAGAAAGAAAAATAAAAATAAAAAAATAAATCAAAACCTGTCCAACATCAATTTCATGAGTGAATTTTCTAGCAACTGCACCAGAGTTAGTAAAGATAGCAGTACCTTTTTTTTTTTAAAAAAAAAAATGTGAAATATAAAGTTTTGAAGAGGAAAAAAAATTAAAAGTAAAGAAAAGAAGAAAGAAAAAAAAAACCATTTCCATATGGATTGCTATTAATAAGTTTAATAGCATCATCTAAAGTTGGAACATTCAAACAAACCAAAACTGGTCCAAAGATTTCTTCTTTATAACATGTCATATTTGTTGTGACTCCAGTTAAAATTGTTGGTCCAACGAAATTTCCATTTTCAAATCCTGGAACTTTAATATTTCTTCCGTCTAAAATTATTGAAGCACCTTCATCAATTCCAGATTGAACAAGTTTAAGAACACGATTCTTTGCTTCTTTTGAAATTAATGGACCAAGATCAGTTCCTGGTTCAAATCCAGAACTAACTTTAAGTTTTGAAGCCATTTCTGCTAATTCATTAACCCAGTCTTTTGTTTCTCCAACAAAAATGGCAGTTGAGAGAGCCATACATCTTTGTCCAGCTGCTCCAAATGCTGCTCCAACTAATTGATTTAAAGTATGAACTTTATTTGCATCTGGCATAATAACTCCATGATTTTTAGCTCCCATATTGGCCTAAAAACAAAGAAATAAAATTAATGAATGAATTTCATTTATTTCGATTTTAAAATCTTAAAATTATTTTTTTAAAAAAAAAAAGATTCAAAGAATAATTATTTCAAACCTGAACACGTTTTCCAGTTGCAGTTCCTCTTGCAAAAATATGTTTTCCTGCTTTATCTCCTCCAACAAATGAAATTGCTTTAATATGTGGGTTATCACAAATGAAGTTAACAGAATCCTATTTGAAGATTTTTTTTTTTTTTTGAGATCAATCATTCATGGAAATGAAATTGAATTAAAGAATTAAAAGAAAAAAAAAGAAGAAGAAAAAAAAAATCAAAAGAGACGTGTGCTCCATGAATAATATTTAACAATCCTTTGGGGAATCCGGCTTCTTGGGTAAGTTTGGCCATGATCATAGAGGCACCTGGATTTCTTTCAGATGGTTTTAAGACATAACTGTTACCACAAGCAATTGCCAAAGGAAACATCCATAAAGGAATCATAGCGGGGAAATTGAATGGTGTCACTCCTAAAATAAAAAAAATAATAATCATCAAAATTATGAAAATTTGGAGAAAAGAAAGAAAAAGAAAAGAAGGAAATTACCAGCACAAACTCCAAGAGGTTCTCTAATAGAATAAGTTTCCATATCTTTTGAAACACTTTGTAAATGTTCACCCATTAATAAAGTTGGAATTGAACATGCATGTTCAACAACCTCTAATAAATAGACATTTTTGTTTTTTAATTGTTAAATCTTGTATATTTTGTATATTTTTTTTTTTGAAAGAAATCATACGAAGTCCTCTTAAAACATCTCCTCTTGCATCAGCAATAGTTTTTCCTTGTTGAAGAGTAATTTGTTCAGCAATTTTTTCCTGTTTTTTTTTTTAAAAAAAAAAAATATTTAATTTTAATTCCAATTCCAATTTTAATTTTAATTTAATTTGTAAAAAAAAATAGAAATTGAAATGAACTGAGTTATCTCGAATAAGTTTTTGTAAATCGAGCATAAGTCTTTGTCTAGTTAAAGGAGTTGAATTTCTCCATTCTGTGAAAGCAGTTTGGGCTGCTTGAACAGCTTCTTCCATTTCTTCTTGAGGTGAAATTGGAACTTGAGTAACCAATTCATTATTTGCCTTAGAAAGAAAGAAAGAAAGAAAATGAAATAAATTTATTATTGTTTCAAAATAACAAGAATTAAAAAAAAATAAAAGAGAAAAATTAAAAATTAAATGTTACAGGGTTATGAAGATCAATCCATTTAGTTGCTTTTGAATCACGGAATTCACCATTAATGAAAACTTGAGTTTTTTGCTATTAAATATTCAATTAAGTTCACATAATTAATTGCAAAGTAATAAATATCAGGATCAATCAATAATTTTTTTTTTTTTGTGAAACAAAGAATAAAAAAAAAAACAATACCACACTCAAGAATGATGATTTATGGAAAGCTCTTCTTGCAACTGAAGAGTATACCTATTAATTAATAAAAGTTAGT
>Ga0209960_1003887_pt1 | contig 12158 bp, 15 predicted proteins | sample ThiBiot_500_plan_2_FD_183947 | JGI IMG/M metagenome (GOLD analysis project Ga0209960, IMG submission 183947) | Wastewater bioreactor microbial communities from Cape Town, South Africa - Thiocy_expt_500_plan (SPAdes) | ecosystem: Engineered > Bioreactor > Thiocyanate-remediating >... | reverse complement strand
ATTTCAAAAAAAAAAAAGCTGGTGTTGTTGATGAAGATTTTACGGAAACAATTAGTAAAATTCGAAAGGAAAGATCAAAGGAGCAGTTGGGCAATTTATTGGATGAGATTGATCAAAAAGTGGAAACGGAGAATCCTCATCAAGAATCTTCAAAAGATAAAAAGATAGTTTTCCATGAAGAAGTTGAAGTTGTTCATACATTTCGAAATTCTGAATATAGTAGAAGACCTGATGCTACATCAACGTTTCTTAATTTAAATAACAAAGTGAAAAAACAAATTCGTCAAGAACTTAATACTTTTAAAAGAGAAGAAATGGCTGTTCATGAGCTATCTCAAAATAACACTGTGTACCATTAAAAAATAATAATTTTCAAAAAATAACCTGTTCAATAAACAACTTTTTTTAAAAAAAAAAGAAACTTAAAGATTTTTCAAAACTTTATTGGGTTGGGTTCTTACTAATAAATACAAAAGGTCAAAAATTTTGTTTGTTTGGATTCTAAAGTTTTCCATCACTTCTTTTCTCTTTTTTTTTTAATCCACAATGTTAGAAATTGAAAGCTTTTGACTAGAAGTGCGTTGTTCATCGAGATTATTACGAAAAGGGAGAGGTTGTCTTGGATTTGAAAGAGATTCAAGAGGATTTAGTGTTACAGCAAAATTTGGATAAGAGGGAGTATAAGTAGTTGTTGAATTTTTCAGACTGCTTAGAGCTGAAATAGAGTCAAAGAGTTCTGAAATTCTACTCTGATATAGTTCTTGTTCTAAAGTGTCTTTTGGGTTGAATTCACCAAGGAGAGGGGCAATAGATGATTTGATCGGATTAGAAGATAGAGAGCCAATTGTAATTCTATCTGAAGTGTTTGATATACTTGATTTCGGTAACTTTGGAGGTTCTTCTTCTGGATCATTTAAAAGAAAATCAACACGAAATTCATTCGGTTTCCTATTCTTAGAGTTAAGCTCTTCCCTTTTTGGTTTCTCAACATTATTTATTAGCATGGGAATATCCATTTGCTTTTTGGAAGGAGAAGGTGCATTTCCAGAATTTGATGGTGTTTGATTTAAAGTTTGATTCGATACTTGAGAACTTTTTTCGATTGGTTGAGAATTAATTTCATGTTTTGAATGATTGTCATTAGTTGATGAATGTAAAGGTATTGTTTCTTTCAAAGGTTGAAGGGTAACGGAATTCTTTTCATTTTTCTGATTTGTATCAAGCTAAATAGTTTGATTAAAAAATAGTTTTACATTAAGAATAAATAAAATTAAAAATTAAAAATAAATTTAATAAAATTTTAAAAAAACCTTTGATGGTGAAATAAAATTGAAGGTCAAGGGTTTACGTGAATGAAGTTCAGCTTTGGGATCATTATTTACAAACATAATGTGTTTATCAGATTGAGTTTGAGTAGTTACTTTTGTTTGATCCTTGACTTCAAGTTTCTTATCTTTTGATATAATTACATTTTTAGTTGGTTGAGAAACATCAAATTCCATTGGATCAACATCTCCAACAACATCAATAATTTCTTGAGATTCTGGTTCAAGAGATGATCTCGAATCCGATTGTTCAGAAGAGTTTTCCAATTTTTGTTTTTTGAAATGAAATAATCCTAGAGCTTGGTCATCTTTTCGTTTCTTTTTTGGAGCAAGATCATGACAAATACTTTCAACAGTTTCTTGAATAAATATCTTTGGAGGAAAGTTGGAATTCTTTAGTGCTCTTTTTCTTCTCTTTCTTTGTGCATCACTCTCCTTTACATTTGGAACATCAAATTTTGTATGTTCTTGAATAATTTTAATCTTAATTTTTTTCTTTTTAGGACCTAAATCTTGATTAGGGTTTTCATCTATTTGAGTTGGTTCAACATTTCCATTTCCATTTTCATTTTCATTTGCATTTGAATTAATATGATTTTCAATTCTAGAATCTGAATCCAAATTTAAATTAGGGTCAACAACATTTTTTTGATAATGTTGAACAGGGAGATTGAGCTTAAGTAAAAGTCTTGGGATTTCTTTCTCTTTCTCTTTCTCTTTTTCCTTTTCTTTTTCCTTTTCTTTTTCTTGTTCCTCATTTTCTTGTTGTTGTTTCTTCTCTTTTCCAACTGGACTTTCTTTTTTCTTTGGAGTTTTTTTGATTTCTGTTGAAGGTTGAGGAGATTCTTCCATTAATTTAAGTTTTAAACTTGGCTCTCTTTTTCTCTCAGACCTTCTAACTGGAGTTGAAGATTCATTCTCTTTTTCTGTTTTATTGGGTGTAGTAAATATTTCTTGAGTATTTTGTCCTTTTCCATTATTATTTTCATTTTCATTTTCATTTTCATTTGAGCTTCCTTCCTTTTCCTTTCCTTTCTTTTTCTCTATTGTTTTCATTTTCTCTGTGTTTTGTTTTTGTTCTTGCTTTTCCTTTTTTTCTTTTGGTTCCTTCTTTTCTTGTTTTATTTTCACATTTGGTTCCTTATCTTTAATAAATTCTTTTTCATTTCTGGAAATTGGTGGTGGAGATCCCTCTATAATATTTTTTTTTTTTGAATAAAAATAGTTTAATTAATTCTTCAAATAAAAATAAACCTGGTGTTGTTGGTAAACTTTTTCCATCTTTAGTTTTCTTGATTTCAACATATTGTCTATCTGAAGCTACTCTACATTGAGGAACCCATTCGTCATATCTTTTTTTTTCGAAAAAAAATTATGAAAAATAAAAAGAAGTATAAAAATATAAAAGAAATAAAAAAATATAAAAAAGATGAAAACCTTGGGCTCCAACCAAGATAATGAACATAATAGTGAGGACCAGCACCTTTTTCATAGTTTGTTGCCCAAACTTCTCCTTTCATGATCTAATTTCAATAATAATTGTTTTTTGAGATGTAAAAATCAAATAAAAATAAAAATAAATAAAATAAATAAAATGAGTATGTACTTTTGCTCGATATCTTCTGACCCCATGATTTACCATAACTGTTCCTCCAACTTCATATTTCAGTGACATATCTTCAGTATTAACTAATTTATTTATTATTTTTATTTATTATTTTAAGTCCATATTTTGATATATATATATATTTTTCAAACCTCGTTTGGTATAATCAGCTGGATCCATTTGCAATATTTCCTTTAATTTATTATAATTTAAATTATTGTTGTTAGGTTTTTTTAAAAAAAAATTCAAAAAATTTTTTACTTGATCTTTTCTAGATAAAGTCCATTTTGGCCATTTAAATCCTCTTGGAACTTCACCAGTATTATAACAATGTAGAGCTCTTTTAATTGCAACATCTTCAAGGAAAAAAAAGTTATTTTTCGCAAATGAAATGAAGGGTTCTTTGTGTGGATCGAATTCAGTGATATCACTATAATCAACGGCAGATGAGGAGTTATCTTCAAAATATCGAACAACACAATCATATGTTTGATCTTTTGCTACCATAGAGTCATCAACTTCTGAGTTTGGAATCAACTAAATTATAATTTTAAATCAAATTAGACAAATGAAGTAAAAGGAAATAAAAATAAAACCATCGCAGGCCACCAGTAGGGGATTTCTGCATCTAAAGGATCAACAAAAACAAGTGTTCTCTCAGAAACTAGTCATTTAATTAGTTAATACATTTTAATATCGTTGATTTCAATTTTAAAATCATTAAAAATTACAGCTTTTTATAGGGGGCTTCTGTTTATTTGAGTCCTTTGTTGATTTTAATCTTGAGGGTCTATTTCTTCTGGAATCATTGTTGATATCTTGAGGTTGTTTAATCAATTCAATTTCCTAAATGTATTGAAATTGGAATTAGAATTGAAAGTAAATAAATAAATAAATAAATAAATAAATGTTAACATTTTCTACAATGATATCATTCTTTGAAGGTAACCGATTTGGCCAATGAATGTTATAGATTTTCCAATGAATACCACAACTTAAACAAAGTCCATGACCTTCATCATCTGTTCTAGTTAAATCTGTTTCCTTTTTGCATGAATAACAAGTCTATTTATTTAATTTTGTTTAATTTGAATTTTATTCACTTATTATCTTTATTTGTATTTTTTTTTTTAAAAAAAAAAAGAAAAGAACCTGAGCAATGTCTATACTCTTTTTTGATTTTGAAAACTTTTCTTTTTCCTTTTCTTTTTCTTTTTCTTTCTCTATTTGATTGGGAGAAGGAACAATGAGAAAATAAATATAAAGATAAATAAATAAAATATAATGAAATACCTTGAATCAAAAATGCATTTACTCTACCCTTTCTCATTTTTTTCTTTTCTTTATCTGGTTGTTCTTCCGTATTTTTTGGAGAGAAAGCCCCTCTTCCAAGCCTTTTTTAAAAAAAATTAAAGAATCAGATAAAAACATAAAAATAAAAATAAAATAAAATAAAGAATAAAAACCTTTCACAACTTTCACATTTACAATCCTCATTTCCTGGTCCAAAATAATCTGTTCCATAAAGAGTAGTTATTTCTTCATTTATTTCAATATCTCTCAAGACTTTGAAGCATACACCATTGTATCCAAGGGGAATAAACTAAAGATTTAACCAAAAAAAAAAAAAAAAAAAAAAAAAAAAAAAAAAAAAAAAAAAAAAAAAAAATTTAAAAAAAAAAAAAAAAAAAAATAAAAAAAAAAAAAAAAAAAAAAAAAAAAAAAAATCAAAATAAGTAAAAGAAAATAATTTCAAGCGAAAATGGAAAAAAAAAAATTACTTTACAATTTGGATTACAATCATGATTTACAAATCTTGCTGGACCTAAGAATAAACAAGAACAATCTTTCCTTGTTGAAAACATGACACTAAAATCTCTTTTGGCAATATCAGTTAAATGTCTCTCCTCTTGTAAAGTTAAAGTGGCAACATAACCAGAACACATTCTAATTTCATCTCCCATTTTCCATTGTTTTGTTGCACAAACTTTTCCTTCTATTCTATCATGAAAATATCTTGTTGTATGACGAACTTCAAATCCCGCCCAACTAGCAAACATCCCAAGATATCTTTTTAAGTGATCCTATTTTAAAAAAAAAAAAAAAATGAAAAATTGATTATTTTAATCTCTTTTTGAAAAATAAGGGAAAGAGAAAAAAAAGTTGATTTCTTTTTTACTTTAAATCCTGCAATCTGATCTGGCGTTTTCCTAGCTAGATAGCTCTTTGCCCACTCTGCATTTTGAATCAAATACTCTGCATTTGTCTCAATATCTTTTGAAACAATCAACTTCCTTAATGCTTGTATTACTTGAGCTTCATCTACTACCTTACTCCTATAATGTGGGTTCACTTTGACGGTCTCTAGTTCCAAAACTCTGTCTACAATTACATCATTTATTAGGTCGTCATATTCAGAAAGCTGCCTAAAGCTTAGTTCAACACGAGGAAAGCCCATTGAATAGAGAAGCTTCGTATCTCGACTATATCTCTCTTAGAATTCTAATAATAAGTAAATAAGCTTCAAGAAACCTAATAGAAAGAAAAGAAAAAAAAGCATTAAAAATTTTTGTAATAATTAATTTTTCTTTTTTTTTTTTAGAAAAAAAAAAATTATATCCAATATATCAATAAAAATAAAACTATTCTATTTTCCAAATCAAATGTTCATATTAACTATTGATCTAATTTGAATTAGAATTGTGATTAGATGATAAAAAATTTCAGGATATACTCATTATTCAATTTGAGCAAAAGTCGCTTACCTCAATGACTTTTTAGCCCTCCCAAAAAAAGAATGAAATATAATAAAAATACAACAAAATAGATATCATTCACTATTACAAAACATTCAAATCCAACATATTCTCAAATATCAATCAAAAACAAAAAAGAAAATATATATTTCGAATAGGTTTGGATGATCAATATTGATTTTTTTCACAACTCATTTATGGTTTGCAGCAATTAATTAATTTAACAAAAATTCAAACCCAGAAAAAAAAAAACGAAAGGAGATAGCAAAATAATTATAATACTCAATTATAAAGATATTTATGAGATTGAGTTATTTGATTGATTGATTTGATTGAGTTATGAGGTTTTTATAAAGTTTTTATAAGGTTTATTTGGGAATGAATGTGAGTTCGGTTAGGTTTAGGTTTAATTGATAGAAATTCCTATCAGTTCAGTTGGGAGAAAGTCCTTCAACCTGATTTTTTTCTATCTGGGAGTGGTTTTTTTTCTTTTCTTTTTTTTCCCCAAAATACCAAACTTTGAAACAAGACCGAAATAATCAACTCTAGTATAGTTCTTATCTCTTTACTTTCCAACTTTCAAACTAGACTCCAACTTCAATTCTTATAAGCTTATACCAATCACTTCTAAGTGTTGTTTTTTTGAAATTGGGAAATTTTTGGAGATTTTTTGGTTTTTGAGAAGGAAAAGAAATTTCGTGGAATCTCTAAAAAAAAAAAAACAAATCTGAAACAACCAAAGCAATAAATCTTTGTTTCATTGATTGGGAGCCCTGTATCAATGAACTCGTGAATTGAAATCAGAAGATAATATCAAGTTTAAAAAGTATTCAATGAATACAATTTGTATACTTCAAATGATCTTTTTTATAGAAGAAAGATTAACCTTTTGTTGTTGTTTTTTTATTCATGTTTTTTTTTAGTCAGATAATAATCCAGCTTCACTCTTCTTTCTTCCTAGCCTTTTGAAAATTGATAATCTTTGTTTCTCTTCAAGATCATCTCTCTCACCATCTTCAGTTTTTCCTTTTTCTTTCAAAGTACTACTGAGTAGTTGACGAGTTGGTTCATCAAGTACATTTCCTTGAAAACTTTTTTTTTTTTTAAAAAAAAACAAACATCAATTATTTGAAATATTAAGAGAAAGGAAAGAAATAAAATAGAGTACTCTAAAATTCTGAGGGCATCATTCTTTTTAATTGCTTCAACAAATGCAACACCTCCAACATTTCCAATTTGGTTATGTCTTAAACTATTTGAATTTTATTGTTTTAATTAGATTAAATTTCAAAAATATCAGGAGAAAAAAAAAAAAAAAGAACTCAAGTTCTTGAAGGCGTTTGTTAACTTTCAAACAATTAGCAAAAGCAATTGCACCATCATCTTGAGCTTTGTTACCATGCATACTATTTTATTTATTTTTTTGATTTCAAAATAAAGAAGGAAAGGAAAAAAAGTATACATAAGAACATCTAAAGATGCATTCTTTTCTAAGCTTTTAGCAATTGCCTCAACTCCTTTTGGTCCAATAGAATTTCCAGAGATGCTATATAAATTAATAAATATTATATTTTAGTTTTAAAGTTAAAAATTTCATATATCAAAACGTACAATAATTCTTTAAGTGATGTATTATTCGATAATAGCTCGGCAAAAAGGATTGCACCTTCATCTCCTGCACTCACTTCATTTACTCTAGGATAGTTTTTTTCAATTGTAAAAAAGAAAATAAATATAAATAAATAAATAAATAAAAAACAAACCCTAATTTCAATAATGAACCATTCTTTTTGAGTGCATCAACGAGTGATCTGATTGAAGAAATACCAATAATATTACGACTCAAACTAGAGTTATTTTAAATAGAAGAAGAATAAAAACAAAATTAGAAAAGGGAAGGAAAAAGGAAGGAAAAGAAAAGGAAAACAAACTTGAGTGCACGAAGAGCATAATTAGAAGTAATTGCTTGACCTAAAGGTTCACCAATTTTTTGAGTCAATCCATTTGAAGAAAGACTAGATTTGAAATTTTTTTTGTTTTATTTTGTTTGGGGGTAGAAAAATTGAAAAAAAAAAAAAAAAAAAAAAAATACACAAGTTTTTGAAGTGAAGTATTTGGTCCTAAACTTTTCAATAATTGAGAAGCAGCTGAATCTCCAATAACAGATCCATGGAGACTAATTGAACGAAATAAGGCTTAAATAAAATAAAATAAAATAATTGAATCTTATAAATTACTTTAAAACTTGGAGTTTAGAGGCATTAAGACCTTCAGCGATACTGGATCCACCTTTTTCATGGAGTTTAGAACCAGAGAAACTTTTTATTTATTAATTTATTTAATATATTGAATTAAAGATTATTCAAAATAAAATAAAATAAAATAAAATAAATTTACTCCATCTCATGAATAAATTCATTAGTTTTCAAAATTTCTCCAATCATTGGTGAATATTTCTCAGGGATTTCACAATAACTTGCACTAAGATTTTTTTTAAAAAAAATTATCAATTCAATTCAATTTTAATAAACTAGAATTAATGAATAATAATAAAATTTTACTCAATTTTACTCCAATGACTATTCAATTTGATCATATTAAAACAATGTTCAAATTCTTCAGGATCAATATCACGCAAGCTATTATCGTTGATTATTAAAATTAAATTAAATGATTTATAAGGAAATGAAAATTTAAAAAAAACAAACCGAAAGTTAGATGAATTAGGATTGAAAGTATAATGACCTGCAAAAAGTTTCATGAAAAACTCATTCTCTCCTTCTAAATTCCTGATTCTGCTTCGAAGTTTAGAACATAAATTCTCAACATTATCTAATCTTTTGAGCAATGATTCAACATCTAATTCAGCTCCATTAACACTTTGTCTCTTTGAAACCTTTTCTTTCTCTTCAGAGGTATCTTTCTTGTCTTTTTTTGACTTTGATCTCTTGAGTTTATCTTTTTCTGGTGCGTTCTCACTCATGTTTGGAATTCAAACTATTTATTGGACTTGGGTATTCACTAGTAAAAAAAAGAAAAGAAAGTGAGAATTAGAGTTAAACATTAAAGTGAAAGTTAAGTTAACTTGTGTTAAAGTTCAAACTCTTTTGAAAAACAATTGAAAAAAATTTCAAAGTAAATAATTGAAAATTCCTCAAAGGAAGGAAAATGAAAAACGAAAAACGAAAAACAAGTCAAACATTCAAAAAAAAACTGAAGATCTAGCGAACAAAAACAAAACTCAAATTCAAATGAGCTCTAATGAAATTCATTTATCTTCATCTTCATCTTCATAACATTTGAAAACTCTTATTAAACTTATTATAATGTTAAATAGAAAAGTTGTCAAGGGGAAAGAAAAAAAAAAATTTCTTTTGTTTTTTTGTTTTTCTCAAACAAGTTTACAACAAAACTTGTTAATTTCAGTTCAATTCAAACTTTTTTTTTTTTTTGCACAATTCGAATTCAATTCTAATTGAAATCTTATTCAAGTATGAATTAATTAATTAATGAAAAAGATAAAAGAGAATGAGTTTTCACAACGAGTTGTTTCAAAAATAAATAATCGATTTTTTTTTTTTCTTTTTGATTTTTTTTTTCTTTCGATTGCTTTCCCCTATTTATACCAAAGTTCCCATTTCTAGAATCTCAACCTGTTTCTTCATCTTCTCTCTTTGTCTCTCTTTGCCTTTCTTTACTTTACTTCTATAACTCCCTCATCCATTCAATTCATTCTGGAATCTAAAATGCCTTCACCTTCTTTCTTTCTTTTATGTCACTTGATTTCTAAAAAATTTGACACGTGAATGACTAAAAGAATAGGAATAGTATTTAGAAGAGATCCAGATACAAAGTTGATACAAAGAAATGAGGAAATGAAAATGAAATCAGTGTAACGCGATGAAAAAGAAAAAAATTAAAGATTTTATAAACAAGATATTTACATCAAAGAACAAGAAGAGTCTTTTTGATTATTAGCAACTGCTTGAGGAGGTAGATTTCTGTTGGGTTGAGAATTATTATTCTGTCTTTGTTGTTGTTGCTGATAGTGTTGTTGTTGTTGTTGGTTTTGATGTTGTTGTCGTTGTTGAAAGTTTTGGCTTTGAGTTTGATTTTGGTTGTTTCTTTGTCTCTGAACATTATCTTGAAGATTAAAACTCTCTTGAAGTCTTCGAGCCATTTCTTTATCTTCCTCTTCTTGTAGAATTTTGAGAGCTAATGCCATACTATGAATAAAAAAAAATTGTGTGAATTTCTTTTTGATTTTTTTTTTTTTAAAAAAAAGAAAGAATTACTCTTCATCCATTTCTGGGTTTAATGTAGATCCATGTTCTTGAGGTTGAATTGGAAGTCTTAAAGGTTCAGGCTTTTTTTTTTCAAAAGGACTTTGTTAGATTGAAACATTTTTTTTTTAAAAAAAAAAAACCTTAGGAACATAATTAGTAAATTCAGAAGTCACAAATGTATTATCTCCTTGAACAGTAGATAAAACTTCCCAAACAGCACTTTCATTTTTAAATCCTTGATCAGTCAATAAGAGGAATATTTCATGTTCTCTCTTATATAATGTAGAAAAATGATTGTTTCTGAAAAATACAACAATTTCATTATCTTTTAAAGTATGATGAAGCTCCATAATTCCTTGATATGTAAGTTGACTTGCAGTTTCTTGAAGAAAATGTTCCCCAACTAATCCTAAGAAGAAGAAGAAGAAAATGAGTTTCAATAAATAAATAATTGATTGTAATTCAAAGGGGGAAAAGAATTACCTTCATGGAAAATCTTGGTATTCTCATCATCACTTAACTTTGGATCTGGAGTTTTACTATTGATAATCTGAAGAGAAAAAAAAGAAAGAAAAAAGTTCAAAATTATTAAGAAGAAGGAAAAAAGAATTGTTTTTTGTTTTTTTAAAAAAATAAAATAAATAAAAATAAGAAATAAAAAAAAACCTTTTCAACAAGTTGATTGTAACGAGTTGAACAAAGGAATTCATATCCATCTTGATTTGCTGGATCTGCAAGCCAACCATGGACGAGTTTAATATCTAATAAATCAAAAATTAAACAATCTGGAGAGTATTCAAAATCAGTTGGTCTATTAATGTTTATTTCATTTTATTTTTTGAAAAAAAAGTTAAAAAAGATAAAAGAAAAAAAGAAAAAAATGGAAAAAAAAGAAAAAATGAAAACCTTGAAAATCCAACATTCACATCTAATCCTGTTTGTAATTTTTGCATAATTGAAATGGCATCACCTAAATTTTGTTGATGATTGAGACGAACTTCATCAGAGGCATTATTTGGAAGTGACTTTAGAATTAAATCTCCAATAAGTGAAACTAAATGTTCATAGGTAACAACTGTGAGATGTGTATGAATGGTAATATCTCCACGTAAAAGAAGACAATTGCCTATAAAAATTTTTTTTAATTTGATAAACAAAAAAGAATGTGATTCAAAAAAAAAAAATTACAAATTGCTAAAAGTGGACAAGGCCCATTATTATTTTGAGTGATAATTTTCAAAGGTTTTGATTTCCATTGAATTGTTTTAAGTTGATATGAAGTATCAGGTTGATTTTGAGAACTACTTGAAGCTTGAGAAGAGTTGGCATTTTGTTGAGAGGAATCAATATTGGAATTAGAACCAGAATTGAGATTGGTATTTGAATTAGAATTTGAATGAGAATTGGAATCAGGAGCTCCAGCTCCACTAAAGTCAGGTTGATTAGAATCAGAATTCATCTCTGAGTTAATAGAATGAACAGTTTGTTCTTCAGAGATATTAACTTGGTTTTGAAACTGGTCTGAAAGTAAATTTATATTGGCATCAGTGCCAAGATTGCCTTCGCCTCCCATAACTTCTTTTTTTTTTCTGTTTTTCTTTCAAATATTTCTTTGGTTTATATTTATTTTTAAAAAATAAATACAATTAACAAAAGTAATTATAAAAAAACAATTATAACACTACTGAACAAAGTTCATGAAATTAATTAATTGAAAGAAACTAAATTTATGAAAAGTGAAACTTTTGTTTTTGTTTTGTAAGAAAGTAATGAAAACAGGGGAAATAAATAAAATTTGGAATTGCAAAAATAAAACTAATAATGAAATAAAAATTAGCACAAACAAAAATTAAGAATTGAAAAATAAAAATAAATCAGAGAATAAAGAATAATTAAGGAATTGAATGATAAGAATTGTATTGAATTTGGAGAGAAGGAGGAGTTTTTATAATTAAAATTATCAAAGACCAAAAAGAATCAGAAAAAAAATGGCGGAAAATCAAAAAAAAAAAAAAAAAAAAATAAAAAAAAAAAAAAAAAAAAAAAAAAAAAATGGCGAAAAAAAAAAAAAAAAAAAAAAAAAAAATAAAAAAAAAACAGTTCTTTCTTCACTTTTATAAAACAATAACTTTTGAAGAAAAGAAAAAAGTATAACATTAACATTAACATTCTAATTAAAGTTTGT
>Ga0209960_1003884_pt1 | contig 12170 bp, 10 predicted proteins | sample ThiBiot_500_plan_2_FD_183947 | JGI IMG/M metagenome (GOLD analysis project Ga0209960, IMG submission 183947) | Wastewater bioreactor microbial communities from Cape Town, South Africa - Thiocy_expt_500_plan (SPAdes) | ecosystem: Engineered > Bioreactor > Thiocyanate-remediating >... | reverse complement strand
TTTTTTTTTTTTTTTTTTTTTTTTCTGTGATTTTGTTTCAAATTTAAAGATTATAATTCTTATAATTAATTGTAATATTTGTTCAATCAAATGTTTTGATTGATCCCAAGATTGGATTTCATTTTTATTTTCCTTTCTTTTGATTCATTTTATTTATTTATTTTTTTTTTTTGGGAGTTTTTGTGAAAACAGAACTCTAAAAACGAAGGGATTTGATGATTTGAAATTAATTCTTATTGATTTTTGTTTTTTTGAAAAGGATCGCCTTTACCTGAAAAGAAAAGATTGGATAGAAAAACATATAGAGCTGAGAGGAAAAAGTTGAGGAAGAAAGAAAAAAGGAAGCAAATTGCGATTGAAAGACAGAAAAATCAAGAAGGTTTGAGATTTTAATTTTAATTTTGATGTTTTCGTTTATTTTAATGATGAATATTTTCTTTAAAACAAATAGCTATTGTTGAGGAAGAACCAACATATGATGAAATTATTGAATAGTAAGATCTTTTTTTTTTTTGTTTTAAAAAAATCAAACTTTACATTAAATGATAGCCAAAATGCAAAACAATTGTGGTTACAAAGAGAAAAGATCTTTCAAAAAGAGATTGAACGAAAGAAATTTCTTCATGAGAAAAGAGAAAAGGTTACTTATTTAACTGTAAAAAGAATTCTTCATTGGGATTAATTTCTGACTTAATTAATTAATTTAATAGATGAGAAAAGATAGAGAAGAAAAAATGCGTGGAAAACTGAAAGAATCAACACCTATTAAAGAAATTGAATCAAATGAATCTGTTGAACCAATACAATCAAATACTGTAAATAATATAAATAATGATGAAACTAATGTTGAACAACAAATTGTAAATACTATAAAATCTAATATTCCCTTATCAACCCCGACAATTCAGGTAACTATTCAATTGATTTTTCTTTTTTTTTTCTTCTCATAAAATTTCACTATTAGCATTCAATTTCTGATAACCTGGATCCATATGCTCCAGAAATAAATATACAAGTAGAATATGAAAAAAAGGTACCAAAAAAAAAAAAAAAAAAAAAAAAAAAAAAAAAAATAAAAAAAAAAAAAAAAAAAAAAAAAAATTAGTTCATTTTTTAAAAAAAAATAATTGAACAATAGGAAAACTATTGCACATTTTATCAAAAAACTGGAACTTGTCGTTTTGGTGAATTTTGTAACAAATTTCATGTTCCTCCTACTTCATCAAAGATTTTATTAATTAAAAACATGTTCCATTTTTCTCGAGCCAAATCTCTTCCAGAAGAAAAAACTGATGATTTTTTAGAGGTTAACTTTCAATTTTTTTCAAAAAATTCATTTTTCATTTTTAAAAAAAAAATAAATAAATAAAAATTAGGTTCTTTCCTTTTGCAAACTTGCTAAAATAATTATTTCTTCATTAACCAAGGATGATATCCTCAAATCTTTTTTTTTTTTATGAATTATAATTTCTTTATTCTTGGCTTTGTTTGATTCTTCTTAATTAATTTCTTAATTTGATTTAATTTTTATTTTTATTTTTACTTTTTTCCATGATTATTGCTTAATTGAACCTTAATTCTAATAAGTTTGACGAAGAGGAACTCCAAACAAAGTTTGAAGAATTTTTTTGGGACACTTTTCCAGAGTTTTCATCTTTTGGGAAGTTAAAGCAATTTTTGGTTGATAAAGATTTTTTTTTTTTGTTACTCAAATTTCAATTTATTTTAAATTTAATTTAATTTTTCTTAGGTTTGTAAAAATCTCTCTCCTCATTTGAAAGGAAATGTATACTTAGAATATGAAAATTATGAATCAAGTGCTAATGCATTTAAAGCTCTTAATGGAAGATTTTATGGTGGTCGAAGGTTAATTGTTGAATATTCACCTATTTCTGATTGGAGACAAGCTATTTGTGGTATCTTTTTCTTTATTTTTTTTCATTTTTCATTTTTTTCAAAAAAAAAAAAAAAAAAAAATCACTTAGGTCAAAAATGGTGCCCAAGAGGTGATGATTGTAATTATTTACATGCTTTTAACAATCCTATCAAAATGGAACCCTCTCATAAAAGAACTTATGAAAGAGAAAGAGAAAGATCAAAAGAAAGAAGGAGAGGAAGGTCGAAAGATCGGTCAAAGAAAACAAAAGAAAGAAAGAGATCTCGATCAAAAGAAAGAAGAAGATCAAGTGAAAGAAACAGAAGCAGATCAAAAGAAAGAAGAAGAGATAGAGAGAAATCCAAAGAAAGATATAAAGAAAAACGGAGGAACTCAAGAGAAAGAAGTCCAAGAAGTCCAAAAAGAAAAACAAGAAGAGAGGATTCAAAAGAACGAGGAAGACAGAGATCAAAGGAAAGATAATGAAACAACACCAACACCAACAAAGTCAAAACTAAAGAAGAAGAAGAAGTAGAAAAAGAAAAGAAAAAAGATACAAAAATTGTTGTAATGATTACATTTTGATGAAGGGTTTCAAACAATTGATGAATCGAATTGAAATTTGAAGGGGATCAAAAGTCCTTTTCTATTTATTTTTTTTTTTTTTCATATCAGTTCTATTCTTATTCCTCCTCCTTCTTCTTCACAATATATCAAATTTGATCTTTATCATTTTTTTTATTCATCAAACTTTTCACTTTCAACTCATTTTTCATTTCTAACTTATAATTTTTTGATTCATTTTTGATAAATTTTGATTAAATTTTTGATAAATTTTTGATAATTTTATTATTATTAATTTTTTTGTTTTATTTTGGAGCCCCTGCTTTGAGCCGTTGTAGTTTGACTTATTAGAAAGACTGATATAACCTCAAATATATACATTCCTCAATGAATGAGAAGCTGAAAGCTGAAGTCACTTCATATGAGACTTGTACTGACTCTAGTGGCAAAGAATATGTTGTATTGTTTCATATTTCATATTTATATTTCATATTTATATTTCTCTTTAAATATTATTGATATCGATATTTACTAATTGTATTATTTTTTTATAATATAATATGAAAGGCTTATGTACATGTAACAACAAAAGGAGAGGAAAGCTTTACTGTTTCAAGTCGATTTTCTAGGTTTGCTTGGTTAGATGAAGAGGTCAGATTTGTCATTTTCATTATATTATAATTATAATTATATATTAGATAGATTTGTTGTTTTATTTAATGTATATTTTTGAAAAGAACTGAATCTCTTTCTTTTGTATTATATTAGATCAAGAAATTTTATAAAGGAACATCCTCATTTTCTAATGTTCCAAAGTTTCCAAAAAAAAAGTTAAAAATTATGGTTAGTATTTTTGAGATGTTTATTAGGTCAATTGTTTGATTTTTTTATTTGATTTCCTTTAAAAAAAAATAGGTTAATCATCTTCAAGGAGACTTTGTAAAAGATCGTAAAGAATGTTTAAATGAATATCTTAAAGGGTAAGTTTCATCAAAAAAAAAAAAAAACTTTGCAACATCAACATCAACATAATTATGAATATACTTATTAGATTAAGTAAACTACCAGGGATTGAAAATTGTTCAGCCTATTCTGAATTTTTAACAAATGAAGAACACAATTTTGGAGAGGTCTGCTTTTTTTCTTGATTCAAAATAAATAATAAAATAAAATAATAATATAACAATAATAGGAAGTTCATTCTTCAGATGAAGAACTTGTTAAGAGAAATTTAATTTATGCTGGATTTTTGTGGAAACAAGGATTCGTCAACCAAGTAAACTTGCAAATTTTATGAAGAATGATAAATTTCATAACAACTTTTTGTTTTCTTTTTTTTCTTTCTAGAATTGGAAACGACGTTGGTTTGTTTTATCAAAAGAAGGAGTATTGTATTATTATGCAAATTCAAAGGTATAATAAATATTTGAAGAAGAAATCAGAAAAAATAATCATCTCTTTTTAAAAAAATATATAGGACGAAAAACCAAAAGGACAAATTTTAGTATCAACAAAAGCTGTAATTCGGAAAATAGATTCTGAGTACCCTCGTTCCAATTGTATGCAACTTATCACCCCTTCAAGAGTGTATTATATTGCTGCTGATGAAGCATCTTCACTAAATGACTGGATCAAAGTAATGGAACCCTTTCTTGAAGAAGATAAGAAAAAAGAGGAACCAACAAATCCAACATCACAGCTACTGTAATTTAACAATTTTTGTGGTAAAAGTAAAATAATTAAAAATAAAATCATTAATTGAAAAAAAAAAGGAAAGAAAAAAATGATTTTTTTTTTTTTCATTTATTTGTTGCTCTTCTTCAAATATCAAAATCTTCAAGGTCTTGATTTAATGAATCCATGATTGAATCAAGATCTTCAAGTTGTTGAGCTGAATCAAAATTATCAAGACTTGTTTCATTTTCAACTTTTGTGTTTGTAGTAGTTGTTGAGTTAGTTGAATTCGTTGTAGTGGAAGCGGTAGAGACAGTAGAGGAAGTTTTAACAGGAGGAGTCTTTTTTTCATTACTACTAAGTGGTGGAGGATTTGAAGAGTTTTTTGTTACAATTGGACCACCAAGAGAAATTTCAAGTTCATCTAATTCATCAAAAACTAATGGATCATCTGATGTTGGTTCATTTACGGGTTTAGTTTCTTCTTTAACTTTAACTTTATTCTTTTCATTATGTTCATCATCAAAAGGATCTGAAAATAATTGTGAAACATCTGTCAAAAAGATCTTAAAAAGCAAAGGAGGGATATCTAAACAAGGTGAAAAAACAACTCCAAGATTAGAGATGGACATTCTATTTACATCTGCAAACTTTGAGACTCTAACCAAATGATTTACTAACCAAGTTAAAACAGTAATATTTGCTTTTGGTAATTTATCAAGAAGTCCTTTAATTGTTGCAATTTTATCTTTTTCTGATTGTAAACCTTTTTTTTTTTTGGTTTTTTTGGGAATTTACTCTTTGATTCTTAAGTCAATTAATTAAGTTGTTTTTTTTAAAAAAAAAAATTACTAAGGGCATTATTAAATTCAGCAGCGAGATCTCTTGTCAAAAGAGGCTCGGGAAGTTCTCTAAAATAGAGTTTAAGGAGACCAGCTATATTATGAGTTTCTTTTTCTACATCTTCCAAAATAAATTTTTGCCCTAAGTATATTATGAATTTGTTTTGTTAATTTCATCAATAATGTTTCAAAAAAAAAAAATTCAACCAGAGTTGTACATTTGTTTTAAGTTATTAACTTTTATTGTACTACCTGGAACCCTAAATAATCCTTCTTCATCAAGACCTAATTTCAAAAATTTTTTGTTTTTCTTTTTCTTTTTCATTTCAATTTTAAAAAACTTTACCTCTCTTATTCAAAAATAAGATTGCTTGTTGAACAATTGCTGGAAGTGCTAGATTTGGATCAATTTGACTGATCGCTACTGCTCTTTGGAGTGGAGCACCAAAAACAGTCAGATTTTCTGTCTCTATTTAATTTTCAAGAAAATATTGATGTTATTGTTGAAAATAAAAACGCAAAAGAATGAATCAATCAAACCAGGCTTGCCATCTTTTCGCTTTTTACTTTATATTATTTATTTAATTAATTGTTTAGTACAAGAAGAAAGAAGATATCGAAACAATTTAAAGTTATAATAATAAAAGTAAAGAAAAAAATATCATCAAAGCCAAAAATTATTCAAAGTTCCAAACGAATCAGTCTAATCAATAAAAAAACTCATATAAAATCAATCAACAAACAAAAAAAAATCAAATCAAATAAAGGAGAAGAACAAAAAAAAAACAGAAAAAACAGAAAAAGAAAATGAAAGAAAAAAAATGATAAAATGAGAAAGAAAGAAATAGATTTAAAGCATCAAATTGAATTGAATTGAATTGAAAGGATAATAGCTAATTGAATGAAAAAAACAAAAAAACAAAATGAGAATTAAGAAAATTGATACTCTTCTGTTGACTTTGCATAGAAAAGCGACATGTTTTTTTTTTTTTTTGATCTTTTTTTTTTTTTTACTCGATCTCAAGATCCAACTATCGAATCTCAGCACTTATTCTAATTAATCCAACTCAACACTTTCTTATGAATGATTGATGAATTGATTGATGAGATTCTAGAGTGCTTGAGTTGAGATCTCAACTGATTCACACATGAAGAGGAACGAATAAAATGTTGTTCAATAATTGAGGGTAAAAAAAAAATCATTGAATTATTTGAATCTTATTGAACATTGCAAAATTTGAAACGTTCATTCATTTTTTGTTGATTCATTATTATTTTTTTTTTTCAACACCGAAAAGAAAAGGTTTGTTTGTTCAACTTTCACCTAAATCCTTAACCTCTATTGTAAATCGTATCCTTTTTTTGGAAGAAAAGAAGATGGAAAAAAAAAAAAAAAGAAGGGAAATTACATTCTGTTTTATTTACAATACACGAGATAAGAGGGATAAGTTTGAGATTCGTGAACAACTAATTCATCAGCAATCCATTTTTCATTCACTTGTTCAACTTTGGTGATTGGAAAAGCTGAGCTAATATATCGATCATCAACTTTTTTTTTTAATTGCCAAAATTAATTGTTGTTTAATATATTGAACGAAAAGATAGAAAAACAGACCAAGAGTGAAATGAGATTGATAACCAGGATTTAATGGTTTTCCTAAATATCCATTTTCATTTTTCTTTGGTTTATCCTTTTCATTTTCTTGAAGTATTACTTGTCCTTTTTCATCTATCATAAATGGGTGTTCAATCACAGGAAATGGGTTTCCAACTATCACAAATCCAATTACAAATACTTTCGGAATCTTTTGACAATATTTCTCCGCATAGTCTGCTTTGGATGTAACATAAACTCCTTTTATTTTTGGACAAGTTAGAAAATTTTTTAAAAAAAACTTCGTGAATTCAAAACAAGAAAAAGAAAAAGAAAAACCTTGTGAATAATAGCCAGCATCAAGTGTACAAGCTGTTCCAAATCCACCATCAGCTATTAGTTTATTTTTGTTGGGATTAGCCTTGTTTTTGGTTATCGAAAAAAAACAAAAAACAAAAAAAAAAAAAAAAAAAAAAAAAAAAAAAAAAAAAAAAAAAAAACAAATTCTCCAAGCAGCATCTTCAGTTGTTCCTTGAATCATTGGAATCACAAATGGCTACAATTTTTTAATTAAAAGAAAATAAAGAAAAGTTTTAAAAGGATTGAATGAAATAAATAAATAAATAAAATTACATTATTTCCATGATTCCATCCAAGTTTTCTAAATTTTGAAATATAATCACCCAAATATTGAATAAATGATTGTCTTAATTCTGATTCTGATTGTTCAATCCAATCTTCTCTTTTAAATAAATTTGGAGTATCTTTATGTTGACCATAGATTTGTTGACCACGAACTTCAAATGATTTTTTCCAATTTTTGTTTTCAGTTCCAAAAACTTTATCAACTCTTGAAACATCAAATCCAAATAAATTGAGTAAATATTCAACTTTTTCATATTCTTTTTTGTTTGTTATTTTTGACTTTTCAAAAATTGTCTCTGTTTCACTTGTTTGATTTTCTTGATTTTCTTGATTTTGATTTTGATTTTCATAACTGTATTTCCAATAATTATTTCCTGATTGATTTTTTGGTTATTTATATTATTTATTTCAAGTTGAAAAATGAAAATAATAAGAGTACCAATATTATCTCGATTTTTTAAAGAATCAAGTAAACCAGTTTTGAATAATAAATCTTCACCACAAATTGGAAAATGAGTAATTGGACATATTAATTTTCTATCTTTAAGTTCCAATTTACAATCTTCCTGAATATCAACCAAATCAATTAATCCTTTTGAAAAATGAGGAGATCTAACACATTCTTTCCATTTAACTCCTCCATAATGTCTATTCACAATTTTCACTTCTTCATAAATATATTTCATCATTTCTAAACATTTATTTCTTTCTTTTCCTCTAATTCTAATTTCAAATAGATTTTCTTCCATTTTAACTTCCAATAAGCATAAAATATTCTCATTTTCATTATCAAAATGTTTCAATAATACACCTCTTCTCCAAATAATATTATCAACTATTTTATCATGAAATCTAACCAATAATCTAGAAACCATTTCACTTGGAACTTGATTAAATAAAAATGTCCTTTCAATTTCAATTTTTCCTCTTGGAATTGTTGCTGGCCAATAAGTTGACAAATCCTTTGGCTTATCATCAGGTAAATAGCTTACAATTAAACTCCTTTGATATTTAAATAGCTTCTCTTCATCTTCTTTCAATTTAAAACAAATTTCAAATTTTTCCATTAATGTCATCAACATTTCTGCTTTATCCATATAATTTGGCCAGAATATATTCAACTTCGAATGATACAAAATTCCATCTTTGAAGTTATGGCATAAATCTGGCTTAAATAATTTTCCCATAACTTCTTTTGTCAAAAACTCTGGTTTCAAAACAACATAATTTGATAATTCAATTGGTTCATCAAAATAAACACAAGTTCCCCATTGATGTAATAATTTTAATCCTCTTTTCACAAATTCATCACCAAATTCAAATGTTTTATTATAGTTAATTAATTCTTGAATTTCAATAATTGGAAGATTTTTAAATTTCTCTTGATTTCTTAATTCTTCAATTGAATTCTTAATATTTAAATATCCAATTGGTAATTTTTCACCCATATATCCATGAGTTAAGGCTATTTTATAAATATCTTGTTTCAATTCATTAATATTATCCAATGTTGAACAACTCACTTCATAAATTTCAATTGGATAATCAATTCCATTTGATTTTGCTATTTCTAATATTTCTTGTTCTCTTAATTTCTTTGATTTTTCTGATTTATTCACATTTTGATCATCTAAAAAAGTACCAACAACAATAATTGAGAAATAAGGTTTTCCATTTGTGAATGTTAAATCATATTGTAAATGAGATGAAAGTGATTTAAACCAAAAATTTAATCCATTTTTTCCATTTTTTTCATCTTTCATTTTCCATAAAACTAAAAAAACAGTTCTTGTTGATAAGAAATAATGATGATTATTATAATAATCATGCTGTCCTGCAAAATCCCAAATTGAAACATCAATATTTGGTGTTAAACTTTGTTGATTTTTTGAAAAATGAAGGTTTTTAACTAATTCACTTACCGTATTTAATACATTTTGATTTTGAAGAATTTGATCTTGAATTTCAATTCCATGAGTTGCGGCATTAAAAGTCACTCTTTTTAATCTTTCAATCCATTTATCTCTTATTTCTTGATCTTTGAAATAGATTTCAATTTTCTTCTTTGTTTTATCATTTAATGGAATTAATTCTAATCCAGTTTCTTTTATTTCTTGAATATTCCATTGTTTATCTTCAAGAATGATTTCTTTATAAACACTGTTTAATTTATTTGGTTTATATTTTCTGAAATATTTTCCTTGTAATTCAATTAAATACTCAGTTCTCAGTAACTTCCCTTGAGTTTTTCCGAGATCTTTAATTTGAAATAAGCAATCTAAAATTGTAGTTTTACCAACATTTTCATATCCAACAACCATTAATTTTGTTCGATAAAGTGGACTTGATGTTGAAATAGGCTTTGTATTTGTATTTATATCTGTATTTATATCTGGCTTTGAATTTGATAGCTTGTATAAATCTAAAATATATTGAATAATTGATTTTGTTCCTTGGTTTAAAATTTCAATTGGAATTATTTCTAATCCTTTTGATGATTCCAATCGAACATTTTTATCAATTCTAAGATTATTGTGGTCTTTAAAAATAAATAAAATAAATAAATAAATAGATAAAAAAATAAATACTCAATGTTTTGCATATTTTTCAGCTCTCCATTTTCACATTTTGAAATGAAAACTTTCAATATTTCGAGAAGAATTGAAGGTGTCAATCCACATTTTTGTAACCTATATTTGAAAAATAAAATAAATAAACTCTTTCTTTAAAATAAAAGAAGAAAAAATACTTTAATTCTTTGATGTTTTGATTCTTTTTCAAATGTTCATTCAAAAGAAGAAAATCTTGTTCATTGATTGTTTCATTTTCAATACAAAAGAAAGGAGAAATTTGAAATGTTCCTAAATATTCTTGATATCTTTGTTCTATAATTTATTTATTTTTTTTTATTGTCGTGATCGTTATAATTTATGATTTGTTATTTGGAGTAATTACCTGTATCAAATTCTTGAAGTAGCTTTACAATGTTTGAATGGTTCTCTTCTTTTGCTAAATCAATTGCAGTTTTTCCTTCTTTGGTTTTCTTCCTTATTGAAATTCGTTTATCATTTAATAATAATTTCACAATTTCAATATGTCCATTTTTACAAGCAATCTGAAAAGGTGATTCATTCCTTGTGTTAGTTTTATTAGGATTAACCCTTTCATTATTTAATAATGAGTTCACAATTTCTAAATGTCCATTATAACAAGCCATCCAAAAAGAAGCCCAAAGATCGTTCTGGGTTTGTGTTTCATCAACTCTTTTGTCATGCAATAATAATTTCACAATTTCAATATGTCCTTGAAAACATGTGATATAAAAAGGGGTTTGGTCATATTTATTTGATTTATTGATATTAACAAATCTTTGATCATTTAATAATATTTCCACAACATCAATATGTCCTTCTTTACAAGCAATCCAAAAAGGTGTTGTTTCTGACTTTGTTGATTTATTAATGTCAACTCTTTTCTCACTTAATAATATTTTCACAATTTCAATACGTCCTTTTTCACAAGCAACATAAAAAGGTGTTTCAGTTCCAAAATTAACATTAACAATATTTTTGAAAGGTCCATCCAAATACAACGAAAAATTATTAGTTGATCCATTTTTACACTTCCAAATAAGAACATTTCCAAGCATTTCTGAAATTAAAAATTCTTTCAAATCCTTTCTTTCAATTATTTGATCCTTTAACATCACCTTTGGAAAAAGTTTTAATTTTTCAATAACTTCACAGCATTCTTGAATGATTTCATTTTCATTCCATTTTTGTGATTTAATCCACAATGAAAAATCAATTTCATTCCATGTTTCTATTGGAATTAATATCTCCAATTTCTTTAAAACCTTTTTTTTAAAAAAAAGAAAAATTATTGACCTTGGGATAATAAAAAAAGAAAAAGAACCTTTTGATAATCTTCATCATCTTGAAAAAGATCTTGATGGTCAAAATAAAGATTAAATAAAGATGCTCCAGTAACTTGGTGTTCTCGAAATATGTCTTGATATTGAGAAAATCGAATGGAAATTAACCAAAAGCAAGTTTCATCGATTGACCACTTTCTAACTTGACTTGTATCTAATTTATTTTTATATCTAATAAATGTTTCTTCATCACAAACTTTCATCAAATTATCCCAAATAAGATTTTTGTCATCTTCAAGAAACGCAATAAAATTTTGAGTAAAGAGATCTTTTGAAGGTTGATCATTGTTATCATGAAAGGAACTAATCAATTGGGAAACAAATGATAATAAAGATTCTTCTGAAGTTTGAAACTTGTTTGGATAAAATTGAATTTGTTGACCAGTAAAAACTGCTGTTAACCATTCATAAAAACACCAACATCTATAAAAATAATCATCTGTTAGTAAAACTAAAAATGAATCTGAAAAGGCAATTATTTGATTCAATCTGTAAATTGTTGCAACTCTAATTTTTTTTAAAAAAAAGAATTTAATTTTTTTTATTCGAAGATTTATAAACAAAATGAACAAAAAAAAAAAACCTTTTTTGTTTTGAATCTGCATCAAAATGTTGAGGAAATGAAAAATAATCATACCAAATTAGAATTCGATGTTGGATTGGGTCCTATAAAGAAATTTTTTTTGAAAAAAAAATTAAATTTCATTGCCACCAAATAAAGAATAAAAAATAATAAAATCCAAACAGATTTAAAAGAATCTTTGATTGTATTAAGTTGAAGAGAATTAGGATCAGGATGATCTTGAGATAACCAACGATGAGAAATAAAAACAAGTTTATCAGTTGTTTCTTTCATTTGTTCAAATGTAAAATTGATTAGTTTATCTTTACAATCTTCATGTTTTGGTATTTTTTCAAGTTCTAAAAGATATTGAAATGGAAGGAAATGGATTTGAAATGTTGAAAAATCTTCTGCTTCTTTTGTAATCTCTCGAATTTTTGGTGTGCTAATTAATCTTTGATTTCTTTGAGTTTTATTTG
>Ga0209960_1003883_pt1 | contig 12172 bp, 14 predicted proteins | sample ThiBiot_500_plan_2_FD_183947 | JGI IMG/M metagenome (GOLD analysis project Ga0209960, IMG submission 183947) | Wastewater bioreactor microbial communities from Cape Town, South Africa - Thiocy_expt_500_plan (SPAdes) | ecosystem: Engineered > Bioreactor > Thiocyanate-remediating >... | reverse complement strand
CTGATATTCGAGCCTGTAATTTTAAGAATTGCGTTCGTCCAAACACTCAAAAAAAAAAACAGTCCCAACGCTCTTTTTTTTTTCGTTTACAATCACAAGCAGAAAGGCAGTATGTTTAACAACAACTCTGGCAACAACGTGCTTTATGCTAATCCTCAGAGCCGTGAAGCGTTGAAAGCTAAAGTTCGCGAGATCTTTTGCTTATTCGACACTGATGGCAATGGGGAAATCGATGCTAAGGAGTTCCATGAATTAGTATTTTCAATGGGCGAAGTTATGACCGAAGAAGAACTCAAGAAATATCTCTCTGTACTGGATAAGGATGGCAACGGCTCGATCTGCTTCGACGAGTTTTTCTCTTGGTGGAGCAGCAGGAATACTAATCCTAATAACTATTCGACGGACAAGTTGAAAGAAATCAAGACAAAACTACAATCCGCCAATCTGATGCGAAGTGTTACCTACTTGATGAAGAAGGCCAAGGAGAACATAACCGCAGAAAAAGAAGCGTTCAAATCATCTAATACCATTATCGCGCCTCCTTCAAGTGCTGCTCCATCTTCGAATCCGGATGCTTTTGCCGCAGATGTGCAAGTGGAAATTGGCGTGTTGAATCCTGATAACGCAAAAATTCATGCCCGTGTGTCCTACGATGCCATAGCCGAATCGAAGAACAGCGCACGATTCGAATTCCTTTTGCGAGAGGGTACATCCGCCGAAGAAAGCGAAAAGATCAAAAACCTCTTCGTGTTTATCAACAATTTGATGGGAAATACTTTATATGAAACTGTCCATTTTGAGCGCACCAAAGTTAATGGCAAAGATGGTTATCTGGTGGATTTAACTTTCTCCAGTGAGAGTCCCTTCGCCAAACAAGGAGGTTAGTCGATTATTTTTTTCCGAGGACATGTTTATTATTGAATGCTGAACTGAGAATTGTACTTTTTAGCTGGCATGATCCAGAGCGCTGATCTCTCCAAATTGCAATTTGATCTCTTGTTGTCTCAATCGTAAGTCACCCTTTGTAGATCAAACGTATTGTTTACCAGTATATAGGCTCGAAGAAATCGACCTCAAAGAGCTTGCTCTTCGTTTCGGCATCCGCGTTGAGCTCTCTGCCGCTACCGTCAACATGCTGACTAAAAAAAAATCACCCGTAGGTGGTTTGAGCTTCCTATCTTCACTTCGCAATTTTGTGTTCCAATTGCGCTTCGCTACCTTAGTTGAAGCTGCTGAGAAATTGACTCCCAAATCCATTCAAAACAAATTGAAGTTGAAGAAGAATGACGTTGCTCGCAAGATACAAGGTAGTCTGAAGGCATTTACTGAAGATTACAAGTTGCCTATCAAGGAGATTAGCAAGGTAAGCGCATCCGAGCATAAAAACTACTATCTGATATTCCTAGATTTATATCCAAGTTGAAAAACATGGATTTACCTTGCAATTTACTGGCTTGGACGTGGGTTTCTTGTTCGAAGACGTCCCTGAACTATCAATAATGGATAAGTTTTTGGATGTTGCGCCGTACACAGATCCGCAGTGGACTTTCTCTTACTTTGGCACTCCTAATTCTAATGCAGAAAGATTTACTGCCAAAGTTAATCACCAAGGCAGAGACATGGACGTCTTGATTGTCAAGTTCAAGCCCGAAGATGATCTCGATCGGTACAAAGAAAGTACTGATCGCTTGAACACCATCTACAAAGAACGCACTGGCTACAGTGGTAATCCTCATTACATTGACTTCTTCGATTCTGGCGTATCGGAAGGTTGCGTGTACGAAGCGCGCAGTGTACATCCGCAGTACAAGACTCTCCGTCAATGGCTTGAAGACGAACGCTTGATTGAAAGCCCCTTTGCAACAAGAAAACCCTTCTCGGAAATTGAGAGCCAATTACGCAAAGTGATCTTGCACATGTTCGAGTTTGGCCAACGAAATGCTTGGGAATACGTTACTCATGGTCCAACCATTGACCAATTCATTATCAATCCTATCACTGGTAAGTTAATGTTACACATTTTCATTAAAAGAAAAAAATAAAAATTTTCTGATCTCTACGAATAACAATAATTCAATCTTCAAATAAAAGTCAAATTCTTACGTGCTTAATATTCAAATAAATTTAAATGTTTTTTCCAGGGGAGATCAAGTGCGTTGATTGGCTGGACTTCCGCAAGAAACCTAGTACCACAGTCCCCGCAACATCTCGTATGATGGACATGCCTCCAGAGGCTTTTACTACCGTCGGTGAGTTTAGTAACGAAGAGTCATTCGACATCTGGTGCATGGGCGTGTTTGTCTACAAATTGTTGACTGGAGGAATGGTTGAAGTCTTTGTCGGCAACACCACCGAACAAAAGACCGAGAACATCATTACCGGCAACTACAACAAGGACGCCGTGCAGTACCAAGAGTTGCCCGACTCTGCGAAGGATCTCATCGCCAGTTTGCTCCAAGTCGACAAGGGTCAGCGCACGAGCTTGTTCTTCACCCGATCATTTGACAAGTGGTTGACAGCTGAGCCTGTAACTGAAAACAACTGAGTACAATCAACAGCAGATAATAGGGATGCAATAAAAAGTTAGTTGAACGTAATAGTCGAGATTTCTTTAAATGGTGTACACCGTCAAACTCCACGAAATTTCCGAACAAGAACTTCTCTAAATTTTACATCGTCGTTAATTAACTCCACTACAAACTCCATGAACCACATGTATCCTCTGGTATTACTAGCTTTTATTGCGACTCTCGCTTACTGCTGTGTAACCGACACAGACTGTCCTATCACGTCTCCTCGTTGTCTAGCGAATGCCACCTGCGGCCCATGCACCGAACACTTGCACTGCAGCTCAAAGTTAGAGATTGCCATCTGCAACATTGAGATTGGACGTTGCATGGGAAATCCTCCTTCAGAACCGAAGTTCCTAATTCTCCCTTCTGCATTGGTCGGTCTTCTCATCTTTGGCTTTATGATTGTTGTTACCATTGTATTTGTTCTACTCGCGATGATATACTCTTCAAAGAATGGTCCTAAATTAGGCTTGGTCAATTCTAAAGGAACGAGCTCTTCCTCTCACTCTACAAATGACACCAATATAAATGAATAATAAAGTGTATTTATTGTAAATTATCGCCTAAGGTCATCATCCGTAGACGTTTGGGTATTTTTGGATCCAAAACGTTCGAATTTTAGTTTTTAATGCTTGGGAAATCACCCCTTTCTTACCTTAAAATTTGATGGATTATATTTTCTCATTACTAAAGTAATAAATCGTGGTGTTCTAGGGAACCTCGTTGGTTATATAAGCTGCCTATGATGCAAGAAATTTCAAGTGAAATTTAGAAATTGCGTTTGGTGATTTCTACGTAAGGCGGTTTGAAATTCAGCAGAAAACTGTGAATAACACCCGAAATGACGTTCAAAATTAATGGCGTCGGCACATTTAAACGTTCATTCCAACAATACACAACGCGGCATTTTCAAATGATGCACGTTCTATACTTTGGTTGGCTAATTGTTCTTCTCTACTGCGGATCTGCATGTACGCAACTAACTGTCCATTCGCCGTCCGCAATCGCTGGTACTTATGCCGTGGCTACACTTACGTTCAAAGGCACCCCGCGGAATTTGATAGGCACCACTCTTAATGGCACACTCGTAACGGTTCTCAACCCGAATTCCATGGGTAATTTAATGCTCGCTCCTTACCAAGGCATTCCAGCCACCGACTACGTCGTCAGAAATTATCAAGTGTTTCTTCCGTCAGTAATACTCCTTATTACGAATAGACTAGGTATACAGATTAGTAATCGTGAGCGTTTGATTAATTCAACAAATTTTCTTAGAGTACCCTGGAATCAACGAATTCATCGTAGAAGACTACCAGTCAACAGGCGATTTAATAATCCCCGTTGTTGATATCGGCCTTCAAGATGGTTTTAATTTATTTGGGTACTTAGGAGATAATATGACCGCCGAAATTTCGCTTACATTTGGTAACCAATCGCATCCTACCAAAATTTACTTGCTTACTTTTTTGCAGCTCCAAATATATGGGCAGAGCCTCGTCAGTCTGGACTGTGGATAGCGGCTCAGATTATCATTTTAGCCGGAGCTACAACTTGCGTAGTGCTCTGCTTCGTAAAACTTCATAAATTTATTAAAGTTGGAGGCTTCCAATTCTCCATCGCTCAAGTCTGCTTACTTATTTTAGCATACGCGAACTTATGTAAGTCGATTACCTTCCTTGAGAGCGTTACTAACTTGAATTGAAGTCACTATCTTCCATTGGATAGTCGATCCTACAGTAACCAGAAAGATTCTTCCAGCTGGATTATTCTCTCCTTTTTTTTCGTATCCGTTCCCCTTCATTTTACTCGCTGCTCTATTAACCATCGCGTACTGGTAAGTGAACGTCCGAGATGAAGCTCAAACGTGCTTTATCTTAGAAAATACCATCAATAGGCACGAATTAATTTCAATGGCCAATTTGACGGTGAGTCCGTTCTTAACAAAGTTGACTAAGCCGTTCTTCGTTACGGCGATCTTGCTTTTGCTTTTGGAGTACGCTATTTGCATCATCAGAGCAGTCGGTGGTGTAGACCTGATAGCGAACATAGTCTACCAAGCATTGTTTTTGCTAGTCAATATACCTTGCGCTATCTACTTTGCTTGGATCTCTGTTAAAGTTCTGATATTTTTGACGCGTAAATCCCTCGATAAGAAGAAGAAACGGTTAAGAAAGGTATGCACTAAATGATTTAATCGAGTTAATTTAACCATTTACTAGGCTGCTGCTTGTTTGTCGTTTACCTTTATTGGATTGCTCGGTCGGATCTTCATTCTTGCCTACGTCTACGCTGGCCCTACTGCGCTTCCAATTGGCTTCTTTACTGTGTTGTGGATGGCAGCTGTGTTTGGTATCATGACAAGCCTCGCGTTAATCTTTAGCTACCAGCCACACCACAAGAAAAAGTTAGCAGGTTCGAGCTCCTCGACAAAAACAACAAGAGTGGGTACGACTACTCAGGCCCCAACGAATACTGCGGAAGTGTAAACCTCTAGGGTAACCTGTATTTAATTTCAATAATTTGTATTTTTAAGTAAGTAAGAATGCATGTAATCCTCTTCGCGAGTCTAATAACTGTGTTATTAATCGAATTTACCATTGCAACGTTGCATTGTTTGGAAAAACCGTCAACTGAGTGTTTAAAATGTTGTTCGATCCTTGCGGTTCCTGCACACCACAAACGACAAGCACATTAAGAATTGCTGGTATTGTGTGCCATTTTTGCTAGTCAATTGCTACTCATTATCCTCACTGAGCAAAGGGGGGGGGGGGGTAAGATGAATCCAGCTGATCCGGATTTTAAAAACAACAGCCTGTTTGCAGATTTATTTAATAAGCAGCGTGGTACTGGTGCTACTCGTGTTGATACTTTATAATCAACCTGACCATTTTTTTTTTTGGCGCGGAGTACTATTTTCCTCCATCCTCCTCGTTTCAAAAAAGGAGGATGGAGGAAATTGGAAACCAATCAAAAACGTCACCCGAAAATTGCTATTACAACACACTGCAATATTTTAGACAATTTATATTATATTTACAAAAATAAGAAATGCTTACTCATCGGATTTTCACCAGACCAACATGGAGCTTTTACCAGAAGACAAAAATAATTCTCAAATTAATAATGGAGAGTTAGAACATAACGTTAGGTATCATGAAGCTAGCTTAAATGACTCATTGGATGTGGATAAGGCACAGATCACGCTCTTGGAAAGCAATGGTAAAAAGAAACAACGGAAATTCATTAACTTCTTTAAATTATATGTTAATGTATATGTTTTCGTAGGAAACTTTTACGTTCAAATCATGAGTAAGCCCGATGAGCATACAGACACCGTAGTTGACGAGCACGGCAATCAAATCAGTCAAGTAAGCATCAATGGATATATATATATACACATATATAATAACACTACGATAAGGCTGAAGATGAAGCACGAAAGAGCATGCTTGAAGTAGCGTATTACACGCAAGAGGCTGTTGACATCCGAAGAGATCTGCGGGCATTGCTTGAAACAGCTGCTGATCGTGCAAAAATATCACGCGATATCGTTCATATGACAATGGATAAGCTAGGTAAGTCGAATATAAAATACGCATAGTTACAGCTAGCGTCAGATGCACCCCCGAGAGACAAGTAATCTTATTTTGTATTATTATAATGGTAGAATCAGAAGGAATCGGCACCGTGGATCTATTTTTAGACTTGGATAAAGGCGACTTGAAAGACATTGGCATGGTTAGAGGCCTATGGATGAGTGCTGATCAGTTGTTGGTAAGCGGATGTGGTTTGAAATAAGTACTTTTCATAAGTAACTTATTATTATTATTATTATTATATCAGCAACACAAAAGGAGAGAGCGAAAGAAGACCTCGAAACGTAAAAGAGAAACACCAGTCGAGCGAAATTCTTTAACTCCTTTTCAAAGCAAGATCAATGAGTATTTGCTGTCGAGCGGATTTACTCCTAACACGATTATATCCCTCTCGCCTAATGAAGTATTTTGCGTGGTTTGCGATACTGATTTTAGGTTGAATAAGGCTTCTGGGTTATTATCCGTAAAAAGGCACGTCGAAGGAAGAAACACGAGAGTTTCGAGGCATAAAAATAATTTGGAAAGATCTGACTTTTCAAATATTTTCAAACGACCAGCCAATGCTATAATATCACACGCCAATTATAACAACCTCTTGAACGAAGAGTTTGAAGCGCAGCTGCTAGCAGAGTCAATAACCTCTGCAACAGATATAACGCCATATATACTCGAATCAGGAGAAGATTATCCAAGTGAAAAGTACGCTCAGAAAATTTTATCAAATTTTAACTCCTGTTAATTTTCCTTTTTAGGCACAAGCGACAAAAACTCGATGAGGGAGAAAGGATTATACGTCAAGATATCAATGACTTGCTGAGGATAAGACTAGAGTTGGATATCAAAGTAGGCAAGCCGCATTGTTACTGTTTCCAAGAAGCGTTAATGCAAACAACGAAAAAGTCAAAAAACTTTTTTGTTTGCAAGCAACTGACATGCGCATTCTTTAAATGGGATGACTCTCCTACCCCAGTCCATCCTGTTGATAGCCATAACAATGAAGGCGAACTTATTATGCAAGATCAACACGGTTTGACCTCGATTAATAATATGACGATAAATGTTGAAGGATCGATGGAAGAGTTGCAACATCTTACAAATGAACAAATGCAAAATAATATTAATGAAGAAAAGCATGCCGAAGATTATTCTCATGCAACAGCGGATTCTCTTTACGAACAACTAGATCCTCGGATAAAAAATGAGTCTGTACAGCAATAATATATGTTTATGATAAAGTACATAATAAATAAATGTAAAATATAACCTAGTATACAGCGTCTCTCTCTCTCTCTCTCTTTTTTTTTTTCAAGACATGATCGCGATCCATTGTAAATGAAATACCACTATTTATTTGTTTATATTATTAATGAACGGTAACGAGTTTCCTTTACAGTTACCTCCGTCAGACCCGCCGTTTATTTGGGATTTTGGGTTGACCGGATTCAACCAGCGAACTAATCAGAGTAAGATCATGTCAAACAGAACAAAAATAATTTTTATAATTATTATTTCATGTAGAGGCGATACGATTAGACCCTCAGCACGAAGTTGCACCCTTATTAGCCAATTTACAAATTGATCCACTATTTCTTCAAACTCCAGAATCAATATCAGACCCCGAATTAGCCGCACAAAAAGACGTATGAAAAAGTTTCTAATAAAAATATTATATTTCCTCGAAGATAACTTTTTTTTTTACAAGCTTGTTCATTTTCGTCAAGCCCATCCAGAGTTTTATGTTCCTACAGACGTATTGCAAGAATGTTTAATCAATGACAAAAAAATTGTAAAGCATGAATTAAGCCATTTAGACGCTTATCAAGGAAATTTATTGGCAACGTGCACGGTAACCCCACTCACGATTTGTGTATCATTGTACGCGATAATTAACGAATATTTTTTTGAAGTGGAGTGAATATGAACATCCCGTATTAATTTATCCGAAAGGACCAATGTTGAATATTATCAGTATCCTTTTTTTATTTACAACCTTTCAGATCCACCACTTTGCTTAGGTAGAATTTTATTATCCTTAATGAATTTCCGTATATAGATGCATGTCCATTACAAGACTTGGATCCCCCTATTAATATATCAAAAGTCAAGCCTCCTCAACGATTAGGTTTCATCAATGTAAATAGTACAATCAAGCACGTCGAATTTTCAAAAAAACACTGCAAGTAGATACAAATTTTCTTTACAAGACACTAACACTTGAATACATAGATATGGGGAAACATAGACCTCTATTAGCTGTTCGAACAGATTACCAAATTATTTTGTTCGATCTAAAGAAGAAAAAATTTCACAACGAAGTTCGACTAAAGTTCAAAAAAATAGAACAATTTCAATTCAACTGTAGAATATTTAATTTTGCGTTTAATCCAACATTGGAGAAAGAAATCGCTTTCGTCACCGAAGACGGATGTGTTTATTTATGGGAAGGAATTATCGATCCTAAACGGTACGTACGAATTTTTTCCGTTATTGACATTCTTAACATATTCACTAGCATTCGAATTTTGGCCAACAAGGATCCAATTTATCAAACCTGGCGACAAGTCGAGTACGGATCAGATCCGAGAACTCTTTTGTTATGTTCACAGCACGATGTATACGCTCTCGATTTTAGGGTAATAGTATATATACTTGTATTTGACAGTTTTATATTAAAATGTTTGAATATTTAGGGACCAACAACTGAAGTCAAATTATTGTTCAATTTGTACAGTTTCAAGGTACGGTATTATTCCGCTAATCAATAGTTCTATAAACATATTTATATCGTAGGGTCAATTAGATAGCTACGAAGAAGGAGATAACAAAGTCGAACAAACGATCTGTGCAGTGAAACGACATCCGATCAATCCATTCCAATTCTTTTTATCGACGACACATTATATCATGGTGTTTGATGAACGAAACTCTCATGATCCGCTATTAACATGCGCTCATAACTTGGTAATATTATTATTCATGTTGCAATGATTTTTATTTTTATTATCAGGATTTGCCACCGCAATCATTTATTAGCGACACGTACGAAGAGAAAGGTGAATAATAAACAATACTTATTTTTTTTTTAACACTTTGGTAGTATTGATGTTGTTAACAAATTACAAATCGGGGGATATCCAATTTTGGCAATTCAAATCAACAAATGTCGTTCCAGTCATTGCAAATACCAATAATAACAACAATAGTTTGAACACTTCAATTGAAGTACAAGATCCACCAAGCGTACAAAAGAATAATATATTAAGTGAGGGCTTGTCAAATTTCTTGGCAGCGATGCCACCCGTTCCGAACCCAATCAATTGGAAAAATCATTTTATGAGCGCACCAAGTCAGACTCCCCAGCTGCTACACACGCCGTTCAAGTTAAGCACCTATTCTTCAACACAGGACGAAAACAAGTAAGTTAAAAAAAGAAACAACTATTATACTGCTGATAATACAACTATATGAAAAAAAAAAAAAAAAACCTCCCTCGTATTCTAATAATTTAATTGGTTAGTTTTCTCCATTTTTTTTCTACGAAAAATAATCTCGGACTGTGCGGGGTGTTAATGATGTTTGCTAATGTAGAACGATTTGGTAAGTTATAAGAAATCTATATCCCAACAAAATATAGATAACTTTGTTAAGATTTTGATAGATGATGAAGAAGCCACTCAAGCAGATCCAGAGTTTTTGATGTACAGAGCAAAAGGTGGGAAATCTCTCAAAGTATTTCACGCGTCTATCCACGGTGATATCTTCTTTCAAAATTTCTCTATCCAGCCACTAAATAATGCGAATATTGCATCGCCGAGGAAAATCATTCAAAAAGAAAGAAATAATTTGATGTCACCGATAGAAAAGGACATATCGGATAGAAATATGGCTGGAGTACCTGAAATTAACTTGAAAGAGAGTTACACGGCGAATTTATGGGGATTGCTCAAACGTAAGTTCAGCTTTAGATCTGCCGAATATTATATTCGTTCTAACTCCATCTTCGCGTTAATCACGTAAAAATGATATATATATAATGTATTAACTTTATTATTTAGATATAACGGAAGATGACAAAGCGAAAGAAGCACCCAAAGAAACTAAACACTCTAAAATTGATAAAATTATGGAGAAAGTCATGACCTTCATTAAGCGACCTCGTATATTGTATCCTTCACCATATCTATATTAGATTAACGAGCCAGTACTCTTTCGCTAACTTTCTCCGAAAAAATTTCTCGGAAGAATCTTTGTGACAAATTTTTTTCCTTAACTCCGTTGATTATAGTGCTGAAATTACAAAGTTCGTCGCAATTGAGTTGAACGTTAAGGTTTCTAAGCAAGAATTACTTCAAGAGCTCGAACAAAGAGTTGTAAATATTAGCCCTGAAGAAGAGATGGAATTTCAAGAACATCCAGCGTTCGAAACTGTATTTAAGAAGACCTTAATTGTCATGCAATCCATCAAAGAGCAAATTATAGAGTCAAATTTCAGTCAAGACGAAGAAAAAATGAATAATGTAGCGATTTGGGCTGATACCTTGCAACATGATTATGGCGTCGTTTATTGCTCCATTCCCTTCAGTAGAATTAAAGGTATCTTCTTTACAACACCTTTTGCATACAACGGATTAATACTGACGCTTTTGTAAAGGTGATTTGGATCCGCTGGTACCCGAGATGATGGAAGTTGAAGAAGACGAAAATAAGACCGTTGATAATAGCGAAAGTCAATCTGTTAAAGCGCAGTCAAAACCATGCAATAAGAGTGATGAAATGCTAAAGAAGCTCGAAGAGGATTGGAACACAGCGCAGGATCGGTTTTTGAACGCAGATGCGAACGTTAATTTGACGCAACACACGCAAAGTCAACTCGAAAGCATTCAACGAAAGCTGACGTTCCAAACTCCCAGAATTGGGTCAACACAGTTTACACCGAGAGCAGCCAATCAAAGCTCACCTACTAAACGAACAGCATCGACACCATTCACGCCACTAATTGCGTCGAGAAGAGCTGTTGCAGCCCAACAAACTCCGACGCAATTAAACGAAACACCAATCACTCACGTAGAAGCGATGGAGCTGCCGAGTGTTGCTGCGAGTACGAGTAAAAGACCTGCACCGACATTACCTACGCGCCGAGCCCTCAATTTGAACTCCGCACCCGCCACTCCTGCGCATCATCACGTCACCATGACACCTGTGTTGTGTTCCCAAGAGTCACGGCATTCTCAAGCGGATAATGAAGAATTTAGCTTGTCTATGCCAAAGAGAACGAGGACTTTTGTGCCTCAAACGCCGAGCACACCTTTTACGAGTCACTTCAGAACGACTATTGGACCCGGATCTCAACCGCTGACTGCCATTGACGAAGATCTATTTATCAGCCAATCGCAGGACCCATTCGCATCACAACCCCAATCACAAAGTTATTTCTCCGGTATTCCTTCGACACCGACCGTAACTTCTTCGCAGACTAGCGGATCCGGCTCGAAAAAGCGTAAACGAGCAATCGGATTCTAGTAAACTTGTAAATATCTAAATTTACGCTACTCCCCTATTCCCAACAAACTTTTATTTCTTTATAAATTGCAGGCAGTGACCTCTCCATCCGCCGCTCAGTGCAGCAGACAGGGATCACTCCCCGTTTTTTTGTATTCTGGTACTAAAAAAAATTATTCGAAGTAACTCGCTAACATTAGCATCATTTACAGATGGTGGCGTCGAGAGTACAGTTAATTTAAAGAGTAATGAATATTTGCCTTTTTAACTCAAGTTAGAGGCTATTTTATTGTGGTATTCTTCCCAATTTCTGGATGAATTTGTGGATAATAAGACGACAAAACTTATTAATAAGCGAAATAAAATTGAAATATCAATTTTAAATTGCATAATCCTCCATTTTGATTCAAAATTCATTTTCGCCTATCCGAATCCGGGGTGGTTGATTTCAGAAATTGTTTAGGTATTATACAACCGTTTATTTATCCACTTAAAAAGTCTACT
>Ga0209960_1003881_pt1 | contig 12179 bp, 18 predicted proteins | sample ThiBiot_500_plan_2_FD_183947 | JGI IMG/M metagenome (GOLD analysis project Ga0209960, IMG submission 183947) | Wastewater bioreactor microbial communities from Cape Town, South Africa - Thiocy_expt_500_plan (SPAdes) | ecosystem: Engineered > Bioreactor > Thiocyanate-remediating >... | reverse complement strand
TTTTTTTTTTTTTTTTTTTTAATTTCATATTTAATTTCCCTTTCCCTTCAAAAAACAAAAAATAAATTAGAAATTCAAGAAGCAGTCACTTATTTAAAGAAACAAATTCATGATAAATGTCCTGAAATTTTTATTGTTTGTGGTTCAGGACTCGGTGGACTCGCTGATACTTTAACGAACCAAGTTGTTGTCGATTATTCAGATATCCCTCATTTCCCACAAGCAACAGGTTTTTTATTTACTTTTATTTTATTTTATTTACTTTTTTTAAAAAACAATTTTATTCACCTTTTTCCTTTTTTTTTTTTCAAAGAAACTAAATAAACACTTTTTTTTTTTTATTCACTTCAAAGTTGCTGGACATGCTGGAAAACTCGTTTTTGGTATTTGTCATGGAAAGAGAGTTGCATGTCTTGTTGGAAGATTCCATGCTTATGAAGTAATTCATTTATTTTTTTTATTCTAAGTTTCAAACTCATTCGTTTCCATTATTATTTTTTCACTCTTTCACTTTTTTCATTCTTTCATTTTTTTATTTTATTTTAAATTAAATTTATGGAAATTCATGAATCTTATGATAATTTAATTTTGTAGGGATATTCTGGACAAAAAACAACATTCCCAATTAGAATTGCTCAATTCCTTGGAGTCAAAAAAATTATTGTAACAAATGCATCAGGAGGTATAAATCAAAAGTTAAAAACAGGTGATGTGGTAATCATTCATGACCACATTAGTTTCCCATTATTAAGTGGATCAAACCCTTTAAATGGCGCAAATGATGAAAGATTAGGTGTAAGATTCCCAGCTGTTAAATATGATCAAAGTTTAATAAATTTAGCTTTAAAAGTAGCAGATGAGGTTGCTTTGAAGATTCACGTTGGAGTTTATGGACATGTTGGTGGACCTTCTTATGAAACTCGTGGTGAAGGAAGACTTCTTAGACTTGTTGGAGCAGACATTGTTGGAATGAGTACAGTTCCAGAAGTAATTGTTGCATCTCATGCTGGAATTCCTTTATTAGGACTTTCCCTTGTTACTAATGTTGTTCCAACAGAAGATCATGATCAAACAATTACTTCTCATGAAGAAGTCTTAGCAGCAAGTAGAAATGGAGCCGCTATGTTCCAGAATTTTGTTTATCATATTCTTGAACAAATGTAATAGATTTATTTTCTTTTTGCTTGTGAAAAAAAAATAGAAGTCATAAAATAAACTGTTCAAAGATATTATTGTTATTATCAATCTTCTTGTCTTGTTTTTGCTTTCTCTTTAGTACTTCGTTCGAAAAAAGTCAATGAAAAAAAAAAAAAAGTAATTTTTCTTTTTCCCCTTTGACTTTTATTATTTTTATATCGTTTATGAGTGAATGAGATGTCAAAATTTGAGTTTAACTTTAATTTTACTCTTAATTTTAGGATGGGAATGGAACATTGGAGCTCATCCTTTTGAAACATCAACATTGTTAATTAAATTGTTAGCTCAATAAATCTGAAACAAACTATCGAGATTGAAGGGTTTTAAAAAACTGAAAGCAAAAAGAACAAAGTCAAAGGGAATCGAATTGAAAAATTATTAATTGATCCATTTTTACATTTCCAAATTAGAACATTTGTGAGTACCTCAGAAATCAAAAGTTCTTTTAAATAATTTAATTCTTTCTTTCAATTATTTGGTCAAAAAGAACAAAGAAAAAGAAACAAAAAAGAAAAAAAAATGGAAGAAAAACTTTGGCAAGCCTGTTCAGATGGAAATGTTGAAGAAGTTCGAAAATTACTTCAAAACTCACAAATCAACACTAATTGGCAAGATCCTAAATATTCTTCAACGCCTTGTTATCAGGCGTGCTATTATGGACAAATTGAAATTGTGAAATTATTAAAGGATGAAAGAGTTGATATTAATAAAGGAAATAATAATGATGCATCACCCTTTTATATTGCTTGTGAAAAAGAACATATTGAAATTGTAAAATTATTATTAAATGATCAAAGAGTTGATATCAATAAAGCAAATAAGAATGGAGCAACACCTTTTTATATTGCTTGTGAAATAGGACGTATTGAAATTGTGAAATTATTATTAAATAATCAAAGAGTTGATATCAACAAAGCAACCAATGCTGGAGCATCACCATTTTATATTGCTTGTGAAAAAGAACACATTGAAATTGTGAAATTATTATTAAATGATCAAAGAGTTGATATCAATAAAGCATTGAATACTAGTGCAACACCTTTTTATTATGCTTGTGAAAAAGAACATATTGAAATTGTAAAATTATTATTAAATGATGAAAGAGTTGATATCACTAAACCAAATAAGAATGGAGCAACACCTTTTTATATTGCTTGTGAAATAGGACATATTGAAATTATGAAATTATTATTAAATAATCAAAGAGTTGATATCAACAAAGCAACCAATGCTGGAGCATCACCATTTTATATTGCTTGTGAAAAAGAACACATTGAAATTGTGAAATTATTATTAAATAATCAAAGAGTTGATATCAATAAAGCATTGAATACTGGTGCAACACCTTTTTATTATGCTTGTGAAAAAGAACATATTGAAATTGTGAAATTATTATTAAATGATGAAAGAGTTGATATCATTAAACCAAATAATAATGGGTTAACACCTTTTTCCCGAGCGTGTTATCTTGGACACATTGAAATTGCGAAACATCTGTTATCATGTGGAAGAGAAATAGATATCGATAAAAAAGATAATAATAATAAAACTGCACTTGATTGGACAAGACAACGTTCAACTTCAACTCAAAAATTTGATGGGGAAACCGAAGAAGAATTTCAAAAAGCAAAAAGAAATTGTTCAAAGATTGTTGAATTAATGGAATCACTCCAAAGAAATCCAACTGAAACAAGAGCAAAATTGAGAAAAGAACTTGGTTTACCTGGTAAATTTATTTTTTATTTCATATGATAAAAATGAAAAAAATCATTCAAAAAATTAGATCAAGAAGAAAAGAGGAAATTAGAAGAGGAAAAGAGAAAGTTGGAAGAAGAAAGGAAGGCAATTGAAGAAGAAAAGAAAAAATTGGAAGAAAAGAGAAAAGAGGAAGAAAGAAAATTGGAAGAAGAGAAGAGGAAAAAAGAAGAATCAAAAAGTTAAAAATAATTATTTATTTAATTTTTTATTTTATTTTAATAAAACTTAAATAGGATCAACCTACGAAATTGAGTACAATGCTGAGATATTCAAGCTGAGGACAACTGCAAAAACATTATCAGAATTAGAAAATGATATCAAATTAAAAATCAAACTTCAAGAAAATACAAACATCCGATTATATTTCAAAGAAAATGGAAATTTTTTCGTTTTGGATGATATGGAAGATTTAGAAGATGGAATGAGAATCAAAGTTTCAACTGTTTCAGCCCAACCTCAACAAAATGTGATAACCCATGGTAAATTCACTTTCTTCTTTATTTTCCTTTGAAATCTCATTTATTTATTTATTTTGTTTATTTAGATATTTCAAATTTGAAAATATCATCACCAAATCCAAGTATATTTTTGACACATACATGGGTCAAAGACGAATTAAATCGAGATAATCATGCGCGAGTTGGAACTGTAAACAAATTCTTAAAAGCTCAAGGATTTAAAACATGGTTCGATGAAGATAAAATGGTTGGACATATTTATCAGAAAATGGCTGAAGGAATTAATGATAGTGATATTATTTTAGTTTTTATTACCAAGGCGTATATGGAAAAATTGAATACTGAAGGACATGATAATTGTAAAGGAGAATTCACTTATGCAATCAATCAAAAAAAGAAAATGATTCCAATTGTGATGGAACCATGTATGAAAGATCACCAAGCATGGATTGGGACTCTTGGGATTAGTTTAGGTGGTCACTTGCATGTCGACATGAGTGAAAATGATTCAGAATTTAATATTATTGCTTTAGTTGAAAGTTTGAAAAGGACTTGATAACAAAAGAAGAATAGACTTTTTTTTTTTTATTTTTTATTTTTTTTTTTTTTTTTTTTGAATGAGTTTTTTTGCAATGAGTTTCAAACATTCCAAGCAAAAAGAATGAAGTGCCTATATTTCGTGGAATGAAATGGCCAGAGGAAGAAGATTGGAAAAAGTTAAATGTCCCTTTATTAATTATTTTTGGAGAAGTAGACCAAATTACTCCTCATTGAAATGGTCCACTCTGAAAAACTTGTTGAGTTGACTTCCAAAAACTCTCCAAAAGTTCATATCATTCAAAATGCTGGACATAATGTAATGTTAGAAGATCCAACTAAAATCAATCGATTGATTTTAGAATTTATTGAAAAATGTCCTAAATAAAAACTGAAACTTTAAATTGGGAGACTTGAAGGGAAAAAAAAAAAAAAAAAAAAAAAAAAATTTTTTTGTGTTTGTTCGAAAAAAAAAAAAAAAAAAAAATACACGGAATCAAATTTGGAACGAAGTTTGCGCAATCAAAAAACTTTTGTTTATAAAAGCCTTCCCATTCCAACAACCAAAAACCAAAAACTAAAAACTAAAAACAACAATTTTCAACCATTACACAATTTAGAAGGATCATTCATTCAATGGCAACTAAACAAGAAGAAAAGTTTTTTTTCTTTTGGGGACACACTGAAAAATCTGGAAGAGCTGCTGTTTTCAGTAATTGGTATCCTTCAAAGTTTGTTGAAGAAGAAAATGGTATTTCTTTCTTTTCTTTTCTTTTCTTTTCTTTCTTTATTTATTTTTCAACTTAAATTGAATTGATTTTATTCACTTTTTTTTTGTAGGGCAAAAAATTGAGTATCAAAATGTTGAACAATACATGATGAAGAAAAAGGCTGACTTATTTAATGATACAGAAACTGCAAAACAAATTATGGAAACTTCAAATCCTGGGAAAATCAAGTCTCTTGGAAGGTTTTTCTTCTTCTTCTTCTTTTATTTTGTTGATATCTTAAGGACTTATTTTGAATATCAAATTTTTCATGAATCATCTTTTTTTTTTGAAAAAAAAAACTTAGACAAGTCGCCAATTTTAATGATGATCTATGGACAGAGAAATGTCGTGACATTGTTTATCATGCACTCCTTTTAAAATTTTCTCAAAACGAAGATCTAAAAAATATCATGTTAAAAGAACAAGATGCAACTTACGTTGAAGCTTCACCAAATGATGCAAGATGGGGAATTGGAGTTTGTTTTCTTTTTATTTCTCTCTCTTTTTTTATTATTGATTTTACTTTTTTTCCCTCATAACAAACTTTGAATTCAAAATTAATAAACTTTTAGTTATCAGCAAATGATCCTCGTGCAAAATCTAGAAACACTTGGCTTGGAACCAATTGGTTAGGAGAAGAATTAACAAGAGTTAGAGATCATTTAAAGGAACAACAAAAAAGCAAATCTTAAAAAATTTTGGAACAAATACTTCTAATTATATGTTTCAATTTTGGAATTTGGACTCTCTACTTTTATAAATTAAAAGTTTGTAAGAATTTTATGTTTGCAACAACAATAAATCTTTTGAGTGATTATTTGTTTGTTTCGAAATATCCAATCATCATCAATTCTTGATTTGCAAACTTCCAATTTGAAATTTTAGACTTTCGATTTGCATTTTTATATCTTTCAATTCAATTTCACAAGTCATTGAGTTTTCAATCAAACAAACAAACAGTTTTATGAAATCCACAACTTTTCCATGATTGGCTCCCCAAAAAAGCACAAAAAAATTGAAAAATTTTCCAAATCAAAAACGAAACAAATTAATAATCAATAATTAAAATTATGTTCCCTTTTTGAAAAATATAAAAGATGTTATTTCTTGTGAAGCCATTGAAGCCCCACTTATTGAACCATCAAACAACATTATCATTCAAAATCATTCAAAATCACTTAAATATCACTCCCAAATAATATAATTGTTGATGGAATGAAAAGCTTATTGATTGGAAAGAAAAAAAAAAAGTTTAAAACAAAAAAAGAAAAGATTGTCAGATTTTGTTTTTTTTATTTATGATTTTTGTTATGATTTATGATTTTTGTTATTATTATTATTGAAAGAAGATATATCATTCTTATTATTATAAGATGAGATGAGATGATTTTATGTTGGATAGTTTCTTGATTAAGAGATATAATGAACAAACAAAGTGATTTTATTGGAATAATAAAAAAGGAGGAGTTTTGTTTTGACTTTTTATTTATTAAATGTAATAATAAAATCAATTATTAAATTAATATTATTTATAATTTTTGGAAGAGCTATTATAATAATAAGTTATAAGAATTTTAAGAATTTACTAAGTTATAATTTCATAAATATTAAATTAAATAAAAAAAATTTAATAGAAAACAGATTGGAAGGATTCTTTCAAGTTTGTTTGTGTTATAATTTGTTATTTGTTTTGAAGAAAAGAAGTCAGAAGGAATATAACATAAACGAAGAATGATTGTTTCAATTTCTTTTGGAGACAGAAGAACAGCTTATCGAATTGATACTGCTACTGAAGTGTCATGGATTGTTAAGGATCTAGCTTCAAAAAATTTTCAACTTCAATATGGTCCTGAACATTATGTCCTTCAATATGCTGAAAATGGAGAATATTTGAGTGACCAAGTAATAATTTCTTGATTTCTTTTCTTTCTGATAGTTATTACATTTCTTTTCATTCATTGATTTAATCGTCAAATTAAATAAATAAGAATATGAGCATGTATCTTAGAGATGGTGTGGAAATTTATTTGAAATTATCCCCAGCTATGGAAGCTACTCTTGCTGTTTCAAATTTACGTTCAAATGATGATGTTAATAAGAAAAAAACTATCTTTTCTCTCTCAAAACAATTTCAGGTTTTTCTATAAATTTCAAAAAAGGAATAAAATAAAAGTAAAAGAAACATTTTCAACTTTAAAAAAAAAAAAAAAAATCAAAAAATAGGATATTGAATTTGCAAAAGAATTTATTAAGAAAAATGGAATAGATGTATTAGTTGAAAGTATTGTAAAATCAAGCGGAAATACTGTTGCTTATGGGCTTGAAGCACTAAAAAATCTTACTGCAAAAGAATCTGGATGGACAAATCTTTCAAATGATTTCATTCAAAAAGTTTTTTTTTCTTCATTTTTATTTTTCTTTTTTTCTTTTATTTTGGAAAAAAAAAAATCCATTAAATTAAATTAAATTTTAAATTTACTATAGGTTGTAGAATTTTCAATGAATACCACATTAAATATTTGTCGTCCAGCTGTTGCTATTTTAATTCAATTAGCTAAAGCAGGACCTCACTCAACTGGAACAATTCGAAATTATGGATTCCAAGTTATTCATGATGTTTTGAAATCTTCAAATGCTTACCAAAAAATTGTTGAAAGAATTCAAAATGAGAGTGATGTTGAAACTCAAATGAATTCATTAGGATTAATTAATAGTTTATTTAAAGCTGCAAGAGGATATGAACAATATTATTTAATTGAAAAATTAGATTCATTGAATACTCGTAAAATTCTTGGAGTAAAATTTTCAACCTTTTTTTTTTTTTTTTTTTATTCATATTGAATAATCTCATAATTCTTTTTTTATTTATGCATTTATTTTTTTTTAATATGAAAATAGCGATTAATGCAATCTACTTCAAGCGCTGAAATTCCTCGTGAAATTACTATTTTCCAAAACTGTTATCATAATTATCTTGTTTGGTATATTTTTCTTTTTATTTTTGACTTTCTATTTTTTATTGTTATTTATTTACTTTCAAAAAAAAAGGAGAAAATCTGTTCCCATTGATCGTAGAAATCCTGAACATGAAAAACTAATTACTGAGGTTTAAATCATTTAATTTTTTATTTTGAAAAATTTTTTTCTTAAAAAAAATTAAATCAACAATTTAGATCTTATCAGCTGCAGAAATTACTGATGGAAATATTGAAAAGCTTGGGTTTAAGGTCTTTATTTTCCTTTTCCTTTTTTTCCTGATTTTGTGAACTAAAAAATATAATAGTCACGCTCAATTGAAAATGAATTATCACCAGTTGGACTTCTTGGTCTTGAAAATATTCATTACTTTTCAAAAAAAAACCGAGATTTCTTTTCCAAAGTATATATATTTTTTTCTTTTAAATTATCACCTTCCCTGTCTTCTCTGTCGATTAAACAAAATGATAAAAATTAGTATATTTTGGAACAAAATAGTAGAACAGATGGTAAAAGTTGTCCTTTTGGTGTTGCATCAGTAGAAATCACCAAATTATTAGTTGATCATTGTCAACCTCAAGGTTTTTATTTCATTCATTCATTCTTTTTTTTTTTTTCTTCTTCTTCCTCAAATTCACAAATAAAATATATAAAAAAAGCTGACGAAAGAGAACGAGAATCTGTTATTCTTGGTTTTGAAGATCTTTATATTTATACTTTACAAGCTATCTTCAAATTATGGAGTGAAATGAATGCTGGTGCAAATGACATGGTTCTTTCTCTCTTTTTTTCGCCAATATTGTGAAACTTTGTTATGTTTAGTATTAATATAAAATTTAAAACAGAACAAAGTTGTCAATCTTCTCAGAACACATTTGGAGTTTATTAGAAGAGAAAAAGATAAGGACCAAACTCTTGATCAATACAAAAGCTCTTTATCTTCAATTTCTTATGTTGAAGTACAAAAGAAACAATTGCAAGTTATTGAAGCAGGAGATGATTTACTTGTCAAATCAACAGTCAGGTATATATTTTAATCTTTATAAAGAGAGAGAGAGAAAAAAATCAAATGATCAATCTTTGTAGAAATCTTCGTGAACGTATTTACAAAGAAGCTATTGAGTTTATGAAAAATCAATTAATTAATTGTTTAACAAATGGTTCATGGTTTCAAAATTATTCTGCTAAAGGAAGGACAAAAGGCTATCGATTTTTTAAGGTTTTCTTTTTTCAAAAATTTCAACCAAAACAAAATATTTATTTCTTTTATTGATTTATTGATTAACTTATTTATTTAGTTGGCACAAAATAAAAAAACATTCCATTGGGCAGAGTTTCCAGAACAAACTCCAACTCCACCATTACTTGAAGTTTTAACAGAAAAGAGTACTTTTTTTTTTGTTTTTTCTATTTTTTCTATTTTTTTTCTTCATTCATTGATGATCCTTTTTTCTTTTGAATGTCTAGTTGAAATTTCAGCTTGTAAAGATATTTTTGTGGGTCAAATGTGTCCTTTATTTTCTGGTAAAAAAGGAAGAATGGAAGATGCAAATTTTGCCTTTTCTATAATGCCTCATGAAGGTGAAAACTCTTTAGTTGATTTTGTTGCTGATAATCAAACCCAATACAGTGAATGGACAGATGGGTTCTTTTTTCTTTTTCTTTTTCTTTTTCTCTTCTTTTTATCATTTTCCTTTTTCAAAATTAATTCAAATTTTTTTCCTTTCTTTTCAGTCTCCGTGTTCTCATTGGTAAAACATTGAATAAAAATACTGCCAATGAAGCAACAATGGCAAAAGTTTCAGGATTAGCAGAAATTGAAATCAAATTAAGGATGCTTAATATTCGAACAGAGAATGTCAATATTCCAAATGAACAACCCGAAATTCCTCCACCACCTTCTAATTATGCTTTTTGCACAAAATAATAATAAATAATTGTTGACAATTGTAAAACAAAAACAAAAATTTTATTTTAATTTTTGCAAAATTTTTTTTTACAAACTTTTTTTTTTCTATTCTTTTTTTTGCTTCTTTGATTTTTGATTTGAATTTCCATTTTTTCTCTTTTTTCCAGGCTCAGCACTATCTTCACTTTCTCCTTCACTTCGATCTTTTTCTGTTTTTTCCTCATCTAAATTTTTTTCTTCTTGTTGAACAGTTTCTTTGGCTTCAGGAGTCGATTCAACTTTTTGTTCTTCTTTCTTGGGTGTTTCTGGTTTTTGATTAATTTGAATTTGACTCAACTTTGAATTTTTCTTCTTTTTTCCTGAATTATTCTTCACATAAGTTCCTTGTGTTGTATCTTTATAAGGGAAATTGGGTTGATTCTTTTGGTTTTGTTGAGGTTGATTTTGTTGGTTGAATTGGAATGGATTTTGATTTGGAAACATTTGATTATATTGATTTTGAAAGTTTTGATAGTTTTGGTTTGGAAACATTTGAGAAAATAATTGAAATGGATTATTTTGTTGTTGAGGATTAGAATTTGAAGGGTTATTATTTTGATTTGCCATCATTTGATTAAAAAATGTCATCATCATATTCATAAAATGTTGATTATTTTGATTTGGGAGAGGCAAGTTAGTGACAGGAGAATTTGGTCCTCTATTTGGAGAGTTTGTTTGTTTGTGTGCTTGGGAAGGTCCTCTAGCCATAGGATCTGGAATAAGTTGAGTGTCAGGACCAGGTGCTAAATCAGTATCAAAGGATTTAATCCAAATTTTATAATTCCCTTTAGAATAATTAAACATAATCTTTTTTTTCCAAAATCCTTCAACGTCTTTATTATACTCGATTGCTGGTGCATTTTTGAATATTTTATTTGCAGTTTCTTCATCACTAAATGTAATTGTAGTATTTCCAAATTTATATCGAGGATCTTTTGGACGATATTTGAAGCTAATTGTTTTAATATTTACAATTTTATAATCCTTAAAAAATTCTATGAGATCTTGTTCGGCTATTTTATTTTATTTTATTTTTATTTTTATTTATGTCTTTACTTATTTATTTTTGATTTCAAAAAAAAAAACTTGTGGCCTCAGGAAGTCCAAAAACATTCAAATCACACAATAATCTTCTTGGAAGTTCTTTGACTTCAAAATCTGGATATACTTTTTTTCTAATCATATTAAAACATTTTGTAATAATCTTTAATGCATTGGCTGCATCTTCAATACTATCATGTGCTTCTCCAATCTATTGAAATTATTTTTTTAAATACAATAAAATAAAATAAAATAAAATAAAATAGTCGAAAAATTGAATAAAATCTCACTGGATGGCAATCACTTGACAAAAAATATACCACAAGATCTTTTAAAGAAAGGTTTCTTTTTGGAAAATCTTTCACAGAAAACAATAATGCTTTTTTTTTTTTGTTTTTTTTTTTTTTTAAAAAAAATCCATATTTTAAAATCTTAAAAATTGTTCCATTTAAATAAATTTGAATTGAAGGAATAAATAGTACATGTATCAATTATCTTTTCATGAATAATTTTAAGGGAACCAAGATCAGAATCGAGTGAATGTCCAACAAGAAAAGCTTCTTCTGGAATTAATTCAAGTACTTTAGCTTGAGCTTCAGAAAATTCTAATTTACTTGCTTTTAACTAATAGATAGTTATTTTTTTGAAAAAAAAAAAAAAATTTGTTATTTTGAAGATAAATTAAATTAAATTAAATTAAATTAAATTCAATGAAATTAAATTTTACTGTTTCTGAATTAAGTCCATGATATTTTGTTTTAAAATCAGTTACATGATCTCCAGGATTCACAACTTCATCATAAATACAATTAGTAGATTCATTCTCAAAATCATATTCTACAATAGATACTCTAACTAGAGCTGCTTGTTCAGTCTCAGTTTCACACATTTCACAATCAACTGCGAGCAATCGTGGAGAACTAGAAGATTCATCTAAAGAGGGCTATTGATTCAAAAAGAAATTAGCCATCAATTCATGAATAAAAAAAATAAATAGAATAGAATTACAATAAAAGCTTACCATTGTCTTTTTAAATCCTTCTGTTGGGTTTGAAAATTTAGAGTATCTTTGCTCATACTTATCACTTCTCTTTGTCTTTGCTTGCAAATATGATAAAATCTTCATTCTCAACTCATTCTCTAATTTCTTTTCGTCTTGTCCTAATTCAACAAGTTGGTGTTGAATCTCTTCTTTCTTCTCCTCCAATTCAGCCTCTTCTTTCACTTGTTCCTTTACTTCCTTCTCAATGACTTCCCCTTCTTCTGTCCCAGACTCAACTTTCCCAATATCTTCATTATCTTCCATTTTAGTTTGATTTGCAAATAAGAATAATAAAATAGGGGTTGGTAAGTTGTTTGTTCTAATTAATTCTATCTATTTGTCTATTGTCTATTATGGAGCTATTGAGGAATTGGGAACAAGACAAGAAGCAAATTCCACGTGTTTTTTTTTTTTTTTTTTTTTTTTTTTTTTTTTTTTTTTTTTTTTAAAAA
>Ga0209960_1003878_pt1 | contig 12189 bp, 15 predicted proteins | sample ThiBiot_500_plan_2_FD_183947 | JGI IMG/M metagenome (GOLD analysis project Ga0209960, IMG submission 183947) | Wastewater bioreactor microbial communities from Cape Town, South Africa - Thiocy_expt_500_plan (SPAdes) | ecosystem: Engineered > Bioreactor > Thiocyanate-remediating >... | reverse complement strand
AAGTGAAGATTTTATTTTATTTTTTTTTACACCAATTTATACTTTTGAAAAATACCAAAATATACTCCAATCATCAAAAAAAGATGAAAATTTTGATTCTGAGACTGTTTGAAAATATTTTTGTTGGGACCGTAATCAAAAATTTTCTTTGAAGATTCTCTTTGGTTGTACACCCCAGAAAAAAAGTTGGTAGATTGCTAAAGACTTGGTCGTGATTTTTTTTCTTTTTTTTAAAAAAAATTTGCAAACATCATCTAAAATGAAAGTTTTAATTTTTGATTTTATTTTTTTTTTGTTCAACTTTTTTATCTCATCGTTACAAGTTCTTCTGATGCAGTTGGATGAATTGCAACACAGTTATCGAAATCACTTTTAGTTGCTCCCATTTTAATTGCAACTCCAAAACCTAAGATGAGAATTAACATTAGAATGAAAAAAAAAAAGAAAAAAGAAAAACCTTGAAGCATTTCATCACTTCCAATACCAATAGTATGAAGTCCAATTACTTTTTCAGTTGGAAGAAGACAAACAAGTTTCATTGCTGTCTTGGTTTTTCTTTGAGTAACCCCATGATACATATTAGTGAACTATAATTTGTTTAGATTTGAGAAAATAATAATAAAGTAAGAAAGAATTTGATTATCGAAGGAATAAAAATTTACTTTTGATGTATAAATTTTGATATTATCTTTTCCAAATTTCTTTGTTGCATCTTCTTCAGTATATCCAACGGTACCAATAGGTGGGTGTGAGAACACAACAGTTGGGATAAACTCATAATCAAGTTTTGCTTTTGAATCTCCAGCAAATAATCTTGCAGCTAATTTTCTTCCTGCTGCAATTGCAACTAAAGTGAGAAAGAAAAAAAAAAATGTAAGTTAATTACAAAATCATTCAGAAAAGATAGGAGTTGGGAGAAAAAGAAGAAAGAAAAAAAAATGATAAAATAATAATAAACCTGGGGTTAATTCAGCTTTTCCACAAATATCTCCTAGAGCATAAAGTCCTTCAACTCCAGTGTTTTGATATTCATCAACTTTAATATGATTATTTTTATCAGCATTGATTCCAGTAACCCCAATATTCAAGAGATCTGTATTGGGAGTTCTACCAAGTGCAGTAAGAACAACATCTAAGTTATCAATTTGACCTTGAGTATCAGTATGAAGGGTAAGCTTTCCATTGCTTTCCTTAACAACTTTAGTTACATGTGCTTCTGTTTTGAATTGAACACCGACATTTCTCATTTCCTCCATTAAAACTTCTTGAATGGTATTATCAAAAGTTCTTAAGACGTGGGGAGCACGAATAACAATTGTTACATTGGAACCCAAAGCACGAAAAACTCCAGCAAGTTCAACAGCAATGTAGCCACCACCAACGACTGCAACATTTGTTGGAAGAGCAGTTAAATCAAAAAATCCATCACTATTAATTGTTAATTCATTTCCTTCAAAAGTTGGTTGAGTAGGTCTTGAACCGGCAGCAATAAGAATATGTTTAGCAGTATATTGTTTACCATCAACTTCAATTGTATTCTTTGAAACAAACTTTGCAGCACCTTTAATCCATTCCACATTATCCTTATTCAAATTTTGTTCATAGATTCCATTTAATCTCTTTACATAGGCATCTCTTGATTCTTTAATTTTTTCCCATGAGAAAGAGTTAACAGTAACATCAAATCCATAATCTTTAGCATCATGAAGGAATTCTGAAATGCTAGCTGTATTGAACATAACTTTCTTTGGAACGCAACCAACATTGACCTAAAGAAAGAAAAGAATAAAAGAAATAAAAGAAATAAAAATGATAAATGAATGTATATTCTCATTATTTGAAGAAAGAAAGAATAAAGAAAAAAAGAAAAATTACACAAGTTCCTCCAAGTCTACCCATTTCAACAATAGCAACTTTAGCACCATAAGAAGCGGCTCTTCTTGCAGTAGCAAGACCTCCACTTCCTCCTCCAATAACTAATAAATCAAGGCTCATTTTTATTTTTATTTTATTTTCTAAACTATTGTATAATATCTATAGAATTGACAAGGGTGAGAATCAGAGAGAGAGGTTTGACTGCAAAATCCTGGTGAAAAAAAAAAAAAAAAAAAAAAAAATGGAGAATAACGGTCAAGTCGATGCCGATGGAGAACAGAAGGTGATCACAATGGTTGAGTTCCTTGAAGAACAAGAGGAGCTTGAGAAAGAAGCTGCTGAGATTTTACCTGGAGATCATGATCAATGTACTTATCATCAAGGTAATCCATATTTTTTTTTTGTTCAATTTAAATTTCAATTCAAAAATATTTTTTGTTTTTGTGATGTTGAAGAATTAATTGTTAGTTTGTTTGGTTCAAACTGAACTCAAATTTTTGGGTTTGTCGCATTTGATTGATGTTGAATTAAACTTTTTTTTTTTTTTTTTTTTTCTCTTCTGATATTTAGGTTATATTAGACAACCAGTTTACGTTTGTCTTACTTGTACACCAGTTCCAACAGAAAAAGAGAGAGAAGAAAACAATATTAATTATGCTGGAGTTTGTTACTCCTGTTCAATTACTTGTCATACTAGCCATGAAGTTCGAGAATTATTTGAGAAAAGGCATTTTTGTTGTGATTGTGGAAATCAAAAATTCAAAGGTATTTTTGAATCATTCCTTTCTTCCTCATTTTTCTTTTGAAGAAAATAAACTCAATATTCATTGTTAGAATTCAAATGTTCTCTTCAACAAGAGAAAGCACCACTAAATGAAGAAAATAAATATGACCATAATTTTGAGAATAAATTTTGTTATTGTGATGAAGATTATAATCCAGAAGTAGATACAAGAGATATGTACAAATGTATAATTTGTGAGGATTGGTTTCATTCAACTTGCATAAATAATGTAATTTTTTTTCTTTAGAAAATTAATTTGATTCATAAATTTTGAAGACTTTGCAAAAAAAAAAAAAAATCAAAATCAAAAAAAAAGTTAATTGACCCTGAAACTTGGAAAGATTTAATTTGTAAAAAATGTACCAAAAATTATCCTGTATTCAAAAAATATATTGATGAAAAACTTGTTTTAACAAGTACTAAAAATGAAGAAAATAATGAACCAAAGAACAAGAAACTCAAACTTGATCAATCGGAATCTTCAAATTGCAAAATTCAAAATAGTATTTTTTTCTTTTCTTTTTTTTTTTAAAAAAAAATGTTAAAAATCAAAAAACATATTTTTAAAAAAATCTAAAAAATCATAAAAAATTTAATATAGTTGGAGAAGATGATCGTGAAATTGAGTTATATTGTAAAGAAGGTTGGAAAAAGAATCTTTGTAGTTGTGATGCATGTTTTGTACTTTTTCATGATCTCAAATTAGAATTCCTTTTAGAACAAAATGAAGATCCAGAAGCTGAAAATCAAGCTGAAAATGGAGAACGAGAACAAACTTCCATTTATGAAGGTGGAATGAAAGTATTTTCAACAATGCCTCAACAAATGGCTGTAAATGCTGCAATGAAAACTGAAAAATTAACCAAAGATTTAAAAGAATTTCTTCGTCCATTTGCTGAAGGAGGAAAAGTTGTTACAAAAGAGGTTTTTATTTCTTCTATTTTCTCTTTTTTTTTTTTTGAAAAAAAAAAAGAAATTATAAAATTTTAAATAGGAAATAAAAGTTGACAATCATTTAATTTAATTTAATCATCATCATTATCAAAACGAATTTTTTCTCCAGCAAAAGCTTGAATTGTACTTTGTTGAGTTTCTTTGAGTTTCTTTTTCGCAATCCAAGAAGGGTGAAGATTTTCCTCTTCTTCTTTCTTCTTGTTTTGAGGTTTTGAATTTCCAAAAGTTTTAGTTCCATTTTGACTTTTACTAACATTTTCTTGAATATTTTCTTGAATATCTTCTGGATTGGGATTCACAAAATGTTTTGCTGTCTTTCCGTATTGTTTTTCCCATTGTCTTTTTTTTAAAAAAAAGAAAAAGAACAAAAAGAATATTGGTGAGAAAGGAAGAAACAAAAAAGAAAAAAAAGTGAAGAAGAGAAAAATTAAATCAATTAATAAATTTTACAATCTTCTAGCTTTTTGTCCTGGACGATTTTTCTTCTTTTTAGTAGTTTTTTTTGAACCTTCTTGTTCATCATCGTCATCATCACTTGAAGCTTTTATATCAAAGTCATTATCACTAAAGTCACTAAAATCTGATTCCATATCTGAATTTTGAGAAGCAGCAAGTGTATCCATAAAAAGAGATTCACTGAAATGATATTGATTGATTGAGTTTAATTTAAAAAAAAAAAAAAAAAAATACAAAAAAAATTGAAATTAGACTTGATTGGTTTCTTTCCTTTTTGTTTTGTAGTTTTTTCTGTTGTTGATTTTGTTGTTGATTTGGGTATTGATGTGATTGATTTTGATGGTTTTGATGGTTTTGGTTCCTCCTTAATTTAATAGTTATAATTACAAAGTTTCGTTGAGATTTTCGAAAAGAATAAATAAATAAATAAATACCTTTTGGGATCGTTTTTTTGGAACAAATTTTTCTTTGAAATCTTTAACTGCTTGATGAATAGCTTTATGATTTGAAACTCTCTTTAATTTTTTAAGATATATTTCAGTAATATTCTCCACTTTTTCAGGAATAAGAAAAGATAAAATGAAATGAAAAGAAGAAAAAATCCAAATAAAAATAATACTTTCTCAAGAGAAGAAAAGTTACTTAAATCTACACTTTTTTCTTTCTCTGAAATCTCAAATTTCATTTCTCCTAAAGTTTTTTGATAAATATATTCTACAATTCTTGAAGTATCAATTTTCTAAATTTATTTTATTTAATAAGTTAAATGAAATCAAAAAGAATCAATTAAAAAAAAATCAAAGGAATCAAAACCTTCAATTCATCAAGTTCTGTTTCTAACATTTCTGGATTCTCAATCTTAACTTTTTTTTCAACATTCATATCTACATCTTTACTTTCATTTTCATTTCCTCCTTTCAAAATTTTGATTTTCTTTACAATTTTTTGTATTTCAAATGCACGAGATTTCTTTGCAGCCTTTTGTAGTTCTTTTCTAAAATGAAACTATTATATTTCATTATGATTTTTCGATTACTTTCATTTCCTTAATATCATAAATTTATTTAATAAAACAAAAAACAGGCATACAATCTTTCGTTTCTTCATTTCATTTTCTAAAGCTTCAATATCATCAAGAACATTCTTTGATTGCTTTTGAAGGTTCTTTCTATTAGTCTTTGCAGCCTTTGATGCTAAAGGAATGGATGGTACTATCCCTGCCTGTAAATAACAATAATTTCATTAGTTAGGGTTCAATATAAGATTACTCCAACAAACAAACAAATAGAAATGGTCAAAAGTTTCAGAATTTTGGAATTTATCAAAAATGTAATTAAAAAAATTATGAAAAAATCAAAGTTAAATATTGATATATGAATGATAATGAAGTAAAATAATGAATTAGAAATTTACATGAGCTTTGAGAACATCTAACTTCCAAGCAAGGTTCTTGGTCGCCATGTGGTTTTCAACAAAGTGTTTTGTTTTGATTTTTTTTTGAAATTTAAAGTAAGATAAAATCAATCAGATCAAGAAATGAATTGCATTTGAAACATACACATTCAGTTCAAAACTGTTGTTGATTCAAAGTAATGTTTTATTTTATTTTATTTTATTTTATTTTATTTTCAAACAATTTATTTTTGTTTCTGTTATTTTTTTTTTTTCCAAAAAAATTCAAAAATTCAAAAATTCAAAAATTCTTGCTATTTCAATTATAGAACATGCTTTTGATGAACATCAAGTTCATCCAATTTGGTTTGAAGTGAAAGTTGGACAAAAAACAACTCTTAAGAACTAAAACTCTTCCGCTTGGTTTTCGTAAGTTAGAATTTGTTCCATAGTGTCGAAAAGAGCAGCAATGTGGCTACAATTTAACCTTCCATTTTTACATGAACAAAATGTTATAAACCCATCCTTTACCTCAAACAATATTAAATGCTTCTTGCCGTTTAACCCTTTAAAAGAGGAAATGCATCTTGCCCGAAGGATAATTCTATCGAATTTGATTCAGTGAAGTGAGGCAAGGATTTGGACCTTGAAGGTATTTGAGAGCTCTATCCATTGTTGACTTTGGTTTGTTGCTAATTGTTGGGGTTTGACAGATTGAAAAAATATCCTCAAGAGTCAGGACTGGAAAATCGTATGCCTTGCATCACTTTCTTCCTTCATAGCAGGAATTTTGCCTCCATATAAGTAATAAACCGTTTGGATGAGATTTTCGTGGGATACTCCATATCTCTGAGGAGAAGTAGGATCATTTCTTGAATGGAAAGAGTCCAAAGTTTCGTCAATTGAAAACTCAGTTTCAGGGTTAATGACATGACTCCACATTTTAGAGAGATTTGAAAGTGTAGCAAAATTAGTATCTAAGGAGCTGGGCTGGAGTCTTATATCGTTTTTTTCATTCTTTCTTCAATTGAGTTGACTTGGACTTTTGTTTTGTCTTCTTGAAGAGCTCATTTCTAAATAAAAGGTTTCGCCAAGAGTTTTATTTTATTTTTATTTTTTCAAAAAAGAAAAAGAAAGAAAGTGAAAGTTTCAAAATTTTTAAAAAATGAAATTGAAATTGAAAAAAGGAATCTTTAATAACATATTTATTTTTGAGTTTGATTCTCTTGAGTTCTAAGGAAATCAATTGCTTCAGGAAATGTACATTTATTCATAATCATTGTATGGCAAACTCTAATTGGAGGAGGAATTGAAATACCAAATTGGGATTGATAGAGATTCCGTAAGTAAAATGTTTGAGCAACCATATAATAAAGGATTTCTCGTTCAGGAATTTCTATATTTTCTTCTCTTGAAAGTAATTGTTGAAGGATTCTAATACTACGATCAATTAATTTGTTGTTAGCAGGAGAAATATCAATCATCATATTCCCTAAAACTTTTCCCATTCCAAGCATAACACCATTTGAAATTAAGTTGACAATTTTTTTCAAAATAATTGAAGAAACAACGCCTAACAAATCATCTTGAATTCCTTGAATTAGAACACATGAATCACATTTTGAAGTTAAAACTTGAATATTTTGAATTTGATTTTCATCTTGACTATTAAATAAAGCAATCAAACAAAATTTTCCTCCTTGATTAATTACATCTTCTATAATAGGAATCCATTCGCTTGTATTTGCTCCTTCTATTTTTTTTCTCTCTTTTAATTTGAAAAAAAAAAAGAAAAGAAAAAGAAAAAGAAATACCTTTTAAAACACCAACTACTAAGTTCCCTTGACCTTTTGGTCTTGATACAAAGGAACCATATCCATTACTTATTGTATTAATTAATAATTGTTCTGTTTGATTAATTTCAAGAGGTTCTAAATCTCTTCCAATTAAATTTTTCCAAGCTTCGGAATTACTTTGATTTCCAATCATATATGCACGAAACTCAGCTTCTTTTTTAAATGATTCAAAAGTATCTCTTGGAGGGTTTGTTGAAAATGTAGGAGAAGTTTCAGATGTATCAATAACAATTTCTCGAATCGCATCTTTGCTACTCAAGTAAGTAATATATCCTTCTTTTGTTTCATCTTGACTTCTATAAAAATTTGAAGTTGGTGAAGAAAATATATCAATTCCTATTGATATGATCTTTTCTATATTCTTTAATTGTGAATCCACTTTTTTGAAACCTTCATTTATTTATTATGGTTAAAAGAAAGAAAAAAGAAGAAAGAAAAAAAGGAAAAAAAAAAGAAAAAAAAAGAAAAAAAGAGAAAAAAAAAGTAAGAAAAATAAATAAATAAAATAAATAAATAAAATAAAAAAAAAACCTTCTTCTAAATTATTTAACAAATTTGTTTCATTAAAAACTTGACTTTGTGAAACTTTATTAAAAATTAATCCAAAAGCTAAAATAGCAAAACTAGCAGCTTGTAACCTTGTTGAACCAGTAATTGTTTGAGGTCCAATATCTACAAATAAAGACTCAATTTGTTTCGTTAAAAATAATTGTTGAAGTTCTGGAAGTGGTTTTGAGTTATGATGAAGATAGAATATTTTACACTTGACTCTCAAAGCCTCCTTTGCTGCACCTAAATTGAAATATGCTGATGCACTTGCAGAAATTAAGAATACACAATCATTTTCATTTAGTTGAAATTGTTTCATTTTATCTTCTCCTCTCTCTTCTGAATCTTCATAACCTTCTTTTGCTCTAATAAATGCTCTTGCATCTCCAGCTACTATTCCAATCACTAATTTTTTTTTTTTTTTTGAATGAAATTTTTGAAAATGAAAAAAAAAAAATAAATAAATGAAAGTCATGAATGATACCATTTGGATTATTTACTCTAACAGCAATATCAACAGCTACTCTTCCACTTGAACCAGATCCAATCATAAAGATTCTTCCTTTTGAATGAAGAGTTTGAGAAACAATTGGAACTACTTGGTCCAAATATTTTTCATTAAATACTTTGGCAGCTTCTATAACTTTTGAATCAAGCTCACTCATAATTAAAATTCCTTTTGTTCGATCACTTGAAAATGTTTGACTTAGTTTCATTGTTGAAGGATGATATTCTTCAGTTGAAATGTTTTTTGATTTAAAAACTTTCTGATATTCAGAATAATTTGCTTGAGGAAAAGTCCCTAAACTTGAAACTCCTTTATAAAGCCAAGATGGAATTTTTAAATCTATGAGCCATCTCCTTCTTCTTAAAAGTTGTAAGAGTGACAATACAATGGAATTAGAGTTACTAATATTTATAAATAAAGGTCTATTTTCTTGAGGAATTTCTTTTAATGTTGAGTTTTGAACCATTTTTTGGATAAATGTTTCTACATGTTTTTGTTTGAAAATTCCACCAACAAAGTAAACAAGACATCGTGTTTCTTTGATTAAAGTAAGAGCTTCTGAGACAAGATTTCCAAGATCACTTGCAGCTTCATCAATAATTTTTTGAGAAGGGATGTCTAAAGATTTTTCTGCTTCTTCAATGATATAAGAGCTAAGACCTGCAATTTGAGCTGGAATAATACTACCATTATGAATTGGTTGAATAATTTTATTCAATGGTTCCACTCCAAAATATTCACAGAGTCTTTTTAAGAGTGTGGTTGGCCTTCCATAACCAAATTCATAAGCTAAAGAGACCTTGATTCCTTTGATTCCAATGTGATATCCACTCCCTTCATCTCCAAGTAATCTTCCTAAACCTCCAACTCTAATTGTATTTACTTGTTGGCCTGAAGCATCTGGAGTTGATGCAAAACATACTGAACCTGTTCCAGCAATTAAAAGTGCAGAATGAAAATATGGTGAGAAAATATTAGTTGCTGCATGTGCATCAGATGTAACATAAATCTTTTGAGATAAGAATCCATATGTTACAAAAAGTTGTTGGATCTCAGGAATATGATTAGTACATCCAGCGAGTCCAGCATAAACACTTACTCTATGTAGATTTTGTTGAAGTTCATACTCTATTTTATTTGAAATCAGATTGATTGTTTAATTGTAACCATTTGATCAAACAAATAAAATAAATAAAAATTAAAAATAAAAAAATGGAATAATAAAAATAAAAATAAACCAGTAATTTCACCGTCAATCTCTACTAAAATAACTAATGAATCAAACAACTTATGAATTAATGCTTCAATTCCTGATAAACCAACATTCATAATATTTGAACTTTCTCCAATAAATTCAATTGCTTCCACTCCATTCAATCTCAACTTCAAAGGTTCCTCAGTTCTAATATTATAATTTTTAAAAAATTAATGAATTCATTATTAAAAAGTTATCTTCTTTCAATAATAATAACAATTCGAGATCTCATATAGAATTTAATAAAAGATAAAAGAAACATTTACATTTTACTAATGACTTGGTATGCTGTCTTCGTCCCTCCTCCATCTATTGCAATTATAAATTCTGACTCTAACAAGTTCTCAAATACACTCATTCTATAGAACTTAAGACTCTATGCTATACACTTATTCGACTTCTATCTTCTTCTATCTTCTTCTATCTTCTATTGCAATTATAATTTTGTAATTGTGAATTTTTTTTTTTTTTTTCAATAAATAAATGAAAAATGAAGGAATTTTGCAATATGTTCTTTCAAATGCTTGAAGATCTATTCATCCTCATTATTCAATAATAAAAAATAAAGAAATAAAAAATTAGGTCAATAATAACAACTATTCGGTCTTGTGAATAGAAGAACGTTCGAAGATGTTTTGTTCGGATTTAATGTGTTGGGATATTGGGGAGAATCAAAAAATTAAAGGCATTAAGACTCAGAAGTAAGGATATATATCATGTTTATTTAAATTGTTTATATTTGTTATTACACAAAACAAAATCTCAAAACTTATAGGGCTTAGTTCGCTATGTATTTCAAGGCTGGTATGACGGAGATGGTTCAAAAAACGAGGGAGTTTCAAGATATGACATTAAAGGCCAAATAGGAGCTGCAGGACTATTTTATTTATCAGAAGTTGGATATAAAGTTTCCATCAATGCAAGGACAGACAAAGAGGAAAAATTTGTTTTATCGTTCAACTTTAACTAAAAATTCACAGATACAACATCCTGATAAAATTAAGAAGATCATTGAACTCGGAAGCTTATTAGAGGATATTTTTGATATTGAAACTGAGAATCACCATTTCGGAGCCGGGATAGGTCGAATGATTGTCCATAACTCCTCAAAACAGTAAAGAATAAATAAAAAAACAATGGTCTTTCGTGGAATAGGTCTGTTAGTATTTGAAAATAAATAAATAAATAAGATAAATTAGAAAATGAAATAAGAATAAAGAAAAATCAATCAAACCTAAAAAAGAAAGAAAAACAGTTTGCAAAATGCGAGAAAGAAGAAGGCTAAATCCATCTACAGTATGCTACAAGGTAACTCAAAACAATAGAAATGCAAGAAGCGAGAGAAGATTTACAACATTTTCGCCATTTTTTTTTTTTTTGTTGTTGTTGTGATTGTTTATGTCCAATTCACCACCGATTTTTTTGCGGATTTGCATGTGAAAAAAAAGATGAAAAAAAAATGGCAGAAATCAATAAATAATAATTAGAAAAAAAGAGGGAAAACGATGTCTCAATTGAGAGTCCTTGTTGGTTGTAAGCGAGTTATTGACTATGCTGTGAAGATCAAGGTCAAGGCCGACAAGTCTGGAGTTGAGAAACTCAATTTCAAACACTCAATGAACCCTTTCGATGAGATCGCTTTGGAAGAGGCTATCAAAATGAAGTCAAGTAAAGTCGCTTCACAAGTTGATTTTTTTTTTTTTTTTTTTTTTTTCAATTTTTAAAATTTTTAATACTTGAATTTAAAGGATTGATATTGAATTCATTATTTTATTTGATTCATTATTTTAATTTTGAATTGTATTTTTATTTTTAAATGCCAAATATTTTTTACGAAAAAAAAATTTGATGAAAATTTTTTGATGAAAATTTTATTTCATTTTTTGGTAAAAAAAAAAAAAATAATTATGCGTTATCAGAGTTGTTAATTGAAAAAACTATTCTTTCTTTGATGATAGGTCATTGCTGTTAGCTGTGGTTCAACAAAAAGTCAAGAAGTATTAAGAACTGCAATTGCTTTTGGTGCTGATAAAGCAATTCATGTTGATGTATATTTTTTTTTTTGCCAAAAATCAATAAAAAAAATTCAAAAAATCAAATAAAATGAAAGGTTCCTGATGATGTTGATCTTCAACCATTAGCAGTTGCAAAATTATTGAAGGAAATTGTTAATAAAGAAAAAGTTGATCTTGTTATTCTTGGAAAACAAGCCATTGATGATGATTCTAACCAAACTGGACAAATGCTTGCTGGACTTTTGGACTGGCCTCAAGTAAATTTTTTTGAACTCTTTATTTCATTATTTATTTATTTATTTTAAAAAAAATTGATTTTTATTTATCGATTTCATGAAACTAGGGAACTTTCTGTTCCAAGATCACATTTGCCGATAAATCAGCTAATGTTGTTCGTGAAATTGATGGAGGATTAGAAACTGTTAAAGTTGATCTTCCTGCTGTCATGACTGCAGATTTAAGGTAATAACTTTAAAGTGAAATAGACTTTTTTAAAAAAAATGAATTCAAAAATCAGAATTTCAAAAAAAAAAAAAAAAAAAAAA
>Ga0209960_1003877_pt1 | contig 12190 bp, 17 predicted proteins | sample ThiBiot_500_plan_2_FD_183947 | JGI IMG/M metagenome (GOLD analysis project Ga0209960, IMG submission 183947) | Wastewater bioreactor microbial communities from Cape Town, South Africa - Thiocy_expt_500_plan (SPAdes) | ecosystem: Engineered > Bioreactor > Thiocyanate-remediating >... | reverse complement strand
AACAATAACAACAACAAAAAAAAAAAAAAAAAAGGTTGACCAAGATATAACTCAAGGTTCAATTGAAAATCCTCTTCATTTAGGAGCTATTCGTTTGAAAATTATTGAACTATTTGTGATTGTTCTTCATGCAAATCATCCCGATGTTAATCAATTATTCCTTGATCTTAAAATTGTTCCATGTTATTTGGTATATTTCTCTTTTATTTCTCTTTTATTTATTTATTGATTTATTTATTTCCTTGAGTTTTGGAAAAATGAAGTGAATAAGCATTAAAAAAATTAAATAAAAAATAGGATTTATTTTTCAGATATCAATGGAATAACTTTTTACATTCTTTTGTTCATGATATGCTTGTAAAGATATTTAGTTCTGATCTTACTCATTCAAAAGAGTTAATCCTTGCAGTAATTTTTCTTTTTTTTCAAAAACCATTTTTGAGCAAAAAAAAATTAAAATTAAAATTTTTCTTTCATAGGCTTTAATAGATGGTGAATTATTAGATAAAATTGTCGAAGCAGCCAGAGGAAATGATGCTGATATGTATATTTTTTTTTCTTTTTCACTTCCTTCCCTTACCAATGAAAATTAAAATTTAAAATAATTTTATAGTGAGGAACACAAAGGAATTCGTCGTGGTTATATGGGACATTTGATTCTTATTTCAAATCATATTTCCAAATTTTCCGAACTTCCAGAAATTCCTGATGAAGTTGAATTACAATTTAAGAAAGAAGCTTGGATTGATTATGAAAAAGAAATATTAAATGAAACGAATCAAAGAGATAATAAGCCATTAGGTCAATTCTCTCTTTTTTCTTCTTCGTATATTTTAACAATGAACTAAACATATTCCCTTTTCGACATTGATAGGAGGTCATCGTCCAATTCAATCACATGAAGATGATGATATTCATGGTCTTGGACACTCAGATTTCCGTGGTCTTGGTGGTATTCTTGGTTCTGGTAATGATACATCTCATGATCAAGTATCTTTTCTTTTCTTTTCTTTTCTTTTATTTATTCATGATTTTGAATGATTTTAATTTTTCTTCTTTCTTTTCTTTTTTCAGTATGACGATGATGATGATTTTGATATGGATGACGATACTTATATGTAACTTTCCTTATTTTTCTCATAAATTTCTATTTGATATATTCTATCTTTTAACCAAAATTTAAATAATAGCATTAAAGATGATAATAATCCTTTCGATACGAGGTTAGCAGAATTGGATGATAGTGATGAAGAAGTTGATGTAATTTTTTTTTTTCTTTTTTCCTCTTCTCAATTTTCAAACTTTTAACCTTTAATTTTTTTCCCAAAAAATTCAGTCTCCAGGAGGATGGGCAGACTTTTCTATCAAAGTAAACTTTTTTGATTTTATTTTTAATTCATTCAATTTCTGATTATTATGATTTAATAGCCAAGTGAAATGCAAGTTAATAATGAAACTGAAGATAAAGAAGGTAAAGAAGGTAACGAAGATATCAAGAAAGAACAAGAAGAACCACATGCATCACAAGAAGATTCAGATTCAGATTCTCAAGAAGAAGAAGAAGATTCTAAAGAACCTGAAGACCGCTCTGCTTAAGTTTTGAATTACCCTCATTTTGAATTTAAATCTCTTTTTTTTTTTCTAAGTAAAGAAAAACTTTATTATTTTTTATCTACCATTTTGCTCTATTATACTTATTTTATTTGCCAAAAAAAATTTTTTTTTCCAATTTGTATTCTTGTTACAAGTGAATCATGAAGTTGAATTATAAATATTAAACAATTTAAGGATACCAGAGAGGATTACAACAAAAGAGATTCTCCAAATGAAAGTTCCAACAGTTCGATGCAGCTTAACAAGTTTTTCTTGTGATTCTCTTGAGTTCTCTTCAAATGAAAATCCAGTGAATGGAAGAAAAAGTCCAAAAACAAGCATCATTGCTCCTCCAAGCCATGAATGAAGTGATTCAAAATGTTTCTCTTTGCTAAAATACAAAATCAGAAAACCTACGAGAGCAATTATTACAGCAAATCCTTGAACTAATAAATGTGCATCATAAAACTCTCTTGGGAACCAAGTTGGAAGGGTTATTGGCAGAGTTGATTTCTTCTTTGATTTCTTTGATAGTAGTTCTCGAAGATACATTGTCATTGTGGTCAGTAAAGCAAAAGAGATCAGCATACAGATTCCATGAATTGTGTAGACAAGGAATAAACTCATTTTGAAAAAGTAAATTAAGTTAGAGATAACTTCTAAGTTGTTGTTGCTCTCCTAATTGTAATCACTCTAAAACCAGTTTGATTAATCGAACCAGAAAATTTTGTTTAAATTGAGAATTTTAGAAATAAAAGTCAACTCTGACTGGATTGATTGACCTGGAATATTATAAAGTGGACTTCTAAGTCATCAAGGAGATGGCAAGAATCAATAAATGTTGCTTCCTGATATTAATCTTCCTTACAATCACTCTCATTTGTATCACTACAATCCCTGTTGTATATTATGAAGGACTTAAAATTACAAATGAAGTTTTTATGTTTCTAGATGATAAACTCCTTCATATTTGTAGATTTTCAAAACAACCATCATTGTTTCAAGTAGAGAACTCAACTTATTTTGTGTAAGTTTTTCATTCTTTCAAAGAAAAAAAAAATCATTTTCTATTGATTAATTAATACTCTTATTATATTTGATTATATCTAGCACATGGGAAACAACGTGTGATGCATTGAATCAAACAATTTGTTTAAGAAAGATCAATTATGAGGTTTGTCAAAAGGTAAAGAAGAAAGAAATTGAGCCACGATATTATGGTAATTTTTTAAAAAAAAGATATTTAAATTGATGTTATAGTTTATTGGAAAGATGATTGATTGTTTGATTAATTGATTTTTTTTTTAATTCAAAGTATTTACGGCTGCATTTACTGGAGTAAAACCAGGAGTATATCATATTGATGTTGAAGGAAATCAAATTTTGAAATTTAAAGTTCGAAATAAATTTGAAAATACAAAGATTGGATTTATTTCAGATAATCAATATGGTTCTTCAACATTTACAAGGTTAGAAAGAAATGTTGAACTTTCTTTTATCTTTGAAACTTTGAAACTTTGAAATTAAAATAAAATAAAATAAAATAAAATAAAATAAAATAAAATAAAATAAAATAAATAAAGGGTTCTTTCATCACTAGCTTGTCATTATCCAGATAAACTTATCTTGGGAGGAGATTTCACTCAAAGTTCAAATTATCAAAATTGGCAAAATTCATTTTTTAACCCAATTAACCATAATCAATTTTCAAAATATATCCCAATTGCATTAACAATCGGAAATCATGACAATCCTTATGGTTCATTACATTCAAAATATATTGGAGGATTTCAAAGATATTTTTCTTTTACAAGTGGAAGTGGATTTTTTATTATTTTGAACAGCAATGAAAATTCTCCAAATCAAATAAATTGGTTAGAATCTCAACTTCAATCTAAGGAATCACTAACTTCAAAATTCAAGATTGTAGTTGTTCACATTCCACCTTTTATTGAATATTGGGATCCTGAAACTTGGGAAGCAGGAGAAAGTAAATGGGGAGAATTTGTTAGAGATAAATGGGTTGAACTCTTTGAAAAATACAAAGTTGATCTTATTATTAGTGGACATCAACATAACTATCAAAGAGGAAAAAGAAATGGAATTGTTTATACCATCATTGGGGGAGGGGGTGGTCAGCTTGATAATGTTCGTGTTTATGACTGGGGAATGTATGAAAAAACATTTATTGGACATCATTACATTATCATGAAGCTAACTTTAACAACATTAGAATGGAGTGTTTATGACTTATCTGAAAATGTTATTGATAAATTTGTATTAATAAAATCTTAAAACGTGAAATTACTTCATAGATCGCCCCATCAAGAAAAAAAAAAAAAAAAAAAAAAAAAAAAAAAAAAAAAAGGATGACTCATTCTTTTCTTAAAACTTCCCAATCTCAAATTCTTTGATGGGATCACCTAAAATTCCTCTTAATTCATATATATAACAGAGCTTTTTTGAAAGTTTTTTTTTTCTTTTTCAATCAATCTTAAACTATTCAATTCAATTAAACAACAACAAACAACAAAATTAACAATGTTTCGTAGAAGCCTTATCGTTACTGCTCGTAGATATAACTACAGTACAAAGACTTATGGAGACCAAACTGCTGATAAATTAAAACAAGGAATGAAGAACATGGGAGAGAAAATGGAGAATTCAGGATCTTCAATGAAAAGAGAATCCTATGGTGCTGGAACTTATGAGAATATGAAACATGAAGCAGGTCAAAAAATGGAAAAGGCTGGCCAAGATCTCCAACATGAAGCTTCAAAAGAACCAGGAACAATTGATAAACTCAAAGAAGGAGTTCACAAAGCCACTGAAATGGTGAAAGAAGGAGCTGAGAAAGTCAAAGAGAAAGTTCAAGATGGAGCTGAAAGTATTCGAGATAGTTGGAAAAAAAGCTAAAGAAGGAAAACGATGAATTGTTTTATATTGTGAATAATAAAACCTTAAACTTTCAAACTTTGAAATTTATTATTTTTTAAAATACAAGTTGGATTCTATTGAATTCTATTCTATCAATTTGATTCTATTTGCACATTATTGTGATTTTCCTTGTAAACATTATTATTCCTGTTTTAAACGATGGGTTAATGAAAATATAAGAACTATTAAGACACCAATTGAATATCCAATAACAGAAGAATATATACAAGGAATTGGCCATTTCTTTATGGATTGTTATTGTTATTATAGTTAGATTTAGAGGAAGAAGAAAAAAAAATTTTTTTTACTTGCCAAGGTCTATCCCAATCCAAAGGAATGACAAAAGCTCCAAGCCAACTAAAAAATATTGAAACTAAAGAAGGTAAACAAACAATTTTCTCTTCCATACTTGTTGGCCTAAATATTTTTTGAAAGGTTTATTTCGAAGAATGGGAGAATGTAAAAAAAAAAAATTGTTTTCTTTGGTTCATTACTTTTGATCAAGAATGAGCCTTGATAAGACTTCCAAATTAGCTCCAGAAATTATACAAATAGTCACAAAGGTCATATTTGACATAAATAATGCCCATAAGAAAGTGGGTTCAATATCACTTTGAAATAAAAAATGAATAAACAAACAAAAAGAAAAATCAAAAACAAAAGAAAATATACTAAAGAATTGGTGCACCAAATATTACTCCAAAGAAATGAAATACAAAAGCTCCAATGAAGAAACAACCCAAAGACATCATAGCCATCTTCACTTCAATATCTTCTTCATTCCTTCTTTCCTATAATTTTTTTTTTCTTTCTTAATTCCAAAATTGATATAGAAGAAATAACGAAATTCAAAAATTCAATATGCAACAAGAAGTAAATAAGTAAAAAAGAATGAATAAGATATCATACAGTAGCTTGTAGTCTAAACTGATTGAAAAGGTTCACAAATAACATAATGGCAATGACTTGAAGGAGAACATGTTCTGTATTAGTTTCAAATGTCAGTCCTTGAGGTGATGGGAGAAAGAAGATTCCAATAATTGCACATAATGCTTGACTTGTAACTAACACAAGTCCTTTATTCATTTTGATTCTAGTCCTATTTTATTTGATCGATTGATTGAGAAATTTGTTTGAATTGAAAGTTTAATTGAAATTACAATCTGAGTTTGAGTTATAAAGTCACAATTAATTCAAATGCAAGGGTCAATCAAAGGTTGAATTGAATTAGAATTAGAAAAAAAAAAAAAAAAAGCAGGAACGATGCTGTATTTTGTATTAGGGATTGTTGGACTGATTGCCTTTGGAACACCCTTTATAATCCGTGGATTAGTTGAAAGAGGTTTTTTATCATTCATTCAAATTTCTTTTTTCACTTAATTCAATTAATCAATCAATCAATTAATCATAAAAATTAAAATAATAAAGATTCAAGAAGGGAGAAAAGAGAAGACCCTGAAATTGTGAAGTCAAATGTGAAGAAGGAAGTGATTAGAGGAAAGAACTTGAGAGTTATAAGATTAGAACCAAAACAAGAGACTGATTTGACTGTATTCTTTATTCATGGATTGGGAGGAGAAATGGCTCAATGGGCTGACCAGTTACCTGTTATTTCAAAGTGAGTTTAATTATCATTCATTCATTTTTTTGTTTTTGTTTTTGATATTTTTAATTATTTATTTTATTTATAAAAGGTCTGCAAATGTGGTTGCAATGGATCTTGTTGGACATGGAAAGAGTGATGGAAGTAAAAAATTGAGTGATTATTCAACTGATTCAATTATTGAAGATCTTCTTGTTATATTTTCCAAATACAAATCAACAAAGAATATACTTATTGGACATTCATATGGATCAGGTTCGTATATTTGTATTTAGAAAAAACTAATTCACTTATCAAATTAACTATTAATTAAACAATAATAATTAAAGCTCTTGCAACAAAATTGTCATTAAAATCTTCTGTTTCTCAATCTCTTTCTGGATTAGTATTAATTGGACCAAGAGCATCACTTCATCAATCTCAACTTGTACATTTATATTTTTTATTATTATTTTGTCAACCTTTTTATTTTTATTTTTATTTTCATTTTCATTTTCATTTTCATTTTTCATTGTTATTTATTTTTTGATAGCTTCGTTGGATTCCTTATTGGGTTTTCGATATCTTTCGACTTTTAGATCGAAGAGGTGGAGAAAACTCTGTTTCAGTTCGTCGAATGGTTCATCCAAGTGCTCCTCAAGCTTTAAAACTTCGCCAACTTTCCCTTGCCCGTTCAAATAAGACAAATAATATCATGCCTATATTTCGTGGAATGAAATGGCCAGAGGAAGAAGATTGGAAAAAGTTAAATGTCCCTTTATTAATTATTTTTGGAGAAGCAGACCAAATTACTCCTCCGAGTGGAGCTGAAAAACTTGTTGAGTTGACTTCCAAAAACTCTCCAAAAGTTCATATCATTAAAAATGCTGGACATAATGTAATGTTAGAAGATCCAACTAAAATCAATCGATTGATTTTAGAATTTATTGAAAAATGTACTAAATAAAAAACTGAAACTTTAAATTGGAACACTTGAAGAAAAAAAAAAAAAAGAAAAGAAGAAAATTAACTTTAAATTTATTAATTTAATATTGCACAAATATTATTTTGATCATGCTTGGTCTTGATAAGGGTTGACATCATCCTTTTCACTTCCATCGTCCTCAATTTCTTTATCATTATATTCATTTTCTTCTTCCTCATCTTCATCTTCTATTTCTTCTTCCTCTTCTTCTTTAATTTCATTTTCTTCATCATACTTTGTTTCGTTTCCTTCATTATCATTATCATTGGCTTTCTCAACCTCAATTTCACTCCCTTTTCTATTAATATTATTTTCAGGTTGTTGTTGATTTGTCTTCACATTGTCTTCAATATTTTCTTCAATATTTTCAATATTCTCAAGATGTTCTTGATTAGTAGGTTCTTCTTCTTCCTCTTCACGTAATGGGTCTTCTTTCACTTGATTTTCAATTTGTTCAAGTCCTTCTGTTGAACCTTTGATTTCAAAAAATTCTTCAGATTGAACAGCCACAACTTCAACACTTTGAAAACTTGATGAAGTCCTTCTCCTATTTGATGTACTTACATTAGTATGATGAGCAATTTGTTTTTCAAGAGCGGTCCTTTCAGCTTCAAGATTCTTTATTTCTTGTGATTGTTTTTTTGCAATTCCTTTAAATTTGGAAGATTCTTCTTCAAGGAGTTGCATTTTTTCTTGAAGTTCAATGACAATATTTTGAAATTCTAATCTCTCATCTTCTGCTTTCTTTTCATATTCTGAATACTTTTCACGATCTTTATCTCTTTTCCTTTCTTCATTTCCAACTGATGCTTGTAAAACTCGGAGTCTTTCTTCCATATATGCATTTTGTTCAATAACATTTTTAAGTTTTGTTTCTAATTCTAAAACATAAGGGTCTTTTTCAGTTGTTTTTTCAACTTCTTCCTCTTCTTTTTCTTTTGAAATTTTTTCTTTTTCTTCTTTTTCTTCTTTTTTTTCTTTTTCTATTTCCTCTTTTGAATTATCGTTTGAAACAAATCTAAGAGCTTTTGAAACATCAGGTTCACTAGTATTTAATAATAATAAAAATCAAAAGCTTACACGCAAAAAAAAAAAAAGAAAAAGAAAAGGATGATGTCAAAAATAATAAGTAAATACCTTTCTTGATATGTTACAATAAATTTTGAAATATCTGTTGGACTAAGATCATAATTTGCATCCTTAAAAATAAAAGTAAAGTTTACAGCATTTAAACCTTGAAGCATTCCAAGAAATTCAGAAAATTCTTCATTTCTTAAAATTGCATATTCTTCATACCAGTTACTATTTTTTGAAGAAAAAAAAATAGAAAAAAAATTTAATTTTATTTCTATTTAAAATTAAAGAGGGAATGAATTCAATCATCTCCCAAAGAAAAATAAATAAATAAATAAATAAATAAATCAAAGTCATACGCAGCATTATCTGAATGAAAATATAATACTTTTAAAAAATCACATAAAACTTTTTCCATCAATGCTTTTCTAATCCAAGCTCTTGCTTTTTGAGAAGGATTTGAGATTTTTTCAATATTTTCAATACTTAAATTAAATGCTTTTGCTGATTCAGTTTGTGATTTATGAACTAACTGTGGCAATGTTTCAAGAAAATTCCATAAATCTTTTTTTGTATCATACCAATTCTTTTTCTCTAAAATAAAAAAGATATAATTCATTGTCAATTCATTGATTAATTAATTAATTAATGACAAAATTATCTTTTTGTATTTTTCAAAAAAAAAAAGAGAATCAAAACAAAATCAAATATTACCTGTAAATCCATGTATTAATACAAGCTCTAAAGTTAATAACAAATGCTTTACAACAGGGATATTCTCATCAAACACAGTAATTCCAGACTGTCCAGAGGAAGAGAAATCAACCATAGCTCTAAATGAACATCTTGCATGTCTTAATAATGTTGCTCTTGTAAATGCTTGAAGTAACTCACTTGGTAAGTGCACAAGTTCAACTCGTTTCATTCCAAGCATTCCTTTAACACCTTTTTTTTTAAAAAAAAAAAAAGAAATTTGTGAGAAGTTAATTTACAAAGAAACAATGAATTGTTTTACTTTTTTTTGTTTTATTTATTGAAAAGATATTGGTTTTTGAATGAATTAAGAGATTAAGAATTAGAATGATTGAGTTTTGGGTTTTGATCTCCTTGTTTATTTATTTTTTCAAACTTTTCTGTTTTTTTTTTTTTTTTGAAAAGGCGAACACGGAGCTATCAGATCTTGAATCAAATTATTCTATTTTAATGTCTTTGAAGAGCTAAACTTTTCATGAAAACAAACAAACATAGACTATTTACAGTTTTTTATTTTATTTTATTCAATTTTTATTCTACAAATTTAAATCTTCATGGAATAGAAAGATATAGAAGTAACTGACTTTTTCTTTTATCTAACACAAATACTACGACTACTTCACACCAATTGCAGTTTTCATCCACATTTGTTATCAAAGAACTGTGATCCTTTTTTTTTTTGAAAGAGTTCTTTGAGCAAATAAACACTACAAATAACTTAATCTCTTGTTGAGAATGTTTTGGGCAGATCAAGATCCTACAATGGAGAAGTGGTAATTATAACAAATTGAAAAAAAAGAATGAAAAACAATTTTTTTTTTTTGTTAGAATCTCTTAAAGCTTTCATAATCGATATCTTCACCGTAAGTATGAACAATTTGCTCAAATGCACAGCCAATTCCAGTTCTTACATTCAATCTATTTGGGGTTCAAATTAATATTTTTCTTGAAAATAAAAAATATAATAAAAAGAAAATTAAAAAATAAAATGTTCTTTCAGGTTTCTTTCTAAAAAAAAGGTTGAGATTTTTAAAGAAAGAATTTGAAAGTTTATTGTTCTCCGATTTAGTAACCAGGAATCAATGGAAGATAAATGATTTTCTGGCTAATTGACGGAGGTAAACAACAACAACAAACATCAAGAATAAAATAAAACAATCAAATAAAATGAAGCAAAAGAAAATAAAGAATCTAACCTTTAGGAAACATTGGTCTGACCAAAGTGAAATCAGCTGTGAATCTGACAAAGAGGAATTAGGCTACAAGATGAATGCCAAACAAGCGTGGAAACAAATTGGATAACTTAACTTGACTGAAAGCAATAAAGCGAACAAACAATGACTAACATTCTAAACTCTTAGAAGCAGCAAATGCACACAACGCACTATCTGATATCAAAGCTCTTATTGAATGTTTGTTGGCTCCAACAATTGTTGATCAATTTCTTAATGATTCTCCACCAACGGAAACATATTTTTTCTTTTTGGCACTTTTATGGGTTGACCATAGAAAAAAAACCAGCTTTTTTGAAGTCCAAAAAGTTCAAAAGTAAATGAACCAAATATAAAAGAGTAATTATAATAAGTTATAAAAACTCTAATTATTCTTCATTTGATCAGTTATTTGAGGTTATAAACTCAAATGAATATTAGTTGGTTGATCAAATGAGATCCACGAGGTTTGGAAAATAAGAAATAAGAAAAAGGAAAGTTTTTCTGATTAAAAAAAAAAATTAATCATGGCGAACCAAAAAAAAAAAAAAAATTCTTATGAAAAAAACAAAATTTGGCGAGCATTGTTCCCTCCCTTCTTCATTCTCACAATTATTAATTTAATTCATTATGCTTCTTCATTCTTATTATTTCAACCTTGAAAGTGTTAGCTTTAACATTTTTTATGGTTTATTGTTGTAAAAGAATTCATGAATTTCAATTCCCATATTTTTCCCATGAGAAATTGATTAACTGAAATTCAAACATGAGAATTGACTAAGTTAGGCTGATACATTTCGATTAATTGTATTTATATTATTGCTCTTGAGATTGAGCAATTACTGAATTTAATATTGTTGAACATATATTTCAAAATTGATGAATGTATTGTAATGTAAATACAATTGAACATTGAACTTTTTTATGAAAGAAAAAACGAGCAAATATTCGTTAAACAATTAATTGAAATGTAAAAAAATTAAAAACATAGAATTGAAACATTTTATCTTCTTATTTTGTTTCTTATTTTATATTAACAAAAAAATCAATAGAATAGAATAGAATTCATAGACGCCCAATTATGGCAAAGACATTCAATGTTATCTCTCCAATTGACGGAGAAGTTGTTTGTACTCTTCCACTTGCTTCAGTTGAAGATGTTAACAAAACCGTTCAAAAATCTCATGACGCACAAAAGAAATGGAGAAATACACCAATTCGTGAACGTATTGAATACTGCAGGTTTGCTTCTTCTTCTTTTTTTTTTCTTCTCCCTCCAACAATAACAACAACTATCTAAACTTCAATTATTTTTCAAAAAAAAAGAAAATTCGTAGCTGCACTTGTTGCCAAAAAAGAAGAAATTGGTCAAGAACTTACTCGTCAAATGGGAAGGTTAGATTTTGTGATATTAATGAATCCATTTGAGCATAACCTTTTTTTTTCCATTTCAAAAAACAGTATAAAATAAAATAAAATAAAAAATAGACCAATCAGATATACTCCAAATGAGATTTTAGGTACACAAGAAAGAGCAACACATATGATTAGCATTGCTGAAACTGCTTTGGCTGATGTTAAAGTTGAAGATAATGAGAGTTTTTTTTTTTTTTTTTCAAAATTTGCAAAAAGAGAAAAGAAAATTTAATTCGAATTTGATTAGATTTCACAAAATTTATTCGTCATGAACCACTTGGAGTTGTTCTTGTTATTGCTGCTTGGAATTACCCTTACCTCATTTCTGTTAACTGCGTTATTCCTGCATTATTAGCTGGTGATTTTTTTTTTTCAATTAATTAAATTATTATTATTTACTTAAGATACATAAAATAAAAAATCATTAATTTTTAGGAAACTCTGTAATTTTGAAACAATCTTCTCAAACACCTCTTTGCGCTGTTCGTTTTGAAGATGCTTTTAAAGAGGCTACTACATAAAAGGGCACTTGGCACCACCTTTATTAAAATAATATACACAAAAACAATCGAACTATCACCTTTGGTGATAGTAAGTAAGTGACAAAGTTGAAAGGTATAACGAGCAAGCCACGTTTAG
>Ga0209960_1003876_pt1 | contig 12192 bp, 15 predicted proteins | sample ThiBiot_500_plan_2_FD_183947 | JGI IMG/M metagenome (GOLD analysis project Ga0209960, IMG submission 183947) | Wastewater bioreactor microbial communities from Cape Town, South Africa - Thiocy_expt_500_plan (SPAdes) | ecosystem: Engineered > Bioreactor > Thiocyanate-remediating >... | reverse complement strand
AAAAAAAAAAAAAAAAAAAAAAAGGCAATATAACATGAAAAAAACAACATGTTATAGAAATCTCTTTCATTGACAAAATATTATAAAGTTGAAAAAATAAAGAAGAACCATCTTTGACTTTGAAGAAGAAAAAAAAAAACTTTTTGTTGTTTTTTTCCTTTTTGCTGGCTTTGTCCCTTAGAAAAAGAAAAAAATAAATCTTAAAAAGAAAAAGAAAAAGAAGGAAAAAAATAAATCAACCAATGCGAAAAGAGTGATTTCCTTTCAAAAAAAAAAAAAAAATCAAAACCTTGAACATAAAAGATTTCTTTTTGAGAAAACTGTCTCAATTGTGAAAACTAATTCCAATAAAAGAGTGATTCAACTTTAGCTTTGAAGAATTGACCTAACTAAGAAATCGTCTTTGGAAAAGGCTTTGCATTGAAACCTCCTCCAAATGCTCAATTTGAGCTATGAATAAACTAAAGGTCACCATGAAAAAAAAATCACAAAAAACTTGACACACGACAAAGAATTTTTTGGACTAGCTCTAAAGTCAAATCGTTGCTAGAGCTAGTTTCGATGCTTCCGAAGGGGAGAAAGTGCAAAGGTTTGTAGAAGGACTAAAAATTTCAGCCAAAACTCAACTGATCCTCCAGAATCCGACAACGATGACAGACGCCATTAGAATTCATTGTAATCTTTTGAAGCAACCTTTAGGGTATAATCCTATGATCACTACCAATGGAGTCCAATTCAATTTGAGCTCTGAATCAACTAAGGGTCCTAGCTCCAAGAAATATCATGGCAAAACTACACCAATGTTTCCTGTTTTAAATTTTAATTAGAAAAAAAGAAAGAGAAAAAAAGAAAAAGAAAAAGAAAAAACCAAAGTCTTGATTAGAGGAAGGTCTAATGTGCTAAAATTCGTGCCATCTCAGTTCAGGTCTTCTGGTTTGAATCAATAACATATCATATCCCTCCTAAGCTTGTTCTTCATTTTCCCTGCCTTTCAAAAAAAAAAAAAATCAAAATCAAAAACAACTTTTACGCCATTTTTTTCTAGACACAAAATCGCATGTCCCAATCTTCATCAGTCAACATCACAGATAGGATAAAAGAGGATTCCTTGGATTATAAATAAGCAAAGGTTGATTTTTCATGATTTTTCCTTTTCAAAAAAAAAAAAAAAAAAAAGCAAAACAAAACAAAAAACAAAAAATTTCTTTCTGTTTGGCATTCCACTCTCTGCATTTTAGAGTTTCTTGACCATTCGTTGCATAAATCTTTTGTTTGGAAAACCCACATTTTTAAAAAAACTTTTGAGATCTTATTAAATTTTTGAACATCATGGAACATAAGAAAGAAGAAGTTATTATTGAAGAACTCGTTGTTATTGAGACCTCTGCCGAAGAGAAATTCCATGTCAAGACACAATCCGCCGTCTCCAAATTCCTTCTCTCTCACCGTCGTCCTATCTATGTTGGGTTGATTGCTGCTTCTACCACTGTTGCTTTACGCTTATGCTTCCCAACCCCTTCAGCAATGGACCCAGCCCCAGCAGGTGTTATTGGAAAACTCTTCACACCTTCCCCAGCTGCTCTTAGAGGACTTCACTTTAGATGGTTTGGTTTCATGTCTGCTATTAACTTTATGGAAGCTTGGGTTAAATTCCATTCACCAAGTGTTAAAAGAGAACAACTTTTGGATGTTGGAAGACATGTGTTCTCTGCTCTTAATACTGCCGAGATCTTTTACTTTTTCACTTCTCTTCACCTCTCAAAATTTGCTGCTGAGAAATTGAATGCTTACTCTCCCTCATTTGGATTATCTCTTCTTCAAAAGACATTCCCATCTTCTTCATCTTCTCCAAGCTCACTCCTCCCTATTTCCCTCTTCCATGTTCTTGTTGGTGGAATCATTTGTGTTGAAAGCTTCTTTTTGGTTCCAAAACTTATTAAAAGAATCAGTTCTATAATTGCTGACGAGAAAGTTGAACCATCAAAATACCATGCAATCACTCTCGCATTCACCTTTGCAAAAGTTTCAATGGTCTTTTTAACAGCTACATCTTTAATGTAAAGTATTGAGATATTTTAAAATAAAAACTAAAACTAAAACCAAAACTAAACTTGAATCAATTTATTTTTATTATATATATCAACATTTACAGTTTTTATTCCTTTTTTCTTTTTTTTTTTCAAAATTGTTAGAGAGAGTTATTTATCAAAGAGTATTTAATATAGGATTATTTGGTGATTGAGAAATTACTTGAAGTAAATCTTGAGAATCTGAAGAAGGAGTGATCTAAAAATGATAAACAAATAAATCAAAATCTCAAAAATAATAAGAAGGATAATTAAATTCATTACCTTTTTGCAAGATACAGCCGAATATTGAAATGTACCAGTTACATATTCACGAACTTGTGCTCGAACAAGGAAGAAATATGCTAGAGGAATTAAAATCAGGTTTTAGTTTTTTTAAAAAAAGTTGAGTAAATAAAGTAAAATAAAATAAAGTAAAATGACTTTGGTAAAGTGCATCATCTAATATTGAAGTTACTTCGTCATCATCTCCATTGGTTTCTAATGAAGCTATTGAAGAAGCTGATTGATTCAAAATTATTTCTCCAACTTCATTAAATACTATTTATTTTATTTTATTTTATTTTATTTATTTATTTTCAGATTTTGATTCCTAAATTTCCAAAAAAAAAAAAAAAAAGTACCATGTAAAAAGATAGACCCAGTCAAATCTTTAACCTTAATTTTAAAACAATATTGATAATTACAAGTCTCATAATATTGTTGTTTCTTTGGAGAAAAAAATCCATTTTCATCTTGAACTACTTTCACTCCTGTTTCAGGACATGCTTGATAATAAATATTTTGTCGAGCAACGAAACAAATAGTGGCCTTGAGAGTGAAATATCGAGTCTCATTTAATTGGAGATCGCTTTCCTCAATCATTATCTGTTCAATTGTCATTCTTGGTTCATCCTCTATATTTCTTCGAAAGTTGGTGGTCAATGAAACAAGGTCACTATTAATACCAATATTTGTATACCAAGAAATTAAATTTGTTGCTTCTGGTAAATTTGTTGGGTTAAGTTCAATGAATGAATTATTTATGGAAGATAATGAACATGCTTTTTTAAATTTTATTATTATTATTATTATTATTTCTGTTATTGGGATAAATAAAATAAAATAAAATAAAATCAATAAATATGGAAAAATAAACCAAACCAGAAAAATTTGAAACTTTGGCTCCTTTGATTGTTATAATTTGAGGATCAAGATTAGATTCTAAATATTCTTTTGAAATTCTTTCAGCTTCATCTCTCCATAAAGTGAGCATAATTGATGTTTTACTCTCATCAAAAATTGTTATATCAAGTTTGGGGACCTAGAATCATTTTTGGAAAGAAAAGAATTAGAAAAAAAAATGGAAAGAAAGGGAAAAAAAAAAACTTGATCATGATCTTTTGTTTTGATTGTTGCAAGATTTGAAATATGTGTAATTATTCCAACGACATCTGAAATCGAATTGAAGAATTGTTATTTTACCAAAGAAAAAAAAAAAATTGAAACGAACCAACAACAGAATCTGTATGAAAAGGAAGTTCATCTATTGGAACAAAGTTATATGAAACAAATGGCAAAGTAGACTGGGTTTCATCCAACTATTGATAATAAAAATTCATTAAATTGAAAAAGGAAAAGAAAAAATGAAAATAAGAATAAAGAATAAATACAGGTTTTACATAAGTTAGAGTTCCTAATGAAAGCTGATATTCATTATTCATTGATTTATAGGTTCTATTTGAAACTTTAACAGATCCACCAGAAATAAAGTACACCTAATATTGAAATTTAAAATATTTTTTTTTTTTAAAAAAAGGTTTTTTCAGGTCGAATAAATGAAAAAAATGATAAAAAAAAAAAAAACCTTTCCAACTTGAAATATTGGATAAAATTTATCTGCAGCATCATCAAAAGCTATTGCCTCAATTTCTCCCTATTTAAATCATTATTTCAACTTTAGAGTTTTATTTTGAATAAAATATGAACAGTTTCATCAATTAATCCAAGAGTAAAAAGTTTTCCATCACCACGAAAATTGGACCATCTTTTAATTTGTCCTTTTCTTGTCACTCTAACTTGAATTTTCCATCTTGAAATTAATAAATTGGTTTGTTATTTTAAAAAAATTGGATGAAAAAAAAGAAAAGAAAAAAAAAAGTAACAAAGATGAATATGGCTTCAATTCTATAATTGGAGTGATTTGTTGTGGAATAGTAAGAGATTCAATTGGACTCAGTTTTGGTTTTTTAATACTTTGTGGAGATTTTTCTGGAGTTTTAAAAGGATTATCTTGTTTGATTGTCTCTGTAGTGAGTGGAACTGGATCACCAATTTTCTCTTCAACATTACTTGCAATTATTTCAAGATCAAGAACCATTAAAACACTATGAAGTTATTGGAAAAAAAAAAGTTAGCTTATTCACTGAAATAATTAAATTAAAACTTACTTAACATTATGAACATTATTTACATTATACTTTTGAATTTTGATAATTGAGAACTTTTTGAGTTTATTTTCATCAACAAGATGACCAAGTTGAGAGGAAAGAACACCTTGTTGTAAATGAATACCATCAGAGAGAATGACTCTTTAATAATAAGAAACAATAATTTATTTGATTTTCAAAAAAAAAAAAAAATTATGCATAAAAATTAATTGTGAACAAACCTATTTCGAACTCCATTCTCAATCTTAATTTGTTTCAATGAAGCAATTTGAACTACTCCAACAGGTGGATTTTCTATAATTTTGAATAAATATTGATTCGTATTGAAACAATATAAAATTAAAGAAATATTGAAAAAATAAAATGAAGGAATACGAGCAAGTGCATCTGCATTAATGGTTTGGAAGAAGCCAGAAGAGAGAAGTTTCACAAAATTTGCCATTTTTTTTCTAATTTTGATGACTTTTGTTTTTTGTGGTTGTCCCTTTATTTCGCAATCATTGCACTTTGATTTTCATTGCACAATTCTAAGCTTTGAAAGTCAAATAAACATCCCAACAAAAGCTTAAAAAATTTTCATTATTTTATTATAAATCATGGGAATATTGTGAGATTTTAACCAAAGACATCAATTTTTTCGATTTTCACATCCAAAAGCTTTTCGAACATTAATCATTGAATTGTTCAAAGTCTAAATTTAACACCAAGCTCACATAATATTAATATTATTTGATATTGTATTACAGTTCAAAATTTTACAAGAGAGAATTCAGTTGATTTGTGATATCATGAAAATAAGGTCTTTGATCTGGATTTTGAAGCCAACAAGCTTGCATTAAGTCAATTAATGTGATTGTTGCTTGATTATCTTTGTTAATTCCAGAAATTGAGGGCTAAATATAAATAAATAAAAAAATAAATACAAATAGGGAAAGAAAAAAAAAAATTAAATAATAAAATTAAAACCCTATTCCCATTCAAAACTTCTGATTGAATTCTATCATTTGAAAAATCAGGCCATACAACTTTTCGTGTTAACATTTCCCAAATAATAATTCCAAGTGAATATACATCAGATTTCTTATTATCCTAAAGAAGAAACAAAATCATGATTTTTTTTTAAACACAAAAGAAAGTATATAAAGTGTACTTGAGTTGTTCTATTTTGAATTTGGGAAAATACTTCAGGTGCAGCATATCTTGGTGAAAATCCAACTTGATTACGAACTTTTTGACGGTTTTTCACAGCAAATGATGAATCTGATGCCCTTGCCAATCCAAAATCACAAATGACTCCTAATTTAATTAAATAGAAGATTTTTTTTTTGTTTTTTTTTAGAAATCCAAACCTTTGATAATGTATTTCCCAGGAGATGTTTGAATTTGATCTATTAATACATTTGAACTTTTTAAATCATTATGAGTAATTCCAAGTTCTTGAATTGATGACATTCCTGATGCAATATCACTTAATTTATTTTTGTTATTTTAATTAATTTTAGGAGAAAAAAAAGAAAAAAGAAAAATTACTTTGAGAGTTTCAGAGCAAGTAAAGGTGGTAAATCTTCATTTGGGTGATGAATAAAATGAAATAAATCGAGTTCATAACGCTTTGTTACAATGCAATATTCTGGTTCAAGAACATATCCAATCAATTTAACAACATTCACATGAAATGAACATGACCTATTTAAATAAATTTTTAATTTAAAGAATAAAATCATAATAAATTCAAAGAAAAATAAATAAAATAAAACAAACCACGTCAAAGAAACTTCTTGTAAAAAGAATTCTCTATTTTCTTCATTGGAAAAAACATTTTCTTGTAAAACTTCTTTGATTACAACTTTATCAGTTCCATGTTGTGATATTAATTCTTTATCAAGCAATAAACCACTATAAATGCATCCACCTCCACCTTTTACAAGTTTTTCTTCTTTCCTTACTTGATTTGGATATTGAAGTAGTAAAAATCCTGGGACTGAGGCTCCTAATTTTTTTTTTTTTCAAAAGTTTTTTTGAAAAGAAAGCAAAGAAAGAAAAAAAACCCTGAATTGTGTTCATAACTGTTAAATCAGCTATATTTGAGTTAAATTGATAACTGGTTCCTGTCAAATGATTCTTTGAATTTGTTTCTAAAGGAAGGTTAACTTCTGAGCGATTATTTGGTTTATTATTTCGATATTTTCGATATAAAAGGAATCCAATTATTAACAAAATCAAAAGTAAAACTAAAAGTCCAATAATTATTCCAGCAATCATTCCAGCTGAAATATAAAAAGAATAAACGTGTTTTTTTTTTAAAAAAAAAAGAACGAATTAAGGAGCTCAGAAAAGGAAGAAAAACCTGAAGAAGGTTTGGTTTGATCATCAGTGGCTATTAAAAAATATGATTGAAGGGTTTTTGATTAGAAAAAAAAAAGAAAGAAAAAAAAAGAAAAGAAGATAAAATACCAGAGAGAGTTGTGATTTGAATGGAGGCACCAAAAGGTTCTTGAAAATCATCTTTCAATGAATAGACTGTGATTGTATATCTATAAAATAATTAAAATATTAAATTGAGAAAATAATAGATTGGTAAAAAAAAAGAAGAAGAAAGAAATCAAACTGAGTTGCAAATTGAAGCGAAGTGATATTAAAATTTGTTTCAGTTTGGGTTATGAATTCTGTTTCATCTCTTTTGGTTCTAAATTAAATAAAAGAAATAAATAAATGACAATAAATTAGGTTCCAAAATCTCAAAATAACATTGATTGAACGACAATTGAATAGCTTGTTGCTAATGAAACACTGCTCCATGATAAATAAACCCATGTTGAACCGATGCTAGCCATTAAATTTGATGGTGCTATTTTTATTGATTTTAATTTGATTAGCTTTAATTTGAATTTGAATCTGGAATGGAAATAAAAAGTTATACGAGAGATTAAAGTTTGAAATTGAATCGTTTTTCCAACCGTTTCAAATCCTCCTTCGTTTCCTGAATAAATTAAGATAGCATAATTTGTCCATTCAGTTAGCTTTTTTTTTTTTTTTGGATTATTATTTTCAGTTTTTCTTTTTTTTTTAAAAAAAAAATACGCTATATATTGTCACTTGATTTGTTGCCACATCCAAACCTGCTCCATTATTAATTGGAACTAACATTTCTTGAATGACTAAGTAAACATGATAATTTGTCGCTCTTGTTGGTTTCTCCCATGATACTATCGCTGAATCTGATTTCGCAATAACTTGGATATTTGTTACTGGTTCTGGTACTATTTTTTTAAAAAAAATAATAAATGTAAATCAAACAAAGAAAAATGAAAAATGAAAAAAAAAAAAAAAAAAAAAAAAAAAAAAAAAAAAAAAAAAAAAAAAAAAAAAAAAAATCAACATTGAATGCAAGGTGATTGTATTTCATCAAAATTTCCAACTGTCCCATTTGTATCCAAACAATTTCGAAATGGTGAACCCCCATATCCTTCTTCACAATATCCACCTAAAAAAAAGAATGAAACAATATTTTCAAAGCGAAACCAATGTTAAAAAAAAAAAATACTGGTCGTTTCATTCGAAGTTGTTGGTGGCCAATATGCATTTCCTTCAGTTCCAGAAAGGCATTGAAGCACTATTTGTTTTCAAGACAAAATCTTAAGAAAAACATACGAAGAAGTGGAAGAAAAAAAAGAGACTATTAGTTGAAAAGATTGCACTTCTTCCTTCACTTAAATCAAACCCATTTTCATTTCCAGAATAAATTGTGAAAATATATTGAATTGATTCAACAAGATTATATATAATTGTTGAATTAATGTTTCCAAAATCATTTGCAGGAATTAAGGTTCCATTAAGATCTTTTTGAATGAGTTTGTATTGAGTTGCACCTTGACTTAATTGCCAACTTAATTCAAGTGTTGTGAGATTAATTCTTATTGATTGAAGAAATAATGGGGCTATTTTATTTCGAGATTAAATTGAAATTGAGATAGAAAAAGAAAGAAAATCCTACGAGCAGGGAAAGTTGTAAAATTGAAACTAGTTCCAACAATTTCAGGGTTTGCAAAAATTTGAATTGTATAATTTTGATTTGGATTGAGATCGTTAATTGTAGTTCTCAATCTCGTTTCACCCAAATTGATTTGACTGACTTGAAGTGATTTTGATGACAATAAGTTTCGGCTAATTATTTGAGTTAATTGTTTTTTGTTGCCGTTCAAAAAAGAAAATCTTTACTTTTGATCAAAAAGTTTTGCAGAATATGTTTTTGCACCTAAACTTGGAGTCATTGAAAATGATATTGAATAATAATTTAGTTGTTCAACCACAATTTCTGAAACAGCTAATTGTTTATTTATTTTTAATTTTTAAATGGTCAATGTAGCAAAAAAATGTACGAGGGGGATAAGTAAGTGAAGTAATATCTCGAAAATAAGATGAAGTTGATGAAATTTGAGTAAATAATCTAATTTTGTAGAAAGTATACGAATCCAAATTTGTGAAGGTGTAATTTGTTATTGTTAGATCAATCGTTGTATTTAATATCTTTTATTAAATTTGATTATTGATTGAAGAAGAGATGAAACGAAAAGGAAAAGGAAAAAGAAAAAGAAAAAGAAAAAGAAACCGAATTTCCAGATGAATCATAAATCTCAACTTGATAATTTATTGCATCTGGACTTGGATTCCATGAAATTAAAATTGAATTGGATGTTTTTTCTTTCACTGTTGGAATTGCAATGGTCATAGTTTTTCCAGCTATTTCGTTTTTTTTTTCTTTTTTTTTCTAGCAATAACAATAATCGATTCAAAAATTTAAACCTTCATCAGTACACGAAAATCCATCTCCAAAATATCCTTTCTTGCATTGGCAACTAAAACTTCCTTGAGTATTTTCACATGTTGCAAAAGGATGGCAATTATTGGTTCCCAAATTGCATTCATTAATATCTTAAGATAAAACAGTAGAAGGAAATAAATAAATAAAATAAAATAAAAACAAAAATAAAAAAAGTGAAATGAATACCAAGACAACCAACTCCATCATAACCAGTTGGGCATTCGCATTCAAAACTCGTTGCCCCTGTTGAGACACATATCCCATTTCCGCACGGATTTCCAGACAAACATCCATCTACAATTTTATTTCTTAGTTTTAAATCCCTTCACAACTTTCAGTATTGGAATTGAAAAAGATATGGATTTTCAAAAAAAAAAAGAAAAAAAATGCCTTGAATATTTAATATAACTCCATACAACTTTCCATCACTTGCACTTATGGTGTCTTGAATCCAAAGTTTCCATTTTCCATTTGGATATTTCCCTCTAAAATTTGAAAGAGGATCTTCTGGTCTTAAAGGACTTGCGACATTGTTATTTGAATACAAATAAGTCACAACCGAATTTGAAGCTGAATCTGTAAAAAGTGTGCCATCAAATACATTGTCAAAACTTCCTCCTCTCCGATTACTTAGAGTAATGTAACTTCCATCAGGTCCATATAATCGAATTATTAGATCGGCATTCCAAGTATGAGTCAACCAAATCTGTATTGTGATTATTGTACGTGGAGAAAGTGGAGCATTTAATCCTGTAACATCAATCAAACTTTCAATTGTTCCATTAGTAATGGTCAATGATTCTTGTTTACTACAAATAAAATTAGTTCCACCAATTAAACTACAAATTGGACATGAGTTTTTTGTTAGACACTCTTTGATTTTATTTTATTTTATTTTATTTTATTTTATTTTTGGTGAGTGTAAAACATGGAAGAAGAAGAAGAGAAAAAAAACCAGAACATGAGGTTCCATTTCCTAAATAATCTAGAGGACATGTACAGATGAAACTACCAGGTATATTGGTACAAATTGCAAAAGGATCACAATTATGACTTCCTGTACTACACTCATCAATGTCTTTTTTTTGTTATTATTATTGTTGAAAAGAAATAAGTAAAAGTGAAATTGCACCAATGCAACTTAACGAGTTAATAGATCCCATCGGACACCCACAAGTAAAAGTTGTTGTACTTGTTGAAATACATGTCCCATCTCCACATAGATTTCCCATCAAGCAACCATCTATTTTATTTGGTTTCATTATTTTATGATTTGTTTCTTGATTGCTTTACCTTGAATTTCCAATTTAACTTTATTTAACATCCCGTTGCTTTCTCCAACAGTATCATTAATCCATAGTTTCCATTTTCCATTTGGATTTTTACCTCTAAAATCTGAAAGTGGTTGTTCTGGTTGTAAATAAGAAGCAACAAGATTATCCGAAAATGTATAATTTGAAATTGAATTTGAGGCCAAATCTGAAAAAAGTGTGTCATTAAATATATTTGCATTATTTCCGCCTCTTTTATCACTGAGAATAATATAACTTCCATCTGGTCCATATAATCTTATTTCACAATTTCCATTAGCAGGATGAGTCAACCAAATTTGTGCTGTAATAGATGCATATGAAGAAAGTACATCATTCAATCCTGAAAAAGTAAGAATGCTTTCAATTATCACTGGACCAGGAATGTTATTGAGAGGTCTTAAAGTTGTATCTTCAAATATAATTGTTGATGGGCTAAATGTCACTTTATGGGTTGTATCATTTTCACAAGGGTTTGAAATCAAACAATCATCTATTTCAATTTATGAAAATTATAGTTCCTTATTTGAAAGAAAGAGAAAGGAAGAAGAAAAAGAAACCTTGAATGTTCAATATGAATCCATTCAACTCTCCGTCATCTTCAAAACCTTCATCATTCACCCATAATCTCCATTTTCCATTTGGATTTATACCTCTAAACTTTGAAAATGGGTCTTTTGGTTGTAGGGGGGTAACAACACCATCCTGTGGAAATGTATAATTTAAAACTGAATTTAAAGCTGAATCTGTAAAAAGCGTGCCATTAAATGTATTTGCAGAACCTTTAGCACGACTCAGAGTAATGGAGCGACTATCTGGTCCATATAATCTAATATAACAATCGCTTGTCGAAGTATGGGTCAACCAAATTTGCAAGCTGATATTTGCATTCGGAGACAAGGAATCTTTGAATCCCAAAACTTCAACAGCGCTTTCAAGCGCGCTTTCATCCTTCGAATCATAGTAGATGGCCATCGAGTCAGTGTTTTCGAAAATAGCCGTCGTTGATGCTTGGACAACACATTGAGAAAGATACACTAATAGTAGAATAAGAAAGATGCAAGAAGACCTCATCAAATAAATCTTTCAAATTGTTTGTTTTTGCATTGGTCCTATTCCATGATTGATGATAGCCCCTGGCTTCGTTTGTTCAATTGCAATGCACTTCATTTCTGATTGCAATAAAAATGTCCACAATCTCTATGATCGGATGTTTCTTGACATCAAAGACAATAAGAATCTAATTAGAATTTGTTACATGTCACGCTAATTGCTCCAAAAAGTTGTCTCATGAAATTCACTGGGTATGGATCCATACTTTGAATAAATTGAATTGAGGTTTGAATCAGCCAATAAAAAGGTTGGGAATGAAACAAAAATAAAAAAATCAAAAATAAAAATAAACTAGGAGAACGCAAAATAAATGGCAAGAGGTTTGGTCCCTGTCTCTTCTCTCTTTCTTTCTAAGATTCATTTTTCATTGTTTCAATTCATTATATTTTCTTTGATTTTTCTTTTTCTTTTATTTTCTTTTTTGAATTTTT
>Ga0209960_1003875_pt1 | contig 12195 bp, 11 predicted proteins | sample ThiBiot_500_plan_2_FD_183947 | JGI IMG/M metagenome (GOLD analysis project Ga0209960, IMG submission 183947) | Wastewater bioreactor microbial communities from Cape Town, South Africa - Thiocy_expt_500_plan (SPAdes) | ecosystem: Engineered > Bioreactor > Thiocyanate-remediating >... | reverse complement strand
ATAAGGAAGAAATGAGAACAAACCTGGTGACAAAGAAACAGAAGTTATTTGATTATTTTGTTGGAATTCTATTTCATTGACCATTTCACCATTTTTTGTGTCCCAAAAACGAATGTGTCCATCCAAATGGCCACTGATGACATGATTACTTTTTTTTTTGGATTGTTTTTAGTTTCAGAATAATTGTTGGAAAGGGAAAAAACAATGAAAAAAAAAAAAAAATTACCCTGCATCATCTGTTAAACAAAGATCATTCACAGCGGAGAATGAAAAAATGGTTCGAACACCTATTAATAGGTTAGTGATCAAATTTAAAATTTAAAAAAGATTCATAAAAAGTTAAAAAAAAAAAAAAAAATTTACAATATCCTTTTACTAAATCATAAAGTTTAATTGTTCGATCATAGCTTCCAGATATCTTTTGTAATTTATTGTGTTTCAATTGATTATTTCATGAGAAAAAAAAAATGAAAATGAAAATCAAACCACTCTAGTTGCGTCATAACTAAATTTAGCTGTGTAAACTTTACTTGAATGTCCTGTGAGAGCATGCTATTATGATTATTATTGTTAATTATTCATGTTCATTTTTTTGAAAAAATATAATATATATAAATAAATACCCTTGGTCGACCAGTTTCAATGGACCAAACTCTTGTGGAATTATCATTTGATGCTCCTAAAATTAAATCATCTCCTGTTGAAAATTCAACACATGTGACACTTTGTTGACTTCCTCGAATTGTATGTCGTACATTTCCTTTTTTTTTTATTATTTTTTAAAAAAATCATTTTAATTCCATTAAACTTCAATGTTCTTGACTAATTATTTGAAATTACCAGTATTTGATTCAAAAATTTTGATTTTTCTATCTGCACTTCCAGTTGCAAAAAATTTTCCATTATGAGAAGTTTGAACACAATTAATATCACTTTCATGAGCAAGCTTTAAATAATTGAAATTTTAATTTTAAGGAAAAAAATAATAAAATAAAATAAATCAAAATAAAAGTTATACGATTTTCTTTCTCATTTTTGAAGGTAAAATTGCTGTAACATTATTTCCTCGATCAAATATATCAGGTTCAGAATCATGGATTTTGATATTACTTACTTCTTCAGATAAGCTTTTTTTCTTTTCCCTAATAAATTCATTGGTTTTAAAAAAGTTCCAATTTATGAATTCATTCTAAAAAGAAATGAAATAAAAATAAATTACTCAGTAAAACTTTCAACTGAGATTGACTTTTCATCATTCAATTTTTGTAACCATCTTTCAAGAAGCTAATAGGAAAGAAAAATAAATAAATCATTTTTTTTTTTTTCTTTGTTTTTGAAAAAGAAAAAAGGGAAAAGAAATTGAACAGCTTTGTTATCTCTTTCTAATTCTTTTACTTTTTCGTCCCTGGATACTAATTCTAATTGAATTGCTTGAAGTTCGTCCGTTAAAACCTTTCAAAATTAAATTGTTTTGTTTTGTTTTGTTTATGTTAGAATAAATAAATTGATTGTAAAGATTACTTGAGCAGTAATTTCTTTATTTGCTAAGAGATCGTTTTGTAATTTCATTGTTTCATCTTGAGAAGATATTTTACCATGAAGTTGTACTTCACTATAAAAAAAAAAATGGGAACAATTTTTTTTTTTTTTGGATCCAAAATAATTAAAATTTTACGTTTCTCTTAATTTTTTAACTTCTTCTTCTTTAGCTCTGACTTGTTCATTTAGATCAAGAAGTCTTTGATTTGTTGAATGTTGTTGTGAAAGTAGATCTACTAATTTTTGATTTGCTTCATTTAATCTTCTTTGTAAATCCTCTACTACGTGATCATTATTACTACTTTTTTTTTTTAAAAAAAAAAAAAATTGTTCTATTTTGTTGAGTTATTGCAATTATCAAAAAAACAAGACTTACGATCTAAAATCGAGATTTGAAAGGTATCAATGAATAATAAAGAGAATATGAGATATTGTAATTGAAATAAAAGAAAAAAAATTTTTTTTTGTTCTAATAATAAAGTACGTACCCTATTGGAATATTTGGCCTTTCTTCAAGTTTCCTCTCCAACTTTTTATTTTCTTCTTCATATTTTTTTACTAAAAATAAAGATATTGTCAATAATTGAATGTGCAATCAATTCTCATTTTTTTTCAATGATTCAATTATTTGAAATTGTTTTCTTTTCTTCATTCAACTTATGAATACAGTTATTCCAAGTCAGTGGTTTTTTTTTGTATTGCATTTGTCATTAAATACTTTTGAGGTAAGTATATTCGAATAATTAAAAATAATTAATTAAATAAATAAATATTCTAATATTCTAATATAGCTTTGTAATAAGAAAAACTTACATTTTGAAATTAGCTCAGCAAAGGGATGGTCTTGAGTAACATCTCTCTTCTCTAATAACTGAACAACATGACTCTTCCACTCCATTTCCTTCCCATCCAGAATAAATAACTAATAATTAATATAATTTTATTAAATATTCATTCAATTAGTAAATACACTTACAATTCTTTAATTTTTCAATAAGTTAAAATTCGTTTAAAAAATGATTATGCTTAATAAAAATACCTTCAAAGGCTTTAGGTTTGAAGATCTTTTGAACTATTGAGAGCAGTGGCAAGAGAGCAAGGGATTCAACTAACTAACTAACTACAAACCTTTCAATACAATGCTTTTTTTTTTTTTTTTTTGATTGAATTAGATTAATAATAAAGTTTTTAAAAAAATTTTATAATTACTTATCTAAATCATTTCAAATTCATTTCAATTCAATTCAATCAAATAAATATAATTCAATCTATTTAATCTTTTATTTTTTTTTATTCATCTATTTTAAATGATTTCTTTTTTTTTTTTGATGAGAAGGAAATTTTGGTCGCAATAGAACAATTCTATTCAAAATTATGAATTAAATTATTTATTTGAAACAATTAATGAATAACTTTTGATAAATTATTGAGAACCAATTTCACTTGAATTGAATTGAATTGAATTGAGGAGAAGAATAGGGTTTGAGAGGTTATTGTAATTAGGTTTCTTTTGGGGTTGAATGAAAAAAAAAATCAGTTTTTGATTGTGGAATGATAATCTTCATCACTTGAATTATAATTGTAATGGAGTGAAATTTAGAATTAATCTCCACACAATGTTGACTTTTGAATTCAATTTTTTTTTTAGAAAAATGAATTATTTGATATTTTGAAAAGAACATCAACTGATGTATTCCTTCTCTTTCTTTGTGGAAATGCATTGGCTGAGAGGTTGAGCTTTTTATAACTTGATGGTTTATTGTTGTTGATGCTTCAAGTTTGAACTTTGTTATTGTCTTGAGTAAATTACAATGGATACTTTGAGTTCTTTTTGAATGGGTTCCATGAAAGTAAAATCTTCTCTAATTTGCGATTTCTTCTTCAAATTTCTAATTTATGATTCAACTTTTTTGAGGATAATTGAAATTGATAATGATAATAAAAGAAAAGTGAGATATAAAAGAGTAAAGGAACAGAACAGAAAACATTTGAAGGTTGACTTTATAAGCACATGAACAAAAAGGTAAGTTAATGGTGGCTATCGTGACCATGACCGTGACTATCGTGCTCAAAATGATTCTCTAACCGCTATAATTGAAGGAAAAAAAAAAAGAATTTAGAATTCTCTTTCATTAAAAAGCAAATCATAATGAAAAATAAAGGAGAAATTAATATTATGAAGAAAAAAAAAGGTTTTTGAGATCTTTTTTTTAAAACAAAAATTTTCAAAAAGAAAAAAATAAATAAATCCAAAATTTATGAAATAGAATAGAATATGATAAGAAATAATAATAATAACACTTACTAAAACTTTTTTATAATCATGTTTAGCTCTCCAGAAGACCCAGAACCACATAGTAGCTCCTAAAGCTTGAACAGCAACTTTCTCTAACAAAGGTGTGGTGGGAGGGGTGAAAAAGGCCATGTTTGTTCTTTTTTTTTTTTTTGGTTTTTTTCAATTTTTTTTTTTTTTTTTGGTTTTTTTCAATTTTTTTTTTTTTTGTAAAAGTTTTAAAAATTTTTTACTCAATCATAAATGTTTCAATTCTGATCAAATATGAATTCATAATATGAATTCTTTATTAGATTTATTTAGAATCATTCAAATATTTTTTATTGGTGATAACTTTTGGACAATTTGTTTGAAAGTGGGTCTTTGATCTGGATTTTGATTCCAACAGAATTCAACCAAAGCTGAAAGTAATTCAAGGTTTTGATCCCCTTTGGAATCTGGAATTGGTTCTCTGATTCCTGATCGAACTTGAAATTCAATTTCTGATGCATCTTTCACTTCATTTTTTTAAAGTTGATTCATTAGTAAAATGAAAAAAAAAAAAAAAAAAAAAAAAAAAAAAAAAAAAAAAAAAAAAAAAAAAAAAAAAAAGAAAGAAAAGGAATATCAATAAAAAGACTCACAATGAGCCCAAGGAGTTTTTCTTGACATCATCTCCCAAAGAATGATAGCAAAAGAATAAACATCTCCTTTCATTTCTTCTTCAACTGATACATTAGCTATCTTTGCCATCAGTTTTCCAAATACTTCTGGTGCTGTGTATCGAGGTGAAAACCCTTTGATATTGATCATCTTCTTATCATATAACTATCATAGTAATATTGAATATTAGAAATGAAGAAGAAGAAGAAGAAATTAAAAAATTCAAAAATACTTTTGTTTCTTGAGCTCTTGATCCGAAGTCACAAATTACTGCATTTATTTTACCATTTTCTTTTTCCAATAAGATGTTTGAACTGTTTTTAAAAAAAATAAATAAAAACTCTCAAAATAAAAATAATAGCGAAAAAAAAGTTAACGATTTGAGATCTCTGTGAGCAATTCCAAATGAATTCATCATATTCATTCCTGATGCAATATCACAACCTATTTTCATAATAGTTTCACTTGGAATATTTTCTGAAGAACGACTAATAAAGACATGCAAATCTGTTTCATATAACTATATAATTCACAACATTAAATTCAGAATTTCTTCGGGAAAAAGAAAAGAAAAGAAAAACAAAAGAATACTTTTGTGATAATACAACGAGGATATTCAGAATATCCAACTAAAGTAACAATGTTTGGATGGGATGTGATCCCCCACATAATAGCAACTTCTTGTTCAAAACTCAATTTGTTATCTTGAGGTGAAAAGCTTGCATTATCAAATATTTGTTTAATTGCTACTTCCTTGAACTTAAATTTCTTTTTTTTGAAAAGGAGGATAATAATTAATTTAATTCAATTATTGAAAAAAAAAAAAAAAAAAAAAAAAAAAAAAAAAAAAAAAAAAAAAAAAAAAAAGAAATAGAAAAATAGAAAAATAGAAAAAGTAAAAGAACTTCTCTTAATTTTGGATCAACAAGAACTCCTCGATAAGTCACAGCGGAACCACCACCTCCAATTTTTTCTTCTTGTCTAATTTGATTCACAAAATCAATTTTCATAAATCCTGGAATAGATAATTCAAGTTTTGTATTCATCAATGTTGCATCTCCAACTATTGGTTAATTTTTTAAAAATTTAATTTTTTCTTTTTTCAAAAAAAAAAAGTGGAAAATTTAATATACTTTGAGTAGTTGTAATAGTTTCAATATCTTCCCCTTTGTGATATTCACTCTTTTTGGAACTCCTCTTCTAGATTGATTTCGAAAAAAGAAAAAAAAAGGTTAAAGTTGAAAAAAAAAGAAAAAATAAGAAAAAAATACCTTTTTTCGAAGGAAAAATAGAATTAGTAAAATTAGAACAAGTAATGCTAAGACACCAATCCCAACTCCAAGACCAATCTCAGTTCCATGTATTTTACTATTTTCACTCAATGACGTTGGAGCAAAGGTATTTGGTGGAATACAAGTTTTTCCATCTCCTTCATATCCTTCTTTACAAGTACAAATAAAACTTGCTGGAATATTTGTGCATATTGCTTGAAGATGGCAACCTCCATTGTTTGTTAAACATTCATTGATATCTAATAATTATATTGATTTGTTCATTATAATTGTGAATAATAAGTTAGAGAAATGTTAAATCAATTTTTACCATCACAAGTAAATCCATCTCCTTCAAACCCTTCATTACAATTACAACTAAAATTTCCGAGAGTGTTTGTACATTTTGCTTTTTCATGACAACTGTGAGTTTTCAATACACATTCATCAATATCTATTTTGATTATTTACTTTATGAAAAGTCTTAGTATTGAATAAAAACCATACCATCACAAACAAAACCATTTCCTGAATAACCTCCTTTACAATCGCAAGTAAAACTTCCTGGAGTATTTGAACATTTTGCTTGAGTATGACAATTATGAGTATTCAAGACGCATTCATCAAGATCTATTAGTGAACATATTAAAATAACTCAATTCAAAAAAAAAAAAGTGAAAATACCTTCACAAGAAAATCCATCCCCTTCAAACCCTTCAATGCAATTACAAATAAAATTTCCTGGAGTATTTGTACATGTTGCTTGGGGATGACAATTATGAGTGTTCAATTCACATTCATCAAGATCTATTTGTCATTAATTAATTTGTGAAAAGCTTGAGTATTGAATAAAAACCATACCATCACATGCAAAACCATTCCCTGAATAACCTTCTTTACAACCACAAGTAAAACTTCCTGGAGTATTTATGCATATCGCTTGAGTATGACAATTATGATTATTTAATGAACATTCATCAAGATCTATTAGCCAAATATTAGTTAAAGTAACTTAATTTCAGAAAAAAACAAAAAAAAAAAAAAAAATGAAATACCTTCACAAGTTTTTCCATCTCCTTCAAATCCTTCTTTACAATCACAAGTGAAATTTCCTGCAATATTTGTACATATTGCTTGAGTATGACAACCACCATTGATTGTTAAACATTCGTCAATATCTATTATATTTATTTATTTATTTATTTATTGTTGGGCATCATAAAATTATAATAACAAATTAAATCATACCATCACAGTTGATACCATTTCCTGAATAGCCTTCTTTACAAGTACAAATAAAATTTCCTTGTGAATTTTCACAATTTGCATTAGAATGGCATCCTCCATTATTAGTTAAACATTCATCAATATCTAAGATTATATTGTATCAATTATTTCAAATTGTTAATTCAAAGAAATAGTAATACCTAAGCATGTAAATCCATCTCCGAAATATCCTTCTTGGCACGTGCAAGTATAGTTTCCCTCATTATTTTCACAGTTCGAAGTTCCAATTGCACAGTCATTTGTTTCTAAACATTCATTGATATCTTTTTTTTTTTTTTTTTTTGACTAAGATTATCATAATTGTAAGAATGGTGATTATTACCTTCACAAAATATCCCATTTCCGATATATCCATCAAAACAAATACAAGTAAAATTTCCTGGAGTATTTTCACAATTCGCTTTATTATGACATCCACCATTATTTGTTTCACATTCATTGATATCTATTACAATATTATTTGTGAGTTAGAAACTATACTCATTAAGAATAATAAAATAATACCATCACAATTGATTCCATCTCCTAAATAGCCATCTTTACATGTACAAATAAAACTACCTAAAGTATTTTCACAGTTTGCATCAAAATGACATCCACCATTATTAGTTAAACATTCATTAATATCTATTATATTTGTTTATATTTAAAATAAGAAAAAAAAAAAGATACCATCACAAGAACCAGAAATTGGGCTCCAGTTTCCATTCGAACCATCTTGAATACATTTTCTAGTGGTTAAACCCTCGAAGCCATTTAAACATTCCCCAGTAATTGTTTCTCCAGTTGCTAAAGTTTCATTCCATTCAGAATTTTCTTCATTTGGAATTGATGGACAATTAACAACTAAGGATTTTTATGATTTAAAAAATTCTTTTTTTTAAAAAAAAAAGAAAAAAACCATTTTGACATTTGATTCCATCATATCCAGGTAAACAATCACAATAATAATTTGAAAATAATCTTGTTGAACATTGTCCTCCATTTGAGCATCTATTACTTGGGCAACTTTGAACTAAAGTTTTTTTTTTTGAGATTCCATTTCTTGATTTTCAAAAAAAAAAAAAAAAAAAAATCTTATTTACCACACTGGCCTTGAACAACGGGGAAATCATTAGTGGGAACAGAAGAATAATTAGGAATTGGACAATCCCAATAATTAGATTCAAGATATCTATGAAATTAAAATGAATAAGAGTTTAATTTAATTGTTTTTTTCAAAAATGGGAGAAATAAAAGCCATCGTTGTTACAGTTGTCGTAAAGATGGTAAACCTCCAATTTCTGTTGGGATTGCTCCTGTAAGTTGATTTTCATAGGTGGTGCTTTTTTTTTGTTTTTGTTTTTTTGAATTTGAAGGAAAAAAAAAAAAAAAAAAAAAAAAAGAAAAAAAAATCAAGAATTGATATTTATGAAAAAAAAGGAAGAAAAAAAGAAAAGATTTTACAAAGTAGTGGAAGAAAGTAAATTTCCGAATTGAGTTGGGATTGTTCCAGTAAGTTTGTTCTTATTGAGATGCCTTTTAATTTTAATTTTAATCACTTTTTTTTCTGAAACTAAAATATTTTAAAAGGAAAAATGATTACAGAATAGTCAACTTTGTTAAATCACCAAATTCAGTTGGGATAGGTCCTGAAAGTTGATTAAAGCTGAAATATCTATGTCATTTTTTTTAAAAAAAAAAAAAGAGTTGTGTTAATTTAGAATAAGAGAAAGAAAGAAAGAGAAATTTTCTTTTTTACATCGAATTCAAGTTTTTTAATTTTCCAAGTTGGGTTGGAATGGTACCAGAAATTTGAGTCGAAATAATTTGTCTTTTTTTTTTTTGAGAAAAAATGAGAAAGAAAAGAGAAATGAATTTTTTTTTTTTTATCAAAAGGAAGATAAAAAGTAAAAGGGAAGGTTTACATAGATTCCAAGGAGACTAAACTTTCAAATTGAGTTGGGATAGAACCAGAAATTTGATTATTTTGGAGCCACCTTTTTTTAGGGTAAATTTAATGTTATTAAGAAAGAAAATTGTTTTTACAATTTTTTTAATTTCGTAAGCTTTCCGAGTTGAGTTGGGATTGCCCCTGAGAGTTTATTTTCGTAAAGATAGCTATTATATCCATTTGTTTTAAAAATTAGCACAGAAGAAAAAGGAAAAGAAGAAAAAGAAGAAACAAAATAGAAATTTAAAAAATAATAATAATAATATTACAGAATTTCTAACTGTTTTAAACTCTGGAGTTGGATTGGGATAATTCCTGTTAGTTGATTAACAGAGAGCTCTCTAAATTTTGTTTTTTTTTTTTTTTGAAATGAAAAATTCATTTAAATTAAATATTACAGGTCTTGTAAATATATTAAATTTTCAAGTTGGGTCGGGATGGTACCAGTAAGTTGATTACTAGATAAGAGTCTATTTTTTTTTTTTTTCCTTCAAAATTCAACGCATTGAAACGAAATTTAAAAGAAAAAGAAAAAATGGTTATTACAAATAACGTAGTTTTATCAACCTTCCAAGTTGTGTTGGGATTGTTCCTGAGAGTTTATTAACGTTGAGAGTTCTATTTTTTTTTTTTTTTTTTTTTTTTTTGATAATCAATTTCTTTTTTTTAAAAAAAAAAAAGAAAAAGAGAAGAAGAAGAAGAAGAAGCAAGAAAACTCAAAGAATGAAGAAATGAATTGAACAGATATTTCAATTTTAATAAACCTCCAAATTCATTTGGAATTGTCCCTTCAATTGCTTGGATAGAAAAACTCCTATTGATCAATGAAATAGAGTTTTATTATTTTTGTTAAGAGTTTTGAAATGAAAAAGAGTAAGAAAGATAAAAATCACAATTCTGAGACTCTTTGGGGATTTGAACCAATACAAGTAACTCCAGTTTGACCACATAAATTGTTTTCAGTATTCCAAATCAAATTCCCTTTATTTGTTAATGAGTTATACCAATTGACCAATATTGTTTGATCACCTGAATCCAAATCACCTAATTCATATAATAAAAATAAGTTTAGTTTTATTTGAATGTTATTAGAATTTGAAAAGAAATCAACCATGAGAGAATTGAAATAACAAACAAGTGATTAAAATGATTTCATAAAGTAACATCGTTTTGAATTTGCTAATGTCTGTTGAAAACTTTTTTTAATACTCCTATTTTTTTTTGTCTTTCATCTATTTATACTAAAATGACAAAAGTGATCAACCTTAAAACAGGAATATTTGACAGATTGAATGAAAAGGAGAAAGGAAAAAAATCAAAATCAAACCTTTTGAATCATTTTTCCAATACAAATTTTAAAAGTGTTCTATTTGATTGCTTAGTTGGTGTTGATTGATTTCCTGAGTTCTAAAAAGCTTTATTGTTCCTTATTGAGGATGTTTCATGATTGCACTATTAGAAAAAAAAAAGTTAGTAAAAAACAAAAAAAATCATGATTTTCATGATTTCAACATCAAAAAAAGAATCAGTGAATTGAATGGATAAGAAAATGAATAATAAATGAGATTGTCAAGCTTTCAAAAATATTTAAAAAAATTTCAACATGAAAAATCATGAAAATAGTAACTGGATTGAAGAAAAGAATTCAAAACAAACCTTTAAAAGTCTTTGATTGTGTTTTCATTGGATCAAGAAGCAAGGTGAAAAAGGAGAAGATTGAAAACGCCATTTTTTTTTTTTGAAAATTTTTTGCAAAAGTTTTTTTTTCAAAGATCTTTCAAAATGTTTGACTCAAAAGAAAATTAAAAATTAAAAAAGAAAAAAGAAAAGAAAAGAAAAAAGAAAAGAAAAAAAATTTATTATTTGATCATAAACTTAAACAATTGCAATAGTTGGATCACCACGAACACTTTTTTTATCGGTCTCTTTCTCTTTCACACTTCCATTTTTCACACTTGGAGCCTTCACACTTGCCTCCTTTATACTTCCATCCTTTGGAGGATGAGTAACTTTTATTTGAAGATACCAAGTCAATACTCCCATAAAGAATCCTCCTCCAATAAAGTTTCCAAGGGTCACCAAAATTAAATTCCTGTAAATGAAAATTCCAAAATTAGTTTGTGCTCCAAGAAACAATCCAAGTGGGACATAGAACATGTTTGCGATACTATGCTCAAAAGAAGTTGCAACAAATGTCATAAGAGGTACAAAACATGCTAACATTTTTCCTCCAACAGTTTCAGATGCAGTTGCAATAAAAATTGCAATACAAACTAACCAATTAGCAGATATCGCTCTAAGAAATGCAACATGAGGTGGTAATGAACATTTAACTTCAGCAATAGTTCTAACAGCAGTTATATAAGGTTCATGATCAAATATATCACCAAAATAGATGAGGATGCCAGCACCAAACACACATCCAAGAAAGTTAAAGAAGTAAGAAATAGTTAATAATTTAGCATAATCTTTCCAATTAATTGATTTTCCCAAAAGTCCAATTGTTAATGACATTGTATTTGAAGTAAACAATTCTGAACCAAGTAATACAATGAACATGAGACCCACTGAGAAACAGGCTCCATATAATAATTTTGAAATTCCTTCATCTACATGTGGTATTCCTTTTGCTACTACTATTGAAAAAGCTCCTCCAAAACAGATATATACTCCAGCAAGAAATGATTGAATCATCTGTCTGTCAGTAGAAAGGGCACATTTGTTTTGAGCCATTTGAAGGAAAGCAGTGGCTGTTTCCTTTGGAGTTTTGTATAACTTTTGGTGAAAGGGTTTTCTTTCTCCTCGATTTCTTGCTAAAAGAGCTGCTGCAGCTGCTGCGGCTTTAACTTCACCTTGAATTCGAGCCATTTGAGGGAGACTTTGGAGAGAGGGAGAGTTGATATAATCCATTTCATAATCTGTTTCTTGAGTTAATCCTCGAGGCATAGTTGGTTTGACTTTTTTGTTGACTGATAAATTAGACACAGATCTAACAATATTTGGGTCATTCTCCTGATTTGACATGTTGACTCAAAAAAAAAAAAAAAAAAAAAAAAAAAAGAATCTGGACTGAAAAAAAAGATGAACCAAAAAAAACTGAAAAAAAGGTTATTGTTAAAAATAAAAATAAAAAAGTTGTTTTGTTTTTAAAAAAAAAGTTGTTGTTTTAAAATAAAGAGTTGTATAAAAGTTGTTTTTGTTTTTTGAAAAGAAAAAAAAAAAAAAAAAAA
>Ga0209960_1003874_pt1 | contig 12197 bp, 13 predicted proteins | sample ThiBiot_500_plan_2_FD_183947 | JGI IMG/M metagenome (GOLD analysis project Ga0209960, IMG submission 183947) | Wastewater bioreactor microbial communities from Cape Town, South Africa - Thiocy_expt_500_plan (SPAdes) | ecosystem: Engineered > Bioreactor > Thiocyanate-remediating >... | reverse complement strand
TTTTTTTTTTTTTTTTTTTTCTTGGTTTTCATTATTTTAAAACAATAAACTAATGAATCACTCATAGATATTAATGAATGTTCAATAAATAATGGAGGATGCTCTGTAAACTCAAATTGTACAAACACAATTGGAAGTTTTACTTGCAAATGTAAAAATGGATATTCAGGAAATGGCTTTACTTGCACTCGTATGATTTTTTTCAAAAATATTTACTCAATTTTATTTTCTCTCTTTATGATTTAAAATCAATTATTCTCTTAGAAATCAAATGCCCTCCAATTTCCCTTGGAAATGCAAATTTTTCAACAACTTTAGCAGGAAATACAGCTTTAGGAAAATGTAATGATTCATTTTATGGAAGTCCAACACTTTATTGCGATTCAACTGGTCATTGGAATCAAACTATTACTGGAAATCCTTGCTCGGGTATTTCTTTTGATTTGATTTCTTTTCTATTTTCTATTTTTTTATTTATTATTACTTTATTTCTTTTTTTTTTTTCCTTCTTTTTTGAAATAAAATACCAATTAAATTAAATTAAATTAAAATCAAAACAAAATAAAAACAAAAGAAAAACTTGGAACAGCTGGATGTCGATGTGATTTAGAATGTGGAAATTTGAGTATTGATAAATGTAAACAATGTTATTTAATTGGAGGAATGTTACTTGGATCTTATTTTGGAGGATGCTATTGTCCTTTTGATAATTCATTTTTAAGTTTACCTTCTCAAAATCAAAACACATCTTCACCAATTTGTCAAAATCCACTACAAAAATGCTCGACTTGTTATTCTTGTAATTCAAGTTGTTTAAATTGTTTTGGTCCAAATCAAGATCAATGTACTTCTTGTACTTCTAATTTTGATCTTGTTACTACTCTCAATCCTGATGGTTTTTTTTCTCTTCTTTTCTTTTTTTTTCATTTTTCTTTTATTAATCCATAACAAATAAATGATAGGAAGTTTAAAAACAGGAGAATGTAAAACTAAATGTGATGAAGGAAAATCAAGAAATTCAAATGGAGATTGTGAACCACCAAGTTGTTCATTATTAAATGATTGTTCAACTAATGGAGATTGTTTATTTTCATCATCAAGTTTAGATTCTTTTCCAACGTCCTATTGTAATTGTGATGATGGATATGAAGGAAATGATTGTTCTCAATTATCAAATTGTGGATGTATTAATGGATATTGCTTCTTAAATGCTTTTAATAATCGTGAATGTAAATGTAATTCTGGTTGGAATGGAACGGATTGTAATAATCCAATTTTTGATTTCTCACCAAAATCAGATTCAATTCTTGGTGGATCTCCAATTGAAATTATTATTCCTTCTGGAATTACAGTTTCTCAACCAAATTTAAAATGTTCATTTGGAGAAATTCAAGTCTCATCAATTTTTAATTCTAATAATGGAAAATATTATTGTAAATCATCACCATATCATACTTCAGATATTTATTTGGATTTCAAAATTTCAATTATTGGTTATCAAAATGGAGATTTCTTTTCAATTGGATCATTTTATTATTCAAAATCAAATCAACTTATTCCAAATAGTGTTGAGAGTTTAAATGATTATATTTTCACAATTGGAAAATCAAAATCAATTTCATGGAATTCAACTCAATTTGGATCTGAAAGTTCAATTACAATTAAATTATATAAATGGAGTTGGAATTATTTGAATCTCCAAGATTTCAACATTCAACCACAATTAATTGTTGTGAATGAGAATGTGACTTATGGATTAAATAATGGAAATATGAATATTACATTGAATGTGAATAACTTTATGTGGAATTCATCACTTCATATTTTATCAATTGATTCAACTTATAAATCAATTAATAAATTTATTTTACCTATTCAAAATGGATTTGATTATGATTCAACTTGTCAAAATTTTGTATCAACAGATTCAATATTGGTTCAACCAGCAATTAGTTGTCCAAGTTTACCACCAACAGTGAATCCACAATTTAGTACAGATCCAAATTGTAATAGAAATACACCATTTAGTTGTTTTTTACATCAATTAACTCAAGAATGTGCATTTTTCGTGCCTGTTGCACAATTGAATACTCAAGTTAAATGTTGTTATTTGAATATTGGATATAATTCATTTTTGATAAGTAAATATGTTGAAAATTCAGGGTTGAGAAATGATAGAAGTTTTCCATCCATTAAGAATTTTATTGGAGATATTTTACCAAGAATCATCTGTTGTGTTAAATCAAGTAATCCAAGATCATTTTGTGATTTGTTTCAAGTAAAGAGAAAAGTAAATAATAATAATAGTAACTTCAAGAAATCAACTTTACCTTCTTCGACACCTTCAGCTTTAACATCCAAAGTAGGAATATGTTATGGAGATCCACATTTTATGACATTTGATGAACAAGTTTGGAGATTTAATGGAAAAGGAGAATTCATTCTTTTGGAACAAATTAATAATCTTGATCAAAATATTGTTGAACCAAATGGATTAACAATTCAAGCAAGATTTTCACAATTATCAACAAAATTGGTTACAATCTTATCAGCAATATCAATCAAAGATGGAAATTCAAAAATTTCAATTTATTTGAATCAATTTGGGAATGTGAATATATTTTTAAGAGATTCACAAACACCACAAGTTATTTCAATTGGAAATTCATTTATTTCACAAGATGGAATATTAATATCAAGAATTGAAGATTTTAAATATCAAATTTTATTACCAACTTCTGGAGTTTCATTAATAATTATTTCAAGATTTTCAATGTTAAATTTAATTGTGATACTTCCAAATTCATTGAAATCCAAAACAAGAGGATTATTAGGAAATTGGAATGGAAATAAAAATGATGATTTTATTTTAAGAAATGGAAATGGAAATGGAAATATTATTCCAATTACAAATAATTTTGAAACACTTCATTCATCATTTGGATTGGAATATATGATAAATGAAAATGAATCATTATTTATTTATTCAAATGGAACCAATTTCAATTCATTTAATGATAATTTATTTACTCCAAATTTTGAAATTGAATTTGGAAGTATTGAATTTGAGAATCAAGCAAGATCAGGATGTATTGGATCCAATATTGATTTGGATGCATGTTTATTTGATGTTTCACAAACTCAAAATATTTTGGCATCTCAAATTTCATTAGAAATTGGAAATATTTATGATAATTTAAAATCAGATTTGAATTCACCACCTCAATTTATGAATTTAATGGATAATTATATTGTTAAATTAACAGAAGAAATTAGTATTCAATTTTCAATAATTGATGAAGATGGAGATGATATTATTGTTAATTCAAATACAAGTTTATTTGGAACATTAAATTCAGAACAACCAATAATGTCATTTGATTTCAAGATATCAGAACAAATGTATTTATCAAATTCAATTCCAGATTTAGAATTAATTGCAACAGATTCAAATGGCCTTTCATCTTCAACTTTAATTTCTTTTACTCTTGGTTATTTTGGGTTTATTTCTTTTCTTTTCTTTTCTTATTTATTTTATCTTCTTTTTCTTTTTTATTAATAATCAAATAAATGATAGATGTGAATCAATTGAAGGATTGAAAAATGAAGCAATTTTAGAATTAAAATCTGATTGTATTTCAGAATGTAATGAACAATGTAAAGAAGTAATTGAAAAATATCAAGGAATGGAATGTTTTAAAGAATTGAAAGATTCAATTGGAGATTTGTTGATCAATTCTCAAAAATCATGTTGTGAATCAAATCAATTAATATGTGAATCACAACCATCAAAGCTTAGTGGAGGTGCAATTGCTGGTATTGTTATTGGATCTGTTGTTGGAGGTCTTTTGATTATTGGATTAATTATTTTCATTGTAATGAAAAGTAAATCAAAGAACAATCCACATCAGAAACATTCAAATGATTCTCAAGTTCCCTTGCAAAATATGTAAAGAATCTTTTAGATGTTTTTATTTTTTTAGAAATGTTAATCAATAAAAAGAGTCTTTATAATAGAATTATGAAGGATTTTTTATTGATTTTTTTCCATTTCAAAAAAAAAAAAAAAAAAAAAAAAAAATTAAAAAAAAAAAAAAAAAAAAAAAAAAAATTAGAAAAGAAAAAAAAAAAAGAAAACTTGTCTATGATTTTTTTATTATTTCTTGGTCCACTTAAATTTGAAAAGAAAAAGAAAATCTTTTCTATTAAGATCTTGAATGATTATTCCTCCGTTGAGTAGGAGAAAGTAATTTAAATTCAGCTGCTAAAGAGATGTGATCAGAAGGAAAATGTGGATTAGGGAAGCCATAAGTTTTCTTTGCATAAGCTTCAGGGACAGGTCCAAGTAATTTTAATAGAGCTAAAGAAGATGTAGTTGACCAAATATAATCAATAGTTCCTTGAAAATTTCCAGTATAATTTGTGAATGGTAATTCTCCAATTGCTGAATAAGCTGAACTTAAACCGAATCTATGATATGCACCATGTTTTGTGTAAGGTCCATATTCTCTTCCACCAAAATCTGGTGAATCTTTTGGTAAACTTCCAGTTGATAAGAAGCTATAAACACCACTATCTGGGAGCGAATTGAAATCGCCACATATTAATGTTGGAATGGCACTTCCTCTTCCAATTTGTTCTAATTCTTCCATTAACATAGCAGTTTGAATTGCTTTCACATCTGCATATTGTGGTTCCCAAGCCATATGAGGATTTGCAACCATAAGTAAACCTCCAGTTGCTTTTAAACGTAAAACTACAACAATTGCAACATTATCTTTTAACATTACTCTATTTAATATATTCTCACTTTCCCTTAATTCTTGTCTTGATGTTGTAATTAAACTAAATTCTATTTTTTGTTCCCTTGATAAAGAAAATCTATATTTTTTAATTTTTAATTTATAAATAAAATTAAAATAAAATTAAAATTTTTTTTAAAATAAAAAACTTTGATTCTCGAAAAATTAAAATTTTGAAAAAAAAAAAACTTTGATTCTCTAAAAAATATTGCACTTCCATCAACACCTCTTGGATCAGACATTGTTCTAGCTCTTGATTTTGGACAAAATACTCCTTGATAACCTTGTCGTTGTAATTTTACTTTAAAAAACATTTCAAATTGATCTGCTTCAACTTCTTGTAAACAAATTATATCTGTCTTAAATTTAAATAACTCATCTAATATTTTTTCTTTTCTATATTCCCAATTTAAAGCCCAACTTGGACAATATGGATAAGTTTGAGCAGATGCATAATTACTACATAAAATATTAAAGGTCATGATTGAAAATTTATCTAAAGTTGATTTTTTTTTTTTTTTTGAATAAAAAGTCAAATTAAAATTGATTTTCATTTAAAATAAAATAAAATAAATAAAATAAAATAAAATAAAATAAAATAAAATAAAATAAAATAAAATAAAATAAAATAAAATAAAATAAAATAAAATAAAATAAAATAAAATAAAGTAAATTAAAATTAAAATTAAAATTAAAATTCAAACCAGGATCATCATTAAGATAATTTGCCATTGGGTCTATTATAATCCAACTTCTTTCTTCAGGTTCTGGAGGTACAAATTCTGAATTTATTAATTTATTTATTTACTCAATTCATTGAAATTGAAAAATTGAAAATAATAAATGATTTTTCTCCTCTTTTATCTTTTCTTTTCTTTTTTTTTTTTCTCATACCTTTACTATTTCTTAAAAATGCTAAAATTTCTAAAGTTCCTTTATTTTTCAAACTTAAAAATGGCTCTACCAATGGATTTTCATCAAGAGAAAGATCATTTAAATCTACTAAAAGTGCAAGTTCAGGAGGAACTGAAGTAATCATATTTCTAAATAAGTTGAATTGTTGAAGATTTTTACACTTTGAAATATCTTTTGGAATAGCTTTGAGATTATTATGACTGACATCGAGATAAATTAAAGAGGTGAGTTGAGATATTTCGTTTGGTAAAATTGTGAGTTGATTATATTGTAAATAAAGCCCAGTTAGAAATATATATTGAAACAATTCTTTTGAGAGATTTCTAATTCCTACACCTGATAAATCTAACTCCAACCATTTTTCAGTTCCTAAAAAAAAATAAGACTATTAAATAAAATGCGAAGAAATATGTATAAAAAGAAAGTATACTCGTTCGAGTTTCTTCATCGGTTTCATTTAATATTCCTTTATTTTTCTCTGCGCCTCTCGTACTCATTTAAAAATAAAAATTAATCTCTTTTCCTCTCTTTAGAATACAAATAATCTTGATTAGCTTGTATCTCTAGATGATAACTAATCTAATTTTTAATGAAAAATTTGAAATTAATGATTTGTTTCAGAAAAAAAAAAAAAAGTTGCATATCAATTTTAATTGGATTTTTGATTCAGCAAAATCTTCTTTTATCAACCCAACTCAATTCAAGGGTGAATCTCACACTATATTTTGACTTTCGCATCCTCTAATTCAAATATCAAATTGAACACGATCCTTTCTTTAAATGAACATTTTTTTCTCAATTCAATCCAATAAAGGTAAATCTCATAAAGACTTTACAGAAATCATTTCAAACAATTAACCAATTCAGAATTCAATTAAGTAATCAACTCTTTTCGTTGTTACATAAATAATAAACATAATAACATATAATAAAATATAATAAAAATTACTTTTGTTCAACAATTGAAACTTCTTCTCAACTTCACCAACAAGCTCTATATATCTCTAAGATGAGTGATTCCTCTATGAATACCAATCTCAAGAAACAAGTCCTATAATACTAATAAATAGAACAATCAATCAATAAATCTTTTTCAATAATTAATTTATAACAAAAATTACTTTTACTTCTCGTTTCTATCCCAAAGTGTTATATATCAAAATCCTCAGCGCAACAATGCCAACGAATCCAATCCAAACGATACAATCAGCTCTTAGGTTAACAGATGAACAAGATATTGAAGGATGAGTAGCTACTGAGATCAAAATAGGAATCGAAGAGGGAAACGTGCAACAAAAAGGATTTCAATTAATTAGAGAAAAATAGATATGCGTGATTGATTTTCTTCAGCCTCAATTATGATGAACCTAAACCCTCTCAACTCTCTTCAATCAAACCTTTAAAGCTTGTGCAATGATGCAAAGAAGGATAGATTCACTTGTATTACTCCCTCAGGAGCATCAGTAATGAATGGATCTTTAGAGAAATTAAAAGAAGATAGATTTCTGCTTGTTAAGACTATGATTCAAGTTCATCAAATTCCATTCCTTAAGATGTTGTTAAACTCAATTGTCACAGAATTCTGAGCTTTTAGGATCAATTCCAACAGAACTTGGTTTACTAAACAAGTTTGATTGAAGTGTATTATTTATTCCTTAAAGAATTCCTTGGGTTTTATTTTTTTTTTAAAAAAACAAAATAGGTTTCTGAATGATAATCAACTTTCAGACATAACCTCAACATTATTACAACAATGTCAATGTCAGCATTTCAGAGGACAACGAAGTGGGTTGTTACAAGGGATTTGAACTCATTGACAAGGTGATGCAAAAAGGAGACTGTCCAAACAAAGTGGGAAGGCAAGTACTTTGAAGGTCTCATGCATGATTCTAATTCTGTTGGGCACAATTAACTCACTTGTAATGAATTCATTCATTAGTGAAAACAAAAAGAATGATTCTAACTTTCTTTTTTTTAAAAAAAATACAATCATTATAGAAACCTCTGCGACAATGAGCTTTCAGGAACAGCTTGGAAATCTAGCAAGTTTACAAACTCTGTAATATTCCCTCACTTTTTGTTTCCCTGGTTTGATTATTTTTGAAACAATGAACTTGGACTTGGAAATTTACAATTTCTGTCATCTCTTTTTTTTTATTTGCAAAAAATTGATCAATCAGTGATTTTTAGTGAAACTTGAATTTTCAAACAATTTAGTTTTACGGCTCTTATTGACAATAATTTTTTTTTAAAAAAAAATAGATATCAAGTTCAGCAAAAGCAAGTTCTGGGAAGTTATTGAAAGAGGATTTGACATCAAAATCAAAGCAGGAGTTGTCGCCTTTGTGGAGCTTGTTCTTAAAGTAATTTGTCTTTGAGGGTTGGACTATCACAATTAACAACGTTTTCCAAGAGTTGCTTGTAAATCTCCTTATCTTGTTTTAGCGCCTCATTATTGAGAAATTTAATGATCTTAATTTTTTTTTTTTTTTGTTACAAATTAAATAAATAAAAAAATAAATAAACATAAAAAAAAAAATAGATACCACAAGCTCCACAAAGGCGACAACCCCTGCTTTGACTTTGACATCAAACACTCTTTCAATCACTTCCCAGAACTTGGAGTTTCCATACTCATCTCCTCTCTCAGATCTGTAAGCCTGCTCTTTTATTTATTTTTTTTTAAAAAAAAAAGTGAAATTTGATCTAAGATCAATTTTAATTGAAAGTACCTTTGAGAATTCCTATATCTCTTGGACCATAGACATCTTTGAATGCAATACGAATTGCCTTCGCATCTCTTCCTCTTGTAGAAGACAGATATTTAATAATCGACATTGATAGTTTTAGTTTTTTTTTTTTTTTTCAAAATAAAATTAAAGAAAATTTACCCAAGAGTTTGAGAAAAAGAATGAATCATAATGTGTCGACATATTTAGTTTGGTAAAGATCCTCTGCAAAATCTACATTATTTTTATTTTAGTCGAAGTATTATTGGAGAAATAATAGATTTAAAATAATAGCTTCTTACCACCAAATTCGACGTAATAGTTTTCCTCTAATTTTTTTGTAGCAATTCTATGGACAGCGCCTCTTGGGACTTCTTTTGTCCTTTCTCTCAAGATTCTTAAATAAGGTTAGCAATATTTTTAAATCTTCAGCTATTTTTTTTTCTTGAATTTTTTAGCAATTCTTTCTCTTTAGGTGTTCTTTGGAGCTTCTCTTCTATTTCTTCTTCTGGGAAATTCCAGAGTCTTAACATCATCATAAAAACAGTTACTCTATGGGAATTACTGGAAGTGTAGAAGTTCGACTCTTTTCTATTTTTTTTTTTTTTTGAAAAATATTTCATTATAAAAATATAGATACAGTCTCCTTCCCATTTTTAAGCCATGATTGCAAATTTTTCTCCTTTTCTTCAATCGTGATCATTATCCATTCCATGGAGTTTTTGAAAAATTGGACTTAAATATACTTGACATAGCAAGCAGCTTTTGGGTTAAAAAATACTTATGTGTTTGTTTTTCATTTGTCTCTTTCTATTTGGTTTATTGTAATAAATTTAGTTTAGTTTAGTTTAGTTTAAATTTGGATCTTGAAAAAAAAAAAAAAATAAAAAAGAAAATGTAGTTAGAATGCAAAAGGAATTGAATGAATGGAATGGAATGACAATAAGTATGAATTCATAGAAAGATATCAAAAAGCCTAAAAGTTTGAATACAAAAAGAAAGAAAGGAGAGAAAAAAAAATAAAAATAATTGGATTTGATTCATTTATTTGCAATCAAGAGATTTCTTCAGAAAATTGAAACTCGATCATCTTCACAAACTATTATATTCTGTGTTTTTAGGTCAATTGTAATATCTTTTGGATGTTTCACTTTGAATTGTGTGATATATTTTCCTTCTGGATTAAACATTTGAATTCTATCATTGTAATAATCACAAACAAAAATATTATCATTCAAATCAACACAAATTCCATCTGGAGACCGAAATAAACCATCATTTCCTTTTCCTTTTCCTTTTCCTTTTCCATTTCCTTTTGATCCAAATGTTGAAATAAACTCTCCTTTTGAATTAAATATTTGAATTCTATTATTGAAATTATCACTTACAATAATATGTCCATTTGAATTAATGGTTATTCCAACTGGTTCATCTAATTGACCATTTCCTTTTCCTTTTGATCCAAATTTTGAAATAAAGTTTCCATTTGAATTAAATATTTGAATTCTATGATTATCACGATCACAAACATAAATGTTATCATTGAAATCAACACAAATTCCTTCTGGGTTATCAAATTGACCATTTCCTTTTCCTTTTGATCCAAATGTTAAAATAAATTTTCCTTCTGAATCAAATATTTGAATTCTGTGATTTCCTTGATCACTCACAATAATATTTCCTTTTGAATTAATAGTTATTAGGGTTGGATAATTAAATTGTCCATTTTCTTTTCCATAAGATCCAAATTGTGAAATAAATTTTCCATCAGAATCAAATATTTGAATTCTATGTTTCTCAAAATCACCAACTAAAATATTTCCTTTTGAATCAATTGTTATTCCATATGAAAAATCAAATTGTTCATTTTCTTTTCCTTCTGATCCAAAAGTTAATTTTGGTTCATTTATTTCATTATAATTTCTATTTTCCACTTTTGGATATACTTGAATTTGGAAACAAGAAAATGGAATATTAATTCCATCATATTGAACAAAAATTGAATATCTTCCTTCCTCTTTGAATTTCATTTTCACTTGATAAGATCCATTTTCTAAATCAATAATTTTCCATTCATATTTTCCATTATTTGATTCTTCTTCTTCTTCTTCTTCTTCTTCTTCTTCAATTTGAATCTTAAAACTCTTTCCATATCCTCCTTTTTTCATTTCATTTCCTTCTTTTGAATAACTAATTATTTGAAACCAATATTCTTCATTTTCATAAATTCTTTGTTTCTCAATTCTTGAAATTAAACTCCTTTCACCTGAAATCTCATTGAATTTAATGAATCCAAGATTTGAAATATTTGAATAAATTGATTGTTCTTCTTTTTCACAAATTGAAATCTCAGCAAAAGTGATTGGATTTGGCTCAGTTTTCCATTTCAGTTTTGATAAACAATCTAATCTTGAATGATATAAACTTTTCATTGATAATAATCTCAAATTATCATTTTTGTTATTATTATTATTATTATTTGATAAAGAAATTGAATTTTCAATGATTTGACATGATCCAATAATACTTTCAATTCCAAATTTCAATTCTTCAATTTGAAGTTCTAATTCTTTCTTTTTAGATCTCTCCGTTTCATTGAATTGATTTAATAATTCTTGTTGTTTTGCATCCAATTTAGTTTTAATATCATTAAAAAGTTCATTAATTTGAATTTGAGTTGTTTCTGAATTGATTTCTAATTTTTTCATCATTTCTTCATATTTCTTTATTCCTTCTCTCAATTCTTTCTCTTTTGGTTTCACCTTTTATTTCATTTTTTGTTTATATATTAGTTTGAGTGAAATAATCAAGACTGAACAAACAATTCTTTAAAGAAAATAGAAAAAAAAAAAAAAAAAAAAAAAAAAAAAAAAAAAAAAAAAACCTTTTTGATTAAGTTTGATAATAATTGTATTTCAATTCCAATATCATGACTTGAAAGGGATGAAATTTTGTGGGATGGATGTTTATCAACACACAATGAACAAATTGGTAATTTACAATCTTCACAAACCATATCCATTTCCTTTTGTTCATGAATTTGACAATAAAGTTGTGAATTTGATTTTGGAATCAACTGATGTTTGTCTTGTTGAAAAATTGAATTTGATAACGAATGATAAATATTAAGGGAATTCAAAAGATATGAATTAGTTGGTAAATTTGATAATTGTTGCTTGTTTTGAGGTGTTCTACAAATTGGACACTTGAAATCAATATTTGGATTCTTCTCAACAGACATTTCTAAACATTCTAAACAAAATGAATGAAGACATCCTAATGTTTTTGGTTCTCTGAATATATCTTTGCATAATGAACATTCTAAGTCGACTTCCATTTCTCTTTCACTTTTCTCTTGATATCTTTTTGATTGTAAAACGTCTTTTTTAAAAAAAATCTTGATTCTCAGAGTTCGGGTTTCCTTTTTTTTTTTTTTTTTTTTTTTTTTTTAAAAAATTTTTATAAAAAATTTTTTTTCAAAAAAAAAAAAAAAAAAAAAAGAGAAAAAAAAGAATGCTTCAAGCAATAAAAATATGACTTGATTATAATAAAGAAAATATGTTCTTATATTTAATGAATTACAATGGTAAATTGTTTTTTTATTAAGAAGAAAGAAGAAAGAAAAAAGAAAAAAGAAAAAAAAAGATGAGATTAAATATCTTTTTAAAAAGCATGACAGTAACAAAAAAAATCATGACAGTAAAGAAAAAAAATGATGAGAATCAAAAAAAAAAAAAACAATAAAAAAAAA
>Ga0209960_1003873_pt1 | contig 12197 bp, 12 predicted proteins | sample ThiBiot_500_plan_2_FD_183947 | JGI IMG/M metagenome (GOLD analysis project Ga0209960, IMG submission 183947) | Wastewater bioreactor microbial communities from Cape Town, South Africa - Thiocy_expt_500_plan (SPAdes) | ecosystem: Engineered > Bioreactor > Thiocyanate-remediating >... | reverse complement strand
AAAAAAAAAAAAAAAAAAAAAAAAAAAAAAAAAATAGCTTCAACAAAAATTGGAGATTTTAATACCAATTGATTTATGGAATGAAGATGATTTTTCAGTTTGGATTCAATCATTAAATTGGATAGAGAAAGAAGTGACTGAAGAAGTTTGTAAGATCATAAAAAACTTGAAACTTACCCCAAAGATATTATTAAATTTTGATCAAGAAATAAAAAATTCAAATTTGAAAGGAGATCTTTTGAAAGAATTTTTGATTGGAGGATTAATTCAAGAGACTTTACTTTGGAAGTGTGAGAAAGGGGAAATTAACAACTTAGATTGGTATTTAAATGGGAGCTTTAAAAATACTTATGATATCAATTCTAAAGAAACTACTCCATTTTATTTGGCTTGTGAAAAAGGACACCTTGAAATTGTTAAATTACTCATAAATGATCAAAGGGTTAACATTAATAAATCAAGCCATCAAGCCACACCATTTTTTAAAGCTTGTGAAAAAGGGCATACAAAAATTGTTCAGTTATTCTTAAGTGATCAAAGGACGAATATAAATGAAGCTCATCGTGGCCAAACACCTTTTTATATTGCTTGTCAAAATGGACATGAAGGAATTGTGGAACTATTATTAAATGACAACAGAGTTGATATTTGCAAATCCTCAGATGGTGGTCAAACACCTTTCTTGATAGCATGTCAAAATGGATACAGTATTAGACTTATTGAGTTATTATTAAAAGATGAGAGAATTGATGTCAATAAAGCAGAGAAATCAGGCAAAACACCATTTTATTGTGCTTGCGCTGCTGGAAACATATGGATTGTTAAAAAATTGCTAGAGGATAACAGAGTTGATAGAAACAAAGCAGATGAAAATAATATAACTCCATTTGATGCGGCGTGCACCAAACCACATCTTGATATTATTGAATTATTATTAAGTGATATTAGGATGAGTCCAGCCATGAATCATCCTACAATGATTTTTTATCGAGCTTGTATTGAAGGATACACTCAAGTGGTCAAACTATTATTAAAAAATGAAAATTTTGATCCAGTCCATCGGAAAGATAATGACTTATCCCCAGCTATTTTCGATAATGATGGTCTAACACCTTTGTATTTTGCTTGTGAAAAAGGATATATTGAAATTGTTCAAGAAATTCTAAATGATGGAAGGATTGATATCAACAAAATAGGAAAGACGAGTAAGGGGACACCCTTTTCTATTGCTTGTACAAATGGACACGTTGGAGTTGCTAAATTATTGCTAAATGACCCTAGAATAGATTTAAATATAGCAATGGAAAATGGACCAATACTATTACAGAATGCCTGTCAAGAAGGATTTCTTGGAATTGTAAAATTGCTTTTAAATGAAAATCGAATTGATATTAATTTATCTGAAGGTTCGGACGCTCCTCCACTTTTTTTTGCTTCTCAAGAAGGATATGACAATATAGTTCAAGTATTACTTGATGATCATAGAATTGATGTTAACAAAGGACGAAGCCCTGAGTCTTTATATATTGCGTGTCAAAATGGTCATGTGAAAGTTGTTGAGTTGTTATTAAAGGATGGGAGGATGGATGTTAATCATCAAAAGGGTAATGCAACACCTCTTCTTATTGCATGTCAAAATGGTCATATTGAAATTGTTGAGCTGTTACTCAAGGATGAAAGAGTTAATCAAAATTCATCGGCAAATGGAGCAACACCTTTTTTTATTTCTTGTCTTGTAGGAAATCATAAAATTGTCCAACTTTTCTTAAATCAAGAAAAGGTTAATGCTAATCAAACCGCAGCATATGGTGAAACCCCCTTTTTAATGGCTTGTCAAGAAGGACATACTGAGGTTGTGAAATTACTATTAGACAATGAAAGGATTGATATCAATCTCCCAACCAAGAAAGGGGCAACGCCTTTTTATGTTACCTGTGAAAATGGGAGGACGGAAATTGTAAAGATGTTATTAGCAGACAAGAGACTTGACCTCACTCAACCTGGAAATCAACCATCCCTCTTTATTGCTTGTCAATTTAAGAATATTGAAATTGCCAAATTGCTCTTAGATGATAAAAGGATTGATCCTAACTTAAAAAGTCCAACTGGTTCAACCCCTTTCCAACTAGCATGTATAAAAGAATCACTTGAAATAATTCAGTTGTTATTAAAGGATGATCGAGTTGATAGAAATGTAATATTTGAGCCATATGGTACACCTCTTTTCCTCTCTTGTGCTTATGGAAATATCGAGGTAATTAAATTGCTACTAAATGATTCAAAAGTTGATTTCAACCTTGGAACATCCACTCCCCTTTATATTGCATGCCAAGAAGGACAGGTTGAGGTTGTGAAATTATTACTAAGCAATGAAACAGTAGATGTAAATGAAAGAGGTGATGATAAAGAGGATAATAGAAGCCCTTTTTATATTGCATGTGAAAAAGGACACATTGAAATCGTGAAATTATTATTTAATGATAAAAGAGTTGATATCAATAAAGCATCAAATGGTGGTTGGACACCTTTTTTGGTTGCTTGTTGGCAAGGACGTATTGAAATTGTGAAATTATTATTAAATGATCAAAGAATTGATATTAGAGCAACTAATGATGATGAAACACCTTTTTATATTGCTTGTCAAGAAGGACATCTCGAAATTGTTCAACTACTCTTAAATGATGAAAGGATCGAAATAAATAAAGCACGGAATGATGGTCAAACACCATTTTACATTGCATGTGAAAAAGGACACACAGAAATTATAAAGCTATTAATATCCAATAATAATATTGATTTTAACAAAACCACTGAATCTGGAATTTCTGGACTTTTGATTGCAGCTTCAAATGATCACATTGAAGTTGTTAAATGTTTATTAAATACAGGAAAGAAATTTAATGTCATCTTTGAAGGAGACTCTTGGAAAACTCATGCAGAAAAGAACCCTTTAATTATGGGTTGTTTTGAAGGATATTTGAAAAGTCAAAAAGCTCAAGAAAATCAAGAACACAATCAAATATTCGAAGATGAGAAAATTATAATTAACAAAGAAAATAATTCTCAAGATAAAGAAAAAGAGGAGAAGAAAGATCCATCTTCTTCTTCATCTCAAATTGAAGTACAAAAAACAATGGAAGTGGAATCAATTTTAGTTGGAGAATTTTTAAAATTAGGAAAAGGGATGAGAAAAATTTGGGAGTCAAGAACTTTTCATCTTACACATCAAACACTTGGATGGAAAAAGCCTTTATGTGTAACTTTTCTTTTTTCTTTTAAATTTTTTTTTATTTTTATTTTTTATCATAAGTTATTTTATTTTATTTTTATTCAAAAATTTATTGAATCATTTTCTTATATTTAGGATGATTTTGCAAATTCAATTTTAATTGAAGATATTGAATCGATTAAAGTCATCTCGGAAACTAGACATGGAAAGAAAAATATTCTTGAGATGAGAACAAAAAAGAAGACATACATTTTTTCATTTTCAAGTGAATCTGATCTCCAATTATGGAACACAAGTATGAACTCTGCTCTTTTTAAAAGATAGATAAATAGATAGTAAAAATCATAATTTGAAACTAGAATGAAATTGATAAGAAATTTTCTGTATTTGTCATATATCTATGTTGAATGTTAAAAACTTTTTCAAAAAAAAAGAAAAAAATTATGAAGAGTCAAAAGGAAGAGTACAAAATTGGATTTATTTACAAGAGATTAATTTGAAGTTTAGTTAAGGGTCTGGTTTTGAGTCATGCCAAGTAAAATTTGTAATTTTAAGAGAATCTAAACGTGAGTTAGGGTTGGTTTCCATCATTTGGTTTGTTATTCGATTTAAACTTGGAATAGTATTTGAATTTAGATCTGAATTTAAATTTTTTAGGTTGAAATTTGAGGTAGGGATTAAATTTGAAGGAACGAGGACATCAGTTTTTTGTAAGGGAGGAGGAAGAGAGCTTTTTGATTTGAGATTCAGAGAGGAAGAGGAAGAGGAACTTGGAACAACAGAGAAATCATCACTTTCAAATTCAAATGGATTTGTCTTGATGTTGTTTGTTTTGGGAATAGATTGTTGTTGTTGTTGTTGTTTTTGTTGCTGGGGATGTTGAAAAGAGCTTGGAGAAGCAAAGTAATGGGAATCTTTTTGAAATACATTTGAGGTAGGGTTAGGACTTCGTTGAGGAGATAATATTTGATGGGAGGGAATTTTGCTAAATCTATAAGAGAGGTATTCTAAAGGGAGATGATAAAAAAAGTTGGTGGAAGTCATAATTTTTGTTGCATTTTGGAGATCACTTTCTTGAAGACTTGGGAGAGTTCTCTCTTGAGAAGGTTCAATTTTGGGGAGGGACATTGAAATCTTTGGGTTAATTTTAATTCTTGGAGTATTTGGTGGAGGTGGATTTTCAGTTGATTTTAAAACGGCTGGAATAGAGGAATTGAATAGATTGGTTGGGGGAGAATGAGGTGTATTGATTGTTGAGGAAATGAGTGAAAAATTGTATGGAGAGGTAATAAAAACTGAAGGAGGAGGAAGATAGACTGTTTGATTTCCTTGAGGAAAAGGTAAGAAGGGAATAATAACACTCATTGTCGTATATCTTTTCTTCTCTCCTTTTTCAGTTGAATCCAAAGAGTTTATGTTTGGAAGAGTTGAGTGACTAATATTTTGAAATTTTAATGAATCTGAAATACTAGGAAGAATTGAATTTGAATTGGAAGATGAAGAAGTTGAAGTTGAAGATGAAGATATACTTGAAGAAGTCAAAGGATTTGAAGAGAGGGATTCCATTGAAAATAGATTTGTTTTTGAATCTTTGTTTTTCTTGATATTTTGTTTTAACTTTTGACTATTCAAAAAATTTCTCAAGTTTAAAGATTTTAAATTTGATTTTGATTTTAGTTTAGGGGTAACAGCTTTGATTCCTAGATTCCTAGATCCAAAGGGAGAATATTGACGTAAATTTGAATACAAACTAGTTGGTAATCTTAAATTCCTTTTAACTGAATTATTTAGATCCTGAGAAGGATTATGATAATTACTTTTCATTTTAACTTTCTTTTTCATTTTACTTTTACTCTTTGTTGATATAGGTATATCAATCAGATTCTCTAAGCTCATAAAACTCTGTTTCCTACTTGAAATACTTGATTCTACTATTTTTGACCTTTGAGAGTCTCCTACATTAGTTTGAGTCGAGGGGTATAATGTTTCCGGGTTATTTGAATTCTACAATTGTTTTTTTTTTTTTTTTTTTAGAAAGAGAGAGAATAAGAATGATAAAGAATAATTCAAGAAGTATTTTAATGAAACTTTAAAATGTTTAAAATGTTAAATTATTGAGTTTGTTGAAAGAAGAATAAGAATAAGAAATACATTTAAGTTATGTTGGAACGACTCCCATGGTTTCATTTCTCAATTGCAAGGCCCTACACACCTACAATAAGAACAATAATTTAGAAAACTTATTATTACAATTATACAAAAAAAAAATATGAATTACAAAATAGAAAGAATATAAGATGATATAAGATAAAATATTTATTTTTATAAATATGAGTCTTGGTAATATAATAATTGTGAAAAAAAAAAAAAAAAAAAAAAAAAAAAAAATTTTTTTTTTTTTTCGATAATCTATTGAAATTTTCAAAATTTTTTTTCCATTTCATCAATTATAACTCAAATACTACTTACTCAAACAATATTCCAAATAGTATCTTCAATCTAACATGATACTATTGTGTATACTATTATATGTTAATGAGTTAGAATATCATATTTTGATATAAAAGTTTCAGGAAAACAACGAAAAAACGAAAAAATAAATAATCGGGTCTAATTCAGTTATTTATAACCTTTATTAATTGGATCTCCAATAAGTAAAATTATTCAACTATAACTAGGATAGGATTTAATAAGGTTCAGTCCAATACAATAGGTTGAAGATAGTTCGTTGTAATAGCTGTGAGTTAAAATTGAGGAGTTGGGAATGAAGAGGAAGACTATCTTTCGACCTTGTATTGACCTTCATAATGGACAAGTGAAGCAGATTGTTGGAGGAACTTTGACTCAAAATGATATTGAATTGAAAACTAACTTTGTTTCAAGGTATTTGTTATTCTTTTAATATTCTTTAATTTCATCTTTAATTTCAATTTTAAATTTCAATTTCACTTTATTATTCTCAAAATCAACATTTTAAAATCAATCAATATCAACAATCAAAAAGCCATAAATCATCTTACTTTGCACGTCTATATAAAGAACATAATTTAACTGGAGCACATTTAATTCAACTTGGACCTGGTAATAAAGAAGCTACTTTAGAAGCATTACAAGAGTGGCCTGGTTGGTACTACTATTATTGATGACTACTTTGTGTTTGAACAGATTTAAAAAGACTTGTTAAATGTCATTTTTCATATATTAGGTGGACTTCAAGTTGGAGGAGGAATTACTGATGAAAATGCAAAATATTGGTTAGATTCTGGTGCATCAAAGGTGATTGTAACAAGTTGGCTTTTCCCAGAAGCAAAATTTTCATTATCTAGACTTCAACTCTTATCAAATATGATTGGAAAAGATAATTTAGTGGTTGATTTAAGGTTTTTTTATTGAATTTATTTGGAACAAAGAAAAGATGGCAAATTAATCACTTATTTCTTTTTTAACAAAAAAGTTGTAGAAAAGTTGGAAATAGTTGGTTTGTGGCAATGAATAAATGGCAAACAATTACAGAAACTGAATTAAATGAAGGTAGATTTATTTTTATTTATTCTTCAAGAAAATGAAATGAAAATGAAAATAAATACAATAGAAACCTTAACTTTGATATCTGAATATTGCAGGTTAACAAATCATTTTTTTTTTTTTTTTTTTTTTTTTTGGGTTATTATTTTATTTTTTTAAATATAAGTTCTTAAAAAGTGAGTTTCTAGTTCATGCAGCAGATGTAGAAGGATTATGTCAAGGAATTGATGAAGATTTAGTGATAGGTTTCAATTTCATTGAAAAAAAAATTGAATTTAATTTATTTTTTTTTTTTTTTTTTTTTTTGAAACAAAAGCACTTGGAAAATGGACAACAATACCTTGTACTTATGCTGGAGGAGCAAAAGGTTTTTTTTTTTTTTTTTTTCAATCAATCAAATTTAATTTGTGAAAGTTAATTACAACAACAACAACAAAAAATTAATGTAATCATAGATATTTCAGATCTCAAAAAAGTTGACACACTTTCATCTGGAAAAGTAGATTTAACATTTGGAAGTGCTTTAGATATATTTGGAGGAAGTCTTGTAAAATTTGAAGATTGTGTCAAATGGAATCATTCTTAGAAAATTTAAATAATTTTTTTTTTTTTCAAAAAGGAAAAGGAAAATTGTTTAGAATCAAAAAAAATAGATAATATATATATATTTCACAAATTATCAAGTTCTCCTTCAAAATTTTTTTCAATATCCGATGTGATTTCATTCCCACTTGAATCTCCATCTTCGTCTTTATTTGAATTCTTATTATTTGTTTTTGAGAAAAAACGACTAATATCCATCTTTTTCCATATTCCTTGACCTTTCTTCTTTTGAACCTTTGAACCTTTATCAATTCTTGAACTTTTAGTTGGTGTATTATGATTATTTGTTGAAGATGAACCATTCATCTCATCGGGAATGTTTACTTTTTCATCCTTATAAGTTCTATTTATTTATTTATGAATTAATTAATTGATTTATTGATTTAAAGTGTTGGATAATTATAAATTCGAAGAAAGTTGCCTAAGTAAAGATTCCTCCCACATCTGTAAAGTCATTTTTGGGAATCTTACTTCTCCACTTGCATAAAAATCATAGAAAGCTTTAGCAAATTTATCAAGTCCAATATCACATAAACAATTCATTATCCTAGTTACTCTTCTATAATTATGAGTATTCCTATCCATATTTGCTTGTCGTTCAACAAAGTTATCTTCCTTTACAACACTAAACGTCGCTCTCAAATATTTATCCTCAGTCATCTTCTCATTAATCTTCTGCTTCGACCTTCCTTTAATACACTTCAATCCATAAAACTTTAACATTCTATAAAACGATTCCAATACATTGTTTTTCAACTCCCATGAACTCCTAAACACCTTTGCTTCCTCAGGAGAGAAGTTATAAGCCTCTGAGTTGACTCCAGCACCTTTCCCCCAATACTCCTCTCTATTGGGAAACAACCATTGAATGAAACAATGCTCTCGTTCAAGTGCAATATCGTTCCATTGAAGGATTTCATGGTGAAAGCCTGTTCTTCCTGAAGCAGCACGAGAGGGAGCTTTGTTCTGGTAGAAGGCAACGTTAGGGTACTGAGTCAACGACATCTAATTAATTATAATTATATTTTTAATTGATTGAATATACAAACAATATATATAGTGTTGAAGACAGAAATTGATTAGTCATTAATGAAATGAATAATTTCGAAGTGAATTCAATCCAATTAAGTTATATAATATTGTGAATTTAGAAAGTCTTCAATTTTAATTGTTCGTTTTATGAAATTCATTTAATAAACATTGCTGGTGGAGGGAGAGAGCAAAGCAATCGCGTCTGACAGTTATTTTTTTTTAAAAAAAGAATCAATCAGTCTTCTTCCTTAATAATTTGAATGGGTTTGAGTTCTCTCATAAAATTGGATCAATTTTGATTCACTTTGTTGTTGATTACTTTTATTTACAATGTAGTATACAGTCTAATTCTTTTTCTGTTTCTCACTTTTTTGTTTGTCTTAACGGATTTAATAAGTTTACAGGAACAGCGAGTGGATTTGGAGAAGAAAAATAGGGGTTTCCATCCTTTTAGAAGTTATAATAAAGAAATTAGAAAGAGTGAAAAAAAAAAAAACAAGTACCTTTGGATTTTTGAGTCGATGTAAACTCATTTCAATAAATTGTGTTTGTTTTTGACAACCAATATCTAATACACTTTTTTCTAATTCTTCAATAAGGGAATCAATAATTTTCCATTCTAATTTAAAGTTTTAGAAATTAGAGAGTTTTAGAAAGAAAGAAAAAAAATTAAGTACCATCTTCTGAAAGTTCTTCCATTCGTTGATTTTGAAATGAAGAAGCAAAAAATTGATAAATCCGAGCATAGTTTGGACCTTTATTTTATTTAAAATTAAAAAAATTCAAAATTAGAATTGAGTAATAATTTAGGTTACCATTTGAATTTGAAGGTACTTGTTTAGCTGCTTCTTCTAACATCTATTTTTTTTTTTTTCAAAATTTGAAGAATTTTTTTTAAAAAAAATAACCTTTGAAAGGTGGTCACTAAGAGTTGAATTCCCATTCACTAATTGATTTAGTGCAATATACCAATCGTTTAAATTTTCTTTGGATGGGAAATAAAAAAAAAGAATAAGAAAAAGAAAAAGAAATGAAATGAAATGAAAAGAAAAGAAGAAAAAAGAAAGAAAAAGAAAAGAAAGAAAAGAAGAAAAAAAAAAAGAAAACAAACCGGAATCAAATGTCAATTGCTTGGAAGGAGTAGTTTCTTCATTTAATAAAGAAGTAGAATTATTTCTTGAAATTGGTGTTGAATCGGTTTCGGAATTCGTTTGTGGATTTGAATCAATAGTTTTTCCTTTTTTTCTTGGTTTTTGAGAAGTTTCACTTTGAGAATCCACTTTTTTTGGTCTTCCTCTTTTTTTAGTTGGTTTCTCAGTTGTAGAAGGGGGATTAGGGTTTGTTGAAGGAGAGTTAACAACTTGGGTTTGAGGGTTCAAATTTAATGGAGTTATAGTGGTTGTGGTAGTTGTTGTTGATGGTGGTGATGAAGTTGAGGTTGAGGTTGAGGTAGATGTAGATATATTAGAATTGATAGAATTTGAAACATTTTGTTGAGAAGTTGGAGATGGAGATGTTTTTTTGGAAAGAGGCTGGACTTTTTGTGTTTTGTAAATAGAATAAAGGATCTTTCCATATTGAATCACCTAGTTTTTTTACAAAAATAAATATGAATTAACAAAATGATAAATGATAAATGAAACAATACTTCATGTTGAGGTTTTGAATCACTCATAAATTCTCCAATCTTTTTCCAATCAACCGAAAATCTATTTTGTTGATTTTTTTTGTTTAAATAAATAAAATCAAAGAAATTATTCATAAAATAATAAAATAATAAATAATCAAACTTTTGTAATCCTTCAAGGAAAAGAGAATGTTCAGTATTTGTCCATCCTGGTAATAATGGTTGAGAAATATCAGTCCTTGTTGGTTTCCATTCATCATTTTGTTTTTCTTGAGAAATTTCTCCTAAACTTTCTTTAACTCTTTCATTTTCTTGTTGTATTTCTTTACTATTCTCATTTTTCTTTCCATTTCTTTTATTCTCTCCACTATTTGTATTTGCTATTTGAAAGTGAGATTCTTCATTTTGATTTTGAGTTTGATTTTGATCTTCATTTTCACCTTGAGCTTGTGTTTGTAACTCATCTTCATTTTGATCTTGATTTAAATTTTGAGTTTGAGTTTGAATCATTTGAGATTGTGTCTCAAATTCATTTTGAGATCCATGTTGATACTGGTTTTGAGTCAATGATTCAGATTGGGATTGAGTTTGTTCTTGACTCTGATGCTTATTCTCTCTATGTCCTTCACTTTGTTGATCATTCTGAGTCAATGATTCACTTTCATGCTCTTCAATCTGAGAAGAAGAATTTTGAATTTGAGGTTGAGTTGGTTCCATTAGTTATGCTCCTTATGGGTTATGTCTATCTCAAATTTGCACACAAACTAAAAGAGAAAAACAAAAGAAATAAATACAAAAAGAATAAATATGATATTGATGAAGAAGGAATAACAAATAAGAAAGTGATGAATGAACTTACTTGTTCAAGAGAGAATCAAGAGTTGGAATAAGAGAATCGAGGATAGGAAAAAAAAAAAAAAAAAAAAAAAAAATTATTTATTTAGAAAAAAAAAAAAAAAATTCTTTTTGCTCTTGGTCTAATAGCTCCAAGTTGAAGTTGAATATATAGCAATACAAATACAAAGACAATGAGTTTAAGAACAACAACTGGGATCTCCTCAATGAAAGGTAAGAGAAGACCTCCACCTGAGCTTACTCTTGAGGATAGACAAGAAATTAAAGAGACTTTTGATCTATTTGATACAGACAAGGACGGATTCATTGACTACCATGAACTTAAGGTATTTTCTCTTTGATTTCTCTTATTTTATTTCTTTCATGAATTTAAAAACATAAATTCATTATATTGATGAGCTTATTTTTGATTGTTGTTATGATAAGTTGGAGTAATAATGACAATATGAAAGAATTTATTTATGCAATGAATTTTATGAAGTTTTAAAATACAAAATAATAATGAAATTTGAAATTTGATATATATAGGTGGCTATGAGAGCATTAGGGTTCGATGTGAAAAAAGCTGAGATTCATAGAATAATTACAGAATATGATAAAGGTGATGGTGCAGGGTTAATGGATTTCGAGAGTTACTCAAAAGTTAGTAAGTATTTCTTATCATTTCTTTCCTTTGTCAATTTTTATTTTTTTTATTTTTACAAAGATCTTCCAATTTTTTATTTATCAAATTGATTTATGAATTAATTTATTTGTTGAATCTCAATATTAATTGTATTAAACTATAGTGTCTGAAAAAATTCTTCAAAGAGATCCAATAGAAGAAATGAAAAAAGCCTTCAAACTATTTGATGACGATGATACTGGAAAAATTAATCTCAAAAATCTTCGCAGAGTTTTTATTTTATTATTTTATTTACTATTTACTATTTACTATTTACTATTTACTATTTCTTAATTTACTTAATGAAATAGGTTGCAAAAGAATTAGGGGAAGAAATGACTGATGAACAATTACAAGCAATGATAGATGAGTTTGATTTAGATGAAGATGGCGAAAGTTTGTTTTCTCTTTTCAATTCTTTTTCTTTTCTTTCCTTTTTTCTTTTTTGACATTTCATTTACCTTTATAGTCAATGAAAAAGAATTTATCTCTATTATGAGTGAATCTGATGCATAGACACAAACAAGAAGAAGAAGAAAAAAAAAAAGAAAAAAGAAAAGAAAAATAAGAAAATGTATTATAAAAAAAATTCCTCTGATTTATTTCATTTTTCTATTGAGTTATTTTTTGTTCATCTTTATACACAAGAGTGCCTCCCAAAT
>Ga0209960_1003870_pt1 | contig 12209 bp, 14 predicted proteins | sample ThiBiot_500_plan_2_FD_183947 | JGI IMG/M metagenome (GOLD analysis project Ga0209960, IMG submission 183947) | Wastewater bioreactor microbial communities from Cape Town, South Africa - Thiocy_expt_500_plan (SPAdes) | ecosystem: Engineered > Bioreactor > Thiocyanate-remediating >... | reverse complement strand
ATGATAAATTTCACAAAAAAAAAAAAAAAAAGAGATTTATCCATTAACCAACTTTCTGGATCAATTCCTGCTCAATTGTCACAATTAACAAGTATTCAAGAGCTGTAAAATCATTTTAGCATTATTTCATCCAATTTTCAAAACTAATACATTATAAATTATTTTTTTTTAAAAAAATAGAAACCTCAATAATAATCAACTTTCTGAAACAATTCCAACATTCTTGCTATCACCACCATTCAATACTTTAAATACTTTGTAAGACTGCTATTTCCCCTTTTTTTTCAAAATTTGAATAATAATCATGATATTTAAAATCAGATACTTAGCATCGAATTATTGGAATTGTCCGATTCCTGATTATTCTTCTCCATCAATCGATGATTTTACAACTGCAAAAGGTGAATGCGGTAAAAGAAAATTTTAAAAAATATGAGACAATGCAATATAAATTTCATCATTAGATTTAAGTTGTCCCGAAAATAGATGTTTGACAGGACAAGTTTGTTCAACAAGATTGAATGGAAATTATTTTTGTGGTTGTTTACCTGATGATTTGGTTTGTTTAAATGGTTTGGTTTTATTCTACTTTTTTTGATTTCAGAAATGAACACAAATCCATTAACATTTGTTAGATATTGACGAATGTGACTTGGGTACAGATAATTGTGACAGTAGTGCATCATGTTCAAACACAATTGGAAGTTTTAATTGCACTTGTAATATTGGATTTTCTGGAGATGGAGTCAATTGTGAGGGTAGAATTTTTTTTTCTCTTTTTTGATCAAAATATAAAATAAAAATTACCTTCACAAAAAAAAAAAAAAACCCTGAAAAATAGATGATGATGAATGTAATATGGGGACAGATAATTGTGACAGTAGTGCATCATGTACCAATACAATTGGAAGTTTTAATTGTACTTGTAATGCTGGGTATTCAGGAGATGGAACTAATTGTAATGGTACAACTTTGTTGATTAATTTTATTTGACACCTTTTCTTTTTTTTTTCTTTTTCTTTTTTGAAGCACAAGCAATTAATAAAATATAAATAGATATTAATGAATGTGAATCAAATACTGATAATTGTGATGATCAAGCAACATGTACGAATACAATTGGAAGTTTTAATTGTACCTGTAATAATGGATATTCTGGAAATGGAACTATTTGTGAAGGTATAATTTTTTTTTTAAAAAATTCTAAAAACTTAAATCATTAAACCTTATGATTAGATATCAATGAGTGTACATTGAATACTCACAATTGCGATAAAAATGCAGCATGTTCAAACACAATTGGAGATTATTCTTGTTCATGTAATATTGGGTTTTCGGGAGATGGATTTGATTGTGATGGTATAACTTTGTTGAAGATTTTTTTTTTTAATTTTAAGAGATCGATTTATTGTTACAATTATTATTTTATAATTCTAAAAACAAAATAGATATTGATGAATGTGAAGTCAATAATGGAGGATGCCATAGTAATGCAACATGTGAGAATACAATTGGAAGTTTTAGTTGTGCATGTAAAAAAGGATATTCAGGAGATGGAATTAACTGTGTCACAATGGATGAAAATAATCAAGCAGCTATTGGAATCGGTGTTGGTGTTGCTTTTGGTCTTTTAGCTTTGATTCTTCTCATTTTATTAGTTATATTCTTGATAAAAAGAAATGTATGATTTTTTTTCCCCCTTCTTCTTTCTTTTTATTATTTCGATTTGATTATCATCATTTCCCGTTGTAAATTTATGAAATTCTAATTTTTTTTTTTTTCAAAAATGGGCAGAAAAAGAGAAATCAAATCAAAACCAAAACTCCATCTAACTTATTCCTATCTGGAGATGTTGAAAGTAGGATTTCAATGACTCAAGGTTTAACTCTCTCTCTCTCTTTATTATTATCCTTCTCATTTTTTAATTAATGAAATAAATGATAGTTCATGGAGATGCAACATTAATGAATACAAAATTTGAAGTCGCTATGCCAGCCTTTATGAAAATTGATTTTTTGGCCCAAATTAGAAAAGAAGACAAAATTGGAGAAGGAGGTTGTGCGATTACTTATCGTGGTGTCATTTTAGATTCAAAATTAAGAGAGGTTTATTTTTTTTAAAAAAAAAGAAAAAGAAGAAAAAAAATATCTTTTTCAAAATAATAACTAAAAAAATTGAAAAAATTGAAAAAAAGCAATTTGATTTCAAGGAAGTAGCAATTAAAGAAATGTTCGAAGATCAAAGTTTTTCAGTAGAAGAGAACAAAATCAGATTTGAACAAGAAATATCAATCATGTGGGCAGTTACATCTCATCCAAATATTATTACATTGGTTGGTTACTCTGAGACTCCTCAAACTATCATTTCTAAAGTATTTTTTTTTTACTTTTACTTTTTTTTCGTTTATGTTGTTCAATTTTTTCATTTTTATCTTCAATTTTTTTTTTTTTTTCAATAGTTATATGAAAGAGATTTATTGGACTTCATTAAAAATCATACAAAAGATATTCTAAGTGAAACAATTATGAAAATTGCAAGTGATATTGCATCAGGAATGAGTGCTATGAATTCCCTTGGAATTGTTCATAGAGATCTCAAATCGTTTTCTTTTTTTCCTTTCTTTCATTTTTCAAGGAAAAAATCCCAAAATGAAAAATTTAAAATAAAATAAAATAAAATAAAATAAAATAAAATAAAATAAATAGATCTAATATCTTATTGGAAACAGTCAGAGGTCAAATTAATGCAGTTGTTTGTGATTTTGGTTTATCGAGATTTCAAGATTCAAAGGCATTCCCTTTTTTTTATTTATTTTGGTTTTAATTATTTCATTTTCATTTTAAATATTTAGGTTGCAACTCAAAAATTAATTGATGTGAAAGGATTTTCACCCCGTTTCACAGCTCCAGAGGTATTCGGAAAAGTAATGGCAGATCTTAATATGTCAATTGATGATGAAATGAAAGGAGATGTCTATTCTTATGCAATTGTTGTTTGGCAAATGATTACAAGAAAAACTCCCTGGGCAAATTGTAAGCTTTGTTTTTCTTTTCTTTTTTTCTTTTTTTCTTTCTTTCTTTCTTTTTTTCTGAACTAACCCAACAAAATTTTAGTGAAAGAAACAGCTGATATAGAATTTCAAGTACGATCAGGAAATAGAGAAGAAATCCCAAATCCCAAAGGGGATCAAAATATTGCAATGCTCTCAGCTCTTATTGAAGTAAGTTGGCATCAAAATCCATCTGCTCGACCTACATTTAAACAAATTACTCAAAAGTTCCCTGCGTGAAAAATTTGTTCAAAATGTCATTGTATTCTTTAGAGCCTCAAATCAATAAAATGATTTTATTGATTTTTTTTTTCAATTTCATATTGAAATTTTTTATTTTTTTCACTTCAATCAATCTACAAAGATATATTCAACATCAAATTTCAACATCCAATTTTCCTTAAAGAAGAAATTCTTTTTGAAAAGGTTGATAATGGATTTCCAATAAAACTATGAGCACAGGAACAAGCCATAACTTCAAAATGAAGGATATCAAGATCAAAACCAAGAATATTTTTATAAATTTCCATTTCTTCTTTAAAATCTTCTTCAATTTGTTTTACTCTATATTCTGGAGAGAATGTAGAAATCAAGTCCTGTTTCTCTTCACCTTTTGCATCTGTTAATAATAAAATGGTGGGTTTTTGATCGAATCTTCTTGGGAAAATTTTCAGTTGATTTAAAGCAGATTGAATTGATGCATTTTTTGCTTCTTTGAAATAAGATTCTGTAATTCTAATATGAACACATGCATAGTTTCCACCAAATGAATATAGCTTTCTTTTGGCATTTAAACCAAACCTTCTAATTGTATTTACATATGGAATTGTAGTTGAAGCTTTTAAAAGATCCTAAAGACAATATTTATTAATTTTTGTTATTTTTACCAATTTTTTTTTTTTTTTGAAAAATAAAAAAATTTATCGAAGAAAAAAAAATACGAGAAAAATATTTTGAAAAGCCAAATAAAAAGAAGTAATTGCATTTGAAGGAATGTAGATGCTTCCCATTTGAATAAGAGTTTCATTTCTTGGTCTTAATGTTTCTTCGATTAATGTTGGAATAATAAATGTATCTCCAATTTTGATTTCTTTAACTTTTGAAGGTGCTGAAAGCCAAATTGTATCTTGACAAGTACAACAATCTTGAGGTGGTTGATAAATATCCATTTTATTTCTATCCATCATTGAATAAAATTTTTGTTCATCAATATATTCAACAAATTCTATTTTTTATCGTATAATCACATTTTATTTTCTTGAAAAAAGGAAAGGAAAAAAATCTTCACCCATTATTTGAGTAAGATTAAGAACTTGAGTGAGTGGAATATAGGTCCCTGATTCTACTTTCTTTTGGTAAATTTTTTTATATTCTATTGTTTTAATTTGAAGGTTTTTTTTTTAATTTTTTGAATAAAAAAAAGTTTGAAATCTAACAAAAAATCATTGAAAAAAAACCGACCTTGAATGATATCATTTTGATTTGTAAAGCCAGGAATAGAAGGATCATAACAATTACCTCTTGCAGGAGCTTCAAAATGATCTAAAATTGGAGGGACAATTAAAATTCTTTGAGTTAGCCATGCAAAATAAAATCCATGAACTAACGACAATATTTGATTTCCAAATCCATCACATGGTACATAAGCTAAATACTTTTTATTTTGTGGAGATCTCAAACTACTTTCTTCAACATTTCTTTGCTTATTTAAAGTTTCAATTCCTTGAAGTGGTCTTCTTTGAACAAAATATTCTTGTGAAATTCCTTCCTTTGATTCCAAAAATGAAACTCCAAGATTCAAAGGAGGTTTGATTGAAGATCTCATCCTTTGATTCAAATCTTTGTTCATTAAAAGTTTGAGATAGATCAAAAGAAAAATTTGAAGAACCACCAAGCTTCCAATAATGATTGCTCTCTTAAATTTTATCTCTGATTTCGAACTCCTCCCTTTCCTTTTCATTGTAAAATGTAATGAAACAACAGAAAACTTAAAAGATGCATCAAGTATAAATATTCATTGTCAAAATAGCCAACAATGATGGTGACGACAATAGAAAAAAGAAAAAAATAAATGTTATGACTAAAAACAAAAAAAAAACCTTCAATTGTCTCCTCTCCTTTGTCAAAAAGCATCAAAGGAATTTGTGAAAAGTAAAAGTGTCATGATTCTGGTTATGATTCCTCTTCAATCATGTTTGAAACTGGTGGCAAGATCTTTGCTTTCTCCTTTGAGATTTTGAGACCATTTTCCTATTTTTTTTTTTTTTTTTGAATTCCACAAAAAAAAAAAAAAGTTATAAAAATGAGATAGAATAGAATAGAATAGAATCAACCTTTTTTGAAATCAAATCAAATTGATCTTCTTCATAGTTGTTGAATAATAATCAATGAGTAAGTTTCAAATGATTTTCTAAAATTTGATTTTTGACAAAATTAAAAAATCTCAATTTTGGGTTAAGTATGATTTTTTTAGACCAACAAATAAGAAATCAAAATCCCAGTTGGTCTAGGTGGTTAGGATTTATGGCTTTCACCCATACGGCCCGGGTTCGAGTCCCGGACTGGGAATTTTTTTTTTTGTCTTTGTCATTTTTTTTTTTCTTTTTTTTTTCAAAGCCAATTTTCTTCGCAATAATCAAAATTACAATAACAAAATAATAAAATAATTGAATAGTTTGAAATAGAAAAACTTTTTTTTTTGTTTTGTTTTAGAGATGTCAATAATAAGAACAATAAGAGAAACAAGAGAATTAGAAATGGAGAAAGAATTAGAAAAGGAATTAGAATGTTCATTATGTAGAGATCTTTTTAGAGAACCAAAGACATTAAGGTGTCTTCATTCATTTTGTTTGGAATGTTTGGAAATTTATATTGAAAAGAATCATTCAAATATTTGTCTAAGTTGTCCTATTTGTAGAACTCCTTTTCATTCAAATTCAAAATTAAAATTAAAACCTGGAGAATTAATTGCAAATTTATCAACTGATTCATTTCTTCTCAATAATCTCAATCTTTATCATTCTTTAAAAAATTCAATCCCTCAACAACAACAAGAACAACAAAAGAAGAAAAAACAAAAATTGATGTGTTTGGATGGAGAGAATGAAGCAACATCTTATTGTTTAGATTGTCAAGATTATCTTTGTGAATTTTGTTCAAAAGTTCATAAAACAATGAAAATGTCAAAACATCATCAAATTATTGCAATTAATGAAATGAAAGATGAAGGTCGTCAAATGAATTCAATTACAAACTCAAATTCAAATTCAAACAATCAACTTTATTGTCAAATTCATCAAAATGAGGAAATGAAATTATTTTGTGATGATTGTAAATTATCAATTTGTCCATTATGTATAGATCAACATACTTCTCACAGAATTTTTACTTTATCAAATATTATTGAAATTAAAAAACAATCATTATTGGATTTGATGGATCAAGTTTGTTTTCTTTCTTTTCTTTTTTTTTCTTTTTCATAAATAAATATTATAAACTAATCTAAAAAAAAATAAAAAGGTGAAACCAAAAGAGCAAGAATTGAGAGAAGGAATTAAAAAATGTGAAGAAGTGATTAAGGAATTAGAAATCAATTCAACAACAACTCAAACACAAATCAATGAATTTTTCAACAAGATTAGAATTAAATTGGATGAAAGAGAACAAGAATTATTGAATAAATTGGACGAAATTGAGAAATATAAAAAGAAAGAATTAGAAATACAAAAAGATGAATTGAAATTTGGAATTGAAAGTATTATTGGATCTTGTCAAATGATTCAACATTCAATTTCTTTATCAAATATCAATAATGGGAATAATATTAATATTAATCATGAAAATGTTGTAAGATTATTATCAATGAAAAGTTTATATGAATCAAGATTGAATTATTTAATGAATAATAATTGGAAAATTGAACCAGAATGTCACTCTTTAATTGAATTTTCAATTTGTGAAAAAGATGAACAATCAATTTATTCAACCATTTCAAATATTGGAATTATTGATTCAAATGAAATTTCAATTGACAAATGTATTATTTCAAGAAATGGAAAACAAAGAATTTTCAAAGATAAAGAATTTAAATTTGAAATAATAAGTTATTCAAAAGAAGGAAATGAAATGAGAAAAGGTGGAAATGCAAACAAATTTAATATTCAAATTGAAAAAGAATTAAATAATGATTATAATGAGGAAAATGAGAAAAATGAAAATAACGAGAAAAGTGATAAAAGTGAAGAGATTGAAAGGAATGAATTGGAAATTAAAGATTTAAATAATGGAAGATATGAAGTTAAAATGAAATTAAAAAATGAAGGAAAATATTCAATTTTTGTTCAATATAATGGATTTGATCTCAATACTTCTCCTTTTCAAATTCAAGTTTTATCAAAATTAAAGCAAAGAGATTATGATGAAATCAAAGAACCAAAATGGACATTTGGAAATGAAGATGAAAATAATGATGAATTGTTAAATTCATATGGAATTGCAATTGATTCAAACAGAAATATTCTTGCTTGTGATTGGGGGAAGAGTAAAATTCAAATATTTGATTCAGAAGGAAAATTTATTTCATCATTTGGATCAAAAGGAAATGGAAATGGTCAATTTGATTATCCAAATGGAATTACAATTAATTCAAAAGGAAATATTATTGTTAATGATTATAGCAATCAGAGAATACAAATATTTGATTCAGAAGGTAAATTTATTTCAAAATTTGGATCTGAAGGAAATGAAAATGGTCAATTTCATAATCCAGAAGGAATTTGTGTTGACAAGAACGATAACATTTATGTTTGTGATTCATTAAATAATAGAATTCAAATATTTGATTCAGAAGGAAATTTTATTTCAACAGTTGGTTCAGAAGGAAATGGAAATGGCCAATTTGATTATCCAAGAGAATTGCGATTAATTCAAAAGGAAATATTATTGTTGGTGATGGTAATAATAATAGAATTCAAATATTTGATTCTCAAGGAAATTTTATTTCAACATTTGGAACAAAAGGAAATGAAAATGGTCAGTTTATGAATCCTCATGGAATTTGTGTTGATTTGAATGATAATATTTTTGTTTGTGACCATTCAAATCATAGAATTCAAATATTTGGACCTCAAGGAGAATATATAACACAACTTAAAGCTGATTCTCCAACGGATATCAAAATTGATTTCAAAACTCTAGATATTATTGCTTGTGGAGAAGAGTCTGGAGCCTTCATTTTTTGAATTAAAAACAATAAATGATAAAAAAATATAAAATAATCTTTTTTTTTTTTCTTCATTCAATTTTATCACTGATTTTTGTTTTTTTCATTTGTTTTGTCGTTTGATTTGACATAATTTCAAAATTTCATAAAAAACTTGAATTCTCTCAGTTTTTTTTTTTTTGTTTCAAGTTTTTTTTTCAAACGAAAAAAAATAAAAACTGAAAAGTAAATCAGAATTTTTCTCTTGTCTTTTCTTACTCAAAGAAAAGATAATCTAAAAACTTTGATCTTCTACTTTCTTTCTTTTCTATGATTTCTTTGTTTCAAACTCCAAGAACTTGAATCAAGAAGAAGAAGAAAAAGAAGGGAGAAAAAAAAAAAAATCAAAAAAATCAAAAAGTCAACCAATGAAAAATAACCTTGAAAAAAGTCAACCAATCAGATCAAGATGTCAACCCATTTTAGTTTTTCAAAAGACCGTTTTTTTGTTTGATTTTGCCCTTTCGCTCCATTTGAAACAGCAATATAAAAGTAGATTAGATTTTAACTGAATTAATTACACTACTTTTGAAACTGAAGAAGAACGTTAAACAAATACAAACATAGGATAATTGAGAAGATAATAGAAAGGAAGAAGAAGAAAAAGAAAAAGAAAAGTCAAAATCGAAAGAGCATCAAAGAACAAATAATAGGAGAACCTTAAAAGGAGCTAAAAACAAATAAAAATAAGAAATTAACATTAGTATAGAAGTTGAAGACAAAGAAACATTAAGAAACAAGAGTAAAGCAAAAGAAGAAGAAGAAGAAATTTGCTTGATAAGTTTATTGTAAAGTTAGAATCAAGTCAAGTTTATAGAATCAAAATTGAATAACTGAAAATGAATTTAAATAACCTGTTTTATATTCCCATGGTCTTATTTGCTCTTGTTAATTTTTATTTTTACTTCAGAGAGATGCGTCCAAGTAAACTTTCATTTTTAACTTTTCTTCTCTTTCTTTTTTTGAAAAAAAAACAACATCAAAATATTAATTTATAATTTAGAAAGTCATAAACCTGCAAGAGAACTCCTTGAAGTTCAATTTTGTCGATATAAATCTTATACTTTTCAACCTACTCAAGGTGGATTGAAAAATAAAAAGATCTTCCTTTTAAAAACTCCAAAGACTGGTGGCTCAACTTTTGCTGGGATTTTAAGAAGGATTGCGGATAACTATCAACTTCAAACCATTTCAGAAGTGAATGTCCTTGTTTATAAAACTTTAGAAGAAATAGAACATTCAATTATAGCACAAAATATTACGATTGATCAAATCGATGTTCTTTGCAATCATATGCAATATAATTCAACTTTGATTGAGCAAATATTAGGACCAAATTACTTTAGAGTTGGATTGATTAGAGAAACAGTTTCTCGTGCATTATCTGGTTATTATCACTCAAGGAATTTTAATTCTTTTTGTCCTGAATTATCTTTAAAGGATTGGCCAAATAATTGTCATCATTTTCATAATGGTCTCGCAGCTTGGTTTGTTGATCGAAGTAAAGGACCTCGTTCATTTCTCAAAAATGTTAAAGAATTTGATCACATTATTCTTAGTGACCGATTCACAGAATCATTATTAGTTTTTATGCACAAAATGAATTTAAAGTTGACTGATTTGTTATATGTTCAAGCTAAAAAAACAACATCCAAAAAAAAGAAGAAGGAAATGACTCCAAATGAATCCAAACAATTTGAAAAGACTATTCTAGGAAAAAATACTTATGACGTTCAAATGTATCAACATGCAAATCGTACACTCACAAAGGAATACAATTCGTTACCAAACTATTATTCACAAATGAAAGAAATTTTTGAAGAAATGCTTTTAGATGTTCAAAAAGTCTGTTCAACTGTAGAAGATTTTAGAGATTGTTATTGGGGAGATAATGGTTGTGCAAAAACTTGTATAAAAAATTGGATTCATGATAATGTCAAGTGTCCTGAATAAATCCATTTTTTAAACTTGTTATTTGTATTAATAAATCGAAAAATAAATCAATAAAAAATAAAGATTTTTTTAATTTTTATTTTCAAATTATTTAGCTAATTTTACAGTCTATGATTCCATCAATCTACAATTTATATTTTAACATCCAATTTTTCGTAAAGAAGAAATTCTTTTTGAAAAGGTTGATAATGGATTTCCAATAAAAGTTCGAGCACAAGCACAAGCCATAACTTCAAAATGAAGGATATCAAGATCAAAACCAAGTTCCTTCTTATGCATCTCCATTTCTTCTACAAAATCTTCTTCAATTTGTTTGACTTGATACTCTGATGTCAAATTAAAAAGTAATTCTTGTTTCTCATCACCTTTTGCATCTGTCAATAATAAAATTGTGGGTTTCTCATCACCTTTCCTTGGGAAAATTTTTAATTGATTTAAAGCAGATTGAATTGATGCATTCTTTGCTTCTTTGAAATAGGATTCTGTAATTCTAATATGAACACATGCATAAGTACCTCTAGTTGCTTGAATTTTTGATTTTACAGCTCTTCCAAAATTTCTAATTGTATTTACATATGGGATTCTATTTGAAGCTTTTAAAAGATCCTTTTTTTCAAAAAAAAAAAAGAGATGTTAATTTTGAAAAAAAAGAAACAAAATAAAGTAAAAAGGAAAAGAAAAGAAAAAGTATACAATAAATATGTTCTCAAAGGCAAAGTAAAATGGAGTGATTGCATTTGAAGGAATATAAATACTTCCCATTTGAATAATAGTTTCATTTCTTAAACTTAGTGTCTCATTAATTAACATGGGAAGAGGAATGATATCTCCAACCTTAATAGATTTAGTTTTAATGGGAGCTGAAAACCAAATTGTATCTTGACAAGTACAACAATCTTGAGGTGGTTGATAAATATCCATTTTATTTCCATCCATTATTGAATAAAATTCTTTTTCATCAATATACTCTACAAAATCTAGATTTTTTTTTGTTAGTTTTTTAAAAAAAATTAAATTTTAATTCATTTAAAAAAATCTTCACCTATCATTTGTGTGAGATTAAGAACTTGGGTGAGTGGAATATAAGTTCCTGATTCCACTTTTTCTTGATAAATTTTTTTATACCCTATTTATTTCAATTTTTTCAATCATATTTAAAAAAATCATTGAAAAAAAACAGACCTTGAATGATATCATTTTGATTTGTAAACCCAGGAATAGAAGGATCATAACAATTACCTCTTGCAGGAGCTTCAAAATGATCTAAAATTGGAGGAACAATTAAAATTCTTTGAGTTAACCATGCAAAATAAAATCCATGAACTAATGATAATATTTGATTTCCAAATCCATCACATGGTATATATGCTAAATACTTTTTACTTCGAGGTTCATCAGATATTTCAAAATTGAGTGGTGTTACATCGGGATTGATTTCCCATTTTTCCTCATCTTCTTCTTTCAGATCACTAAGTTGTTGTTGATTTTCAATGTTCTTTCCATCTAAAGAAGTTAATTTTATCCGATCTTCAAAACCTTCTCTTTTTCTACTTTTTCCTTCATCAATCGAAGTTGTTATTGGAATGTCAGACTCATTTGGCTTTTGGGTCATGGTCAAAGAAATTCCTACTTGCAATTAATTTTTTGATTAGAATGTTTTATCAAAACAATTAATTTGCAATGAAGAATAGATAGGATTTAACAACCTTCAAAAAGACTCAGCCGAGTCTAGTTTCTTTTGGGCTGAAAAGGACAAAAGAAAATTTGAATCAAGTCTATGAAAAGATTCGCTCCTTTCTTTCTCAGTTTATTTTTTTGGAGAAGTTGACTGATCCTTGTTCTTTTCTTTTTTCTCTCTTGAAAAAAAAAACTCAAAAAAAATCACACTATTTATTTATTTCATCCAGGAAGTGAATTATAAAGTTTGCAGATTGTCAAAAAAAAAAA
>Ga0209960_1003869_pt1 | contig 12210 bp, 12 predicted proteins | sample ThiBiot_500_plan_2_FD_183947 | JGI IMG/M metagenome (GOLD analysis project Ga0209960, IMG submission 183947) | Wastewater bioreactor microbial communities from Cape Town, South Africa - Thiocy_expt_500_plan (SPAdes) | ecosystem: Engineered > Bioreactor > Thiocyanate-remediating >... | reverse complement strand
TAAGGGGCCGAAGGGGGCTCAAAGGCTCCCGAAACAGGCCCTGTGGGGCAAAGCACAGTATCTTTGCGGGCCATTTGGCATTCAAATGGCTGTGCGATGGATATGACGTTACTTGTTCAGCATTGCCTTAACACCGTTTACGCGCGACGAGGATGTTGGCCGTGGCGCCCGCACGGTCGCGCACCATGAGCACGGATACCTGCTCCTTGGAGACGCCGCGCTGGCTGGCCTTGCCGCCGCGCCGGCGCGCCTGGCGCAGCAATGCACGCTGGCCTTTGCTCGATTCGAGGAAGTAGGACTCATCGGCCTCGGCAATGCCGCGCAATGCGCTGGCCTGGCGCTGACTGGGCAGCTGCAGGAAGCGGTGACGCCAGCGAAACGCCGTGCTCCAGGCCACCTCCAGCCGCTCGGCCACCCGGGGAATGCTCAGCTCACCAGCCAGGCCCTGACCGACCTGGGCGCGGGGCCGACCTTCTACGACTGCGCGGTGCAGGTCGAGGCGGCCACCAATTACTCATGAAACCATAGCTGCTCGCGCTTATCGGGCAAGCCCTGGAGGCGTATTTGCCTTCAAATCAACCCGCGGGCACCACGCTCTGGTCTATGGCCCCGAACAGGCTTTGCCCGTCCTTGCCCTTGATCTCGATGCGGATGGTGTCGCCGTAGCGCATATAGGGCGTGCGCGGCGCGCCGTCCTGCAGGGTCTCCAGGCAGCGCTTTTCCACAATGCAGGAGTAGCCCTTGGCCGCGTCCTGGTTGCTCACCGTGCCGCTGCCCACGATGGAGCCGGCGCGCACGTTGCGCGTCTTGGCAATATGGGCGATGAGCTGGCCGAAGTGAAACGCCATCTCCGGCCCGGTCTCGCACATGCCCACGCGGCGCCCGTTCCAGGTCGATTGCAGCGTCAGGTGCACGCGCCCGCCCTTCCAGGCATCGCCCAGCTCGTCGGGCGTGATGGCCACCGGGCTGAACGCCGTGGCGGGCTTGGACTGGAAGAAACCGAAGCCGCGGGCCAGCTCGGCGGGAATGAGGTTGCGCAGCGACCAGTCGTTGGCCAGCATCACCAGGCGCACGCCTTCGAGCGCCTGCTCGGGCGAGGCGCCCAGGCGCACGTCGCCGGTGACCACCGCGATCTCGGCCTCGAAATCGATGCCCATGGCCTCGCTGGGCACGGGCACGTCGTCGCAGGGGCCCAGGAAGTCGTCGCTGGCGCCCTGGTACATCAGCGGTTCGGTGGCCAAGCCCGGCGGCAGCTCGGCGCCGCGCGCCTGGCACACCAGCTCCACGTGGCGCAGGTAGGCCGAGCCATCGGCCCACTGGCAGGCGCGCGGCAGCGGCGCCATGCATTGGCGCGCATCAAACGGGAAGGCGTGGCGCGCCCGCCCGGCGTTGAGGCTGTCGTACAGGTCCTGTAACTGCGGCGCGAGGTAGTTCCAGTCGTCCAGCACGTGCTGCAGGCGCTGGGCGATGCCGGTGGCATAGTGCGCGTGCGACAGGTCGCGCGCGACGACCACGAGCTGCCCGTCGCGCGAGCCGTCCTTGTAGGTGGCGAATTTCATGGCGTGCCCTGCAGGCGAATGCGGGCGCGGCACCCGGCGCCCGGCGGCGGTGGCATGCCCCTCATGCCACGAGAGGCGCGATTCTAGTACCCTTGGGCCCATGCCCGCGCGCCCTGCCCTGCCCCCCCGATGATCCCGCTGCGCCCCCTGATCGCCATCAGCGCTGCCGTGCTGGCCGCGCACGCCCTGGTGCTGGGCTGGGTGGGCTTGCCGCTGGCGCACACCCAGGCCGCCACGCCGCTGGTCTTCCAGACGCGCACCCTCACCCCGCCCGCAGCGCCTGCGCCCGCGGCCGCACCGGCGCCTGCCGCGCCGGCGGCCCGCCCGGCGCCCCGGCGCGCGCCGCGCCCGCCCGCCCCCGAGGCGCCCACCCCGGCCGCCCTGGCGCCCGCACCGGTGGCCGAGGCCGGTGCGCCAGAGCTCCCAGCGGCAGACAGCGCCGCCGAACCCGTGCCCGAGGCTGCTTCCGTACCGGCCAGCCCGGTGGCCGCCGCATCCTCGGCGGAACCAGCCCCTGCCGCAGCGGCCGCGCAGACAGCGGCGAGCGAGCCCTCCGCCCCGCCCGCACCGGGCATCGCCATCCTGGCGCCCGGCGCCGCGGACGACGGTGCCGGCACGCCCGCCCCGCCGGTGCGCATCCCGGCGCCGGTGCGCCTGGGCTTTGACGTGCACGGCCAGGTCCGGCGCCTGCAGTACAACGCCAGCGCCGAGCTGACCTGGCAGCACGACGGCCAGCAATACCAGGCGCGCCAGGAGATCCGCGTGCTGCTGCTGGGCGGGCGCGCGCAGACCAGCGTGGGCCAGATCACCCCGCTGGGCCTGCAACCCCGGCGCTTTGGCGACCGCGCGCGCAGCGAGCAGGCCGCGCATTTCGACTTCGCCCAGGGCCTGGTGAGCTTCAGCGCCAACACGCCGTCGGCGGCCATCAGCCCGGGCACGCAGGACCGGCTCAGCGTGTTCCTGCAACTGAGCGCCATGCTCGCGGCCGCGCCGCAGGCCTACCCCGTGGGCACGCGCATCCGCATCCCCACGGTGAGCGCGCGCGCCGCCGATGTCTGGACCTTCACCATCGAGGGCGAGGAAACCCTGGACCTGCCCCTCGGCCCGGTGCGCGCCCTGCTGCTCGAACGCCTGCCCCGGCGCGACTACGACCTCAAGGCCCAGGTCTGGCTCGCCCCGGCGCTGGACTACCTGCCGGCGCGCATCCGCATCACCCAGGCCAACGGCGACCTGGTGGAGCTCAACCTGCGCTCGCACGAGGTGCCGTAGGCGGGGCGCGGCCGGCCGCGTGCACGGCGGCCCGGTTCGTGGAATACTGGGTGCACGGGACACCAACCCTTGAACTTGCGCCAGCCGCAGCCATCTCAGCATCTAAGCCAGCCAAGGGAGAACCGCCATGCACATGCTCTACGATTCCGATTCCTTCGTCGTGGTCCACATGCTGGCCGACGCCGAAGCGCAGGACCCCGCCGCCAGCGAGGCCACGCCGCCCGTGCCCCAGCTCGCCCGCCACGGCTTCGAGATCGTGGACAAGCGCAGCGGCAAGGAGGTCTACCTTGACGGCTCCTGGGCCGAGATGTTCCAGCAGCACATCCTGGCCTGGCAGCGCCAGACCCCCACGCAGGAGGAGGTCGAGGACATCCTCGACCGCTACACCGGCCTGGCCCAGAACCCTGTCGTGGTTCACTGAGTTTTTGGGCTGCAGCGCCCGCCAACACAGCGCGAGCAGCTCTCAATAAGAGAGCAAATTACGACGCGGCGCCACGGCGCTGGCGCATGTCTGCGCCCATGGCGGACAGGGCGGCGTCGCTCAGCAGCGCACGGGCGGCGGGGTAGACCAGGTCTTCCTCGGTGCGGATGTGCTCCGCGTAGCCCGCGGCAAAGCGCGCGAACAGCGCCTCGTCCTCCGTCGTGAACGCATCGGCCTGCCCGTCGGCCAGCGCCAGCAGGCGCGTGCGTGCGGCCTGCCAGTGGGCATGCATGGCCTCGTGGTCGGCCTGCAGGCGCCGTACCGCCGCCGCCACGGCGCTTTCGCCCTGGGCGAGCAGGGGCGGAAAGACATGCCGCTCCTCGTCCTCATGGTGCAGGGGCGCGGCGATGTCGAAATAGCGCAGCACATCGCGCGCCGCCTGGCGTGCCGACGCATCGCAGCCGTCGCTGTGCAGGTAGTCCACCAGCCGCGCCAGCAGCGCCAGCGTGCGCTGCACGCGCTCGTGGCAGGCGTGCAGCATCTCGAACGGGGTGTCAAAGCCCACGGCGGGGCCGCCGAAGCCGGGCAAGGGGGTGTGTGGTGTGGCCATGGTCGCCGAACCGGTTCAGGAAAAATGCACCGGCTCGCCCTGCCGGTTGAAGGGGATGAACGGCCCGAGCGCGCCCTGGCGGATGGCCTCGACCATGCGCTGCAGGGGCCGCTCGGCGTCCTGGCTGCTGGGCGCGCGGTCCAGGGTGCCCGAGAGCCCGGCCACGAACACGATGGCCCAGTCCTGGCCCCACTGCAGCGACTCCTCGGCCAGCGCGGCAAAGCTGCCCAGCTCCTGCGGCAGCCGGTCCAGGCACATGCGCGGCACCAGCGCCCCGCCCTCACCCGCGGCAAAGCGCGCGCTCTGCTCGGCCGTGGCGTCCTCGGGCAGTTCCACTGCGGCGAACACGAACAGCAGGCGCTGGGCCTCGGGCTGCGCCAGCGCGGCGCGCAGCAGGTCGTCAAAACAGGTGATGTCCATGGCAAATCCTTTCAATGATCCCTGGGTTCAGCCGGGCCGCCCATCGGGGCGCAGGCGCCCGCACCAGCCACCCAGGCGCACCGCCCACCAGGCCAGTGCGGCGGCCCAGCACAGCGCCGCCGCCAGCAGCAGCCCGGCCGAGAGCCGCGACGGCACACTGGCCGCGATGCGCAGCAGCGTCGCCGCCTGCAGGCACCAGAACAGGGGCCAGGCCAGGCGCTCGGCCGCCAGCGCCCGCCCGCTGTGCCCGCCCGCCACGCGCGTGACCATGGCCAGCAGAAGCGAGCCCAGGCAGCCCATGGTCAGGGCGTGCAGCGCGCCCAGGCCCAGCGCGGGCGCCCCGGGCACCAGGGCCAGCGCCTGGCCCGCGCCGGCCAGCAGCAGGGCTGCGCCCAGCCACAGGAAGCCGGTGTGCAGCATGGCCATCATGCGGTTGCGCAGGCTTTGCGCCAGCGCCCAGGCGCGCGCCACCCAGCACAGCGCCAGGCCCGCAGCCCCTTCGAGCACGGCGCGCAGCACCTGCCAGGCGCGCGCCCAGGCCGGCGCCAGCCCCGCGCCCTCGACCCCCACGGCCAGCACTTCGAGCGCCGCCACGCCCCACATCAGCCACAGCAGCCAGAAGGCGTGGCGCCCGTGCACGAAGGGCATGGCCGGCGAGGTGAAAAACGGCACCATGCGGTGCGCCATGGTCACAAAAACCACCACCATGCACCCCCACAGCCCGCAGAGCACGCTGGCGCGTGCCAGGCCCGCGACCCCCGTCGCCAGGCCCCACACCACGCCCAGCAGACACAGCACGCCCCAGACCAGCGCCAGGCCCACGGCGCGCGGGTGCAGGGTATCGGGCACGCGGCTGCGGCGGATGAGCCGCCACAGCAACGCGGCCATCCATGCCAGGCCCACGGCCGCCAACAGCGCGCCGGCCAGCGCCAGAGGCACCCCCGCATGGGCGCCCGCGAGCCACAGCAGCCCGCCCAGCGCCTGCAGCAGCAGGGCCGGGCGCAGCGCCGCCACGGGCCAGGGCTCGACGCGCAGCCACTTGGGCACGGCCGTGAACAGAAAACCCGCAAAGAACAAAGGCATGAAGCCGTACACCATGGCCACGGCATGCGCGAGGCCGGGCGGCAGCGCCAGGGACCACCCGGGCAGCCAGCCGAGCCGACTGGCCTGCAGCAGCGCCCACCAGACGCTTGCGGCCGTGAGCTGCACCAGGGCGAGGAAAAACCCGAGCCGGTAGGGCGCCAGCATCAGGTAACGGGGACGCCAGCGGCGCTCGGGCGGCGCCGCAGCCCCGGGGGGAGAGGATGGACCCGCTGCCGGTGCAAGCGCAGCGGCGGGCCCGTCAGTCTTCACCCACAGCTTCCCATGTGCCCGCACTGGGTGCAGTAGTCGCAGCCGTCCTTGCGGATCATGGCGTGCGCACCGCACTCGGGGCATTTCTTGCCGGCCATCACCGGGGGCACGGCGCCCTGGGCCGCGCCCTCGTCGGCGTCGTCGGATTCGGGCACGGCGTGCTGCTGGCGCGCGCGGCGCGCCAGGATGTTCTGGATGGCATAGGCAATGGCCGCCACCTCGGAGTCATGCCACTTGGGCACCTGCGTGCCGTCGCTCTTCTGGTAGGTGCCCAGGCGCACGGGGCCGCGGTCCCAGGCCACCTTGCGCATGTCCGACAGGGCGCGCTCGAGGAAGCCGCCGCGCGCCGCCAACGAGAGCAGGCGCATGCTCGAGGTGACCCACTGCTGCGACTCGCCGCTCTGGCCCACGGGCATGAAGAACTCGATGGCCCGGTCCACCGTGCCCGTGCCGTCGGCGTTGGGCACGGGCAGGAAGGAGACGATGAGGTACAGGCGCTTCTGCCCTTCCTGCGTCCAGTAGTCCACCTTCTCGGCCACGGCCGAGAGCGCGCCCTTGGGGCGGCTCTCGATCACGGTGCGCATGGGATCGACGGGGGCGTGCGGCTCGGGGGCGGCGTCCTTCTTGTCGGCGGCGGGGGTGCTGTGCGTCTCCAGCACGGCACCCAGGATGTTGTTCGGACGGTAGGTGGCCAGGCCCTTGAGCTGCGCGCGCCAGGCCTGCAGGTACAGGCCCTTGAAGTCGTCGTAGGGGTAGTCGGCCGGGATGTTCACGGTCTTGGAGATGGCCGTGTCCACATAGGGCTGCACCGCCTCCATCATGGCGATGTGGTCCTGGGCCGACATCTCCAGCGCCGAGACGAAGTAGTCGGGCAGCTTGTTCACGTCGCCGCCCAGCTCGCGGTACAGGCGCCAGGCGTGGTCTTCCACGGAATACTCGGCCATGCTGCCGTCGGCCTCGCGCTTCCTGCGCTTGTAGGTCCAGGAGAACGGCGGCTCGATGCCGTTGGAGGCGTTGTCGGCAAAGGCCAGGCTCACCGTGCCCGTGGGAGCGATGGACAGCAGGTGGCTGTTGCGGATGCCGTGCTTGCGGATCTGCTTTTTGAGGGCCTCGGGCAGGCGGCTGGCGAAGGTGCCTTCGGCGAGGTAGCCGTCGGCGGCAAACTTGGGGAAGGCGCCCTTCTCGCGCGCCAGATCGACGGAGGCGGCATACGCCGCATCGCGCATGCGCTCGGCGATGCGCTTGGCCATGGCCCGGCCTTCGCTGCTGTCGTAGCGCAGGCACAGCATGGCCAGGGTGTTGCCCATGCCGGTGAAGCCCACGCCGATGCGCCGCTTGGCCTTGGCCTCGGCGTCCTGCTGCGGCAGGGGCCAGAAGGTGACGTCGAGCACGTTGTCCAGCGCGCGCACCTGCAGGGCCACCGACTGGGCGAAGGCGTCGAAGTCGAACACCGGCACGCCGTGGAAGCCGAAGGGGTTGCGCACGAAGCGCGTGAGGATGATGGGCCCCAGGTCGCAGCAGCCGTAGGACGGCAGGGGCTGCTCGCCGCAGGGGTTGGTGGCGGCGATCTGCTCGCAGTAATTGAGGTTGTTGTCCCGGTTGATGTGGTCCAGGAACAGGATGCCGGGCTCGGCGAAGTCGTAGGTGGACTTCATGATGGTGTCCCACAGCTCGCGCGCGGGCAGGCACTGGTACACCCACAGGCCGTCGGCGCGCTGGTAGGCGCCCTGCTGCATCACGCTGGCGCCGGGCTTGGCGCGGTGCGCCAGCTCCCAGGGCTGGTCGTCGAGCACGGCCTGGACGAAGGCGTCGCTCACGCCCACGGACACGTTGAAATTGTTCCAGCGGCCCGGCGTGCGCTTGGCGGTGATGAAGTCCAGCACGTCGGGGTGGTCGATGCGCAGCACACCCATCTGCGCGCCGCGGCGTGCGCCCGCGCTCTCGACGGTGGAGCAGGACTGGTCGAACACGTTGATATAGCTGCACGGGCCCGAGGCCATGGAGTGCGTGCCCTTGACCTCGGCGCCGCGCGGGCGGATGCGCGAGAAGTCGTAGCCCACGCCGCCGCCGCGGCGCATGGTCTCGGCGGCCTCGCGCAGGGCCTCATAGATGCCGGGGAAGCCTTCGTCGTCCACGCCCTGGATGCAGTCGCCCACGGGCTGGACGAAGCAGTTGATCAGCGTGGCCTGGATGTCGGTGCCGGCGGCGCTCATGATGCGCCCGGCGCCGATGGCGCCCGCGTGCATATTGGCCAGGAACAGGGCTTCGTATTTTTCGCGTTCGTCCGGTTTTTCCACCGACGCCAGCGCCCGGGCCACGCGCCGGAACAGGTCTTCGGCGCTGGTTTCCCCCGCCTTGAGGTATTTCTCCTGCAGCACATCGAGGCTGATGGGCTGCGTGGCCGTCACATCCTGTGCGCGACCCAGATTTTCTCTCTTCATGGTGTGGATGTCCGTAGGTGGTGCGTTGGGCTCTCCCTGCGGCCACGGGGCCCGGGAACACGGCCCCGCCCGGCGCGCCGGGCGGGGCAAAGCGGCAGTTTAGCGATTTGGCGCGCGCCGGTTTGAGGGTTTTCCTGCCCGGCGCGCGGGAAGCCCCATGGGGGCTGGCTGAGGGGAAGTGTAAATTATTGTGAATGCGGCGAATGCCCCAGCCACCTGCACGGATTTAGCTGCCGACCCATACCTGTCCGTCGTGTTCGACGTAGGGAGGGTAAGGCCCGGTGCCGCTGGAGGTGGCCTGCGAGGCGGCGACGAATCCGCCCGTGCGCACGTCGAAGACATGCACCTCGCCGTCCTCGATGACGTAGTGCCAGCCGTGCAGGCTGATGCCGCCCTGCTCGACCCGGCGGCGCACCATGGGGTAGTCCATGAGCCGCTCCAGTTGCAGGACCACGGCACGCTGCTCCGTGCGGCGCAGGGCCTCGGGCCCGGGCACCACGGGCAGCGCGGCCTCGCGGCCCAGGTCAAGCCAGCGGCGCAGGTTGTGCGCCTCCGGCGGCACCTCGCCGTAGAGCGTCTTGATGGCGCCGCAGTGGCTGTGGCCGCAGACCACGATGCGGCTGACCTGCAGGCTCAGCACGGCAAACTCGATGGCGGCGGCCGTGCCGTGCAGGCCGTGCGAGCCGTCGTAGGGCGGCACGAAGGCGCCCACATTGCGCACGATGAACAGCTCCCCGGGCTCCGCGCCCGTGAGCAGGTAGGGCACGAGGCGCGAATCGGAGCAGCCGATGAACAGGGTGGTGGGATGCTGCCCCTCTTCCACCAGGGTCTGGAACTGCTGGCGGTACTGGGGGAACGCGTCCTGGTTGAAACGGCGCAGGCGGGCGAGCAAATCGTCGTCGGGCATGGCGCAGCTCTTGGCGGCGGGCGGGCCGGGCTACTGCACCAGCGGCGTGGGCGCGCCGGCGAGGTCCACGCCCTCGATCGCGGCCTGCCCCGCCAGCACCTGCAGGTACTGGCGCAGGGCGTTCGCCCAGGCCTGCTGGCGCAGCCGCAGGGCCACGGCGCCGCGCACCTGCGCCAGGGGCGGCTGCACGCCCGCCTCGCGCTCCAGCACCTCGACCACGTGCAGCCCGAAGCGGCTGTGCACCAGGCGCGCGAGCACGCCGACCTCGGCCCCGCCAAACAGCTCGCGGGCGAACTCGGGCGCGCAGTCGGCGCGCGTGAGCCAGCCCAGCTCGCCGCCCGCGCTGCCGCTGGGGCAGTTGGACCATTGCGCCGCCGCGGCGTGGAAGGCCTGGCCGCCATCGTCGGCGCAGCGCAGCTCCCGCAGCAGGGCCTCGGCACGCTGGCGCAGGCGCTGCACGTCCACGCCCGGGGTGACGGCAAAGAGCACATGGCGCGCGCGCGCGCGCTCGCCCTGCATGGTCTGTGCGGGGTGGGCCGCGTGGTAGCGGCGGCAAGCCTCTTCCGAGGGCTCGGGCACCTGCAGCTCGCGGTCGAGCAATTGCTCGATGGCGGCGGCCGCGGCCGCGCTGGTCGTGCCGTCGGCGCCGGGGGCGTCGCCGGCCGCCAGCAGGCCCGCGCGCTGCGCCTGCTGGCGCAGCAGCTCGGTGCACGCGCGCTGGCGCAGCGCCTCGGGCGCCAGCCGCTCGCCGTGGGCGTGCAGCGCCACGCCGTTGATGCAGGCGACGGGGGATGGGGCCATCACGGTCATGGAGTTCTCCTGTTTTGATAGCTGTCAGCGCTTGTTTTCATGGATTTTCAATATGAAAAGAACCTGGAAATCTTTTGGAACAAGCGCAAGCAGCTATTTATTTCATAGCGTGTGGCGCTGGCCAGGATGGTGCTGGCCGGCGGGCAGGTTCAGGCGCCGGGCGCGCACGAGCTGGTAGGGGCGCAGCACATAGGCCAGGGTGCCAAAGCCGCTCCACACGTGCACCAGGCGGGTGAACGGGAAGATCAGGAACACGCTCATGCCCAGGAACAGGTGCAGGCGGAAGATCCCGCCGGCGTCGGCGAGCAGTTCCACGGCGCCGGGGCGGAAGGTGACGATGCGCTGGCCCCACTCGGCGAGCTTCATCATCATGGAGCCGTCCAGGTGCTGGGCCGACAGCGGGATGGTCGCCAGCCCGAGCGCGAGCTGGACCCACAGCAGCACCAGCAGCACGATGTCGCTGGTCTTGGACGTGGCGCGGATGCGCGGGTCCGCCAGGCGCCGGTGCAGCAGCAGCGTGAGGCCCAGGATGCCCAGCACCCCGGCGACGCCGCCCACGGCCATGGCCAGGAGCTGCTTGGCGCCCGCGCTCATGAAGTGCCCGTACACCGCGTGCGGGGTCAGCATGCCCACGAAGTGGCCGAAGAACAGCGTGAGCACGCCGAGGTGGAACAGGTTGTTGCCCCAGCGCAGGCTGCCCGCGCGCAGTAGCTGCGAGGAGTCGCTCTTCCAGGTGTACTGGTCACGGTCGAAGCGGATCCAGCTGCCGAGGAAGAACACGGCCAGGCAGATGTAGGGGTAGATGCCGAACAGCAGGGTGTCAAGCCAGGCGGTCATACGGAGGCTCCTTGGGGTGCACGGGGGTTGCGGACGAAATGCAGGGGCTGCGGCTGGTCCGGTCTGGCCTGGCCGCGCTGGCTGCAGCCCTCGAAGGCCGCGGGCTCGTCCCAGGACTCGTCGATGCCGGGCTCGGGTGTGAGGGGCACGGCCTGCACCTGCTGGCCCGCGACCTCCAGGATGGCGGCGATCACGCTGGCATAGGGATTGCCGCGCGCGAGCAGCGCACTGAAGATCGCGTTGAGGATGTGGGCTATCTCGCCCAGGAAGCTGCGCGCCACCGCGGCCGGCTGCGTGGAGGCGAACTCCAGCACCACGGGCAGGTGGTCCGGCAGCTCCTGGGCGCTCAGGTGCAGGCCGGCGCGTTCGTAGGTCTGCGCCAGGTCGACGAGCGCCGGGCCGCGGTCGCGCGAATCGCCGTGCACATGCTCGAACAGGTGCAGCGCGGTCGCGCGCCCGCGGTCGAAGGTGTCCACATAGCGCGCCTCCACCTCCATGGGGTCGCCCTGTGCCAGGTGGCGGCACAGGGCCTGCAGCTCGGCCAGGCGCGCGGGGCGCAGCGCCTGCTCGTCGGCCAGCGCCGCCGGCAGTTGGGGCAGCAGCGCGCGCACACGCGCATCCGGGTAGGCCAGCAGATGGGCCAGGGCGCGCAGCGTCAGGCGCAGGGAGTCGGGTAGGGTCGTGAACATGGCGCGCCTCTCAAACTGTGGCCTTGATCGGGATGGTGCGCGGCTTCTTGCCGCCGAAAATGCTCACGTCGGTGCTGCCGTCCGAGCAGCCGTTGCCGAAGGAGAAGCCGCAGCCGCCGCGCAGGTCGAAGGCGTTTTCCGCGTATTCGCGGTGCGAGGACGGAATCACGAAGCGGTCTTCGTAATTGGCGATGGCCATGATCTGGTACATGTCCTCGGCCTCGTGCAGGCTCAGGCCCACCTGCTGCAGCACGTGCAGGTTCTGGCGCTGCTCCACATGCACGCCGCGCTGGTAGGCGCGCATGGCCAGCATGCGCTCCAGGGCGCGCACCACCGGGGCGGTGTCGCCGGCGGTGAGCAGGTTGGCCAGGTACTGCACGGGGATGCGCAGCTGCGAGACGTCCGGAATTTCGCCGTTCACGCCCACATGGCCGGCGTTGGCCGCCGCGGTGATGGGCGACAGCGGCGGCACGTACCAGACCATGGGCAGCGTGCGGTACTCGGGGTGCAGCGGCAGGGCCACCTTCCAGTCCACGGCCATCTTGTAGACGGGGCTGTTGCGGGCAGCTTCCAGCCAGGCATCGGAAATGCCGTCGGCGCGCGCCTGGCGGATCACCTCGGGGTCGTGGGGGTCGAGGAAGATGTCGAGCTGCGCCTGGTACAGGTCCTTGTCGCGCTCCACGCTGGCGGCCTCCTGGATGCGGTCGGCGTCATACAGCAGCACGCCCAGGTAGCGGATGCGGCCCACGCAGGTCTCGGAGCACACGGTGGGCTGGCCGGCCTCGATGCGCGGGTAGCAGAAGATGCACTTCTCGGCCTTGCCGGTCTGCCAGTTGTAGTAGATCTTCTTGTACGGGCAGCCCGAGACGCACATGCGCCAGCCGCGGCACTTGT
>Ga0209960_1003867_pt1 | contig 12223 bp, 13 predicted proteins | sample ThiBiot_500_plan_2_FD_183947 | JGI IMG/M metagenome (GOLD analysis project Ga0209960, IMG submission 183947) | Wastewater bioreactor microbial communities from Cape Town, South Africa - Thiocy_expt_500_plan (SPAdes) | ecosystem: Engineered > Bioreactor > Thiocyanate-remediating >... | reverse complement strand
CTTTTACTCTCATTTTCATTTTTTCATAAAATGAATCTTTGAAACATAAAAATTACAAAATCAACTTTGAATTATTATTTGTGAATCATTGTAAAAGTTTCAAAAAAAAAAATTGAAAAATTATTTCAAAAAAAAAAAAAAAAAATGAAAAAATAGCGCAAATGAAGCGAAAGAGATCAGTAAAGACATCCAACACTCAAGATGTTCAACTTTGTAAAGAGTTACTCGTATTTGAAACTATATTTCAAACATTTGCTTGGGTCTATTCAATCTTTGTTCAAAGAGGAATCATTGTGAGCTTTGAGAAAATCAAAAAGAGTATTGACTCAGCACTTGGAAGAGATTTCACGCTTGATGACTTAGCAGCTTTGAATTTCTTTGCATCTTCATTGTCACTCGCTTATGATAAAGATGAAGAAACAATATTGATTCATCTTGGGAAATTAAAGGCAAACAATAAAGGAAATGAGAAAGAGAGTGTTGGGATTCAACCAAGGGAGCAATATATTTTAACATCAAAGGAATTGGATGACATAAAAAAGAACTTTCATTTAAGATTAGTATCATTTCAATTAGAAAATGTTAAGAATGTAACTATTTTTTTTTTCATTTTATTTCTCATTTATTTTCTTTATTTTTATATCCTGATTCAATTAAATTCTTGAAATAGGAAAACATATTAGAAACTATTAAACAAGCTTCTCAAAACTACCTCCCATCAAAGGGTGAAGGAAAGAGAGATCCTTGGTTTTCTTTTCATTTTAATTGATTATTTTTTATTCAACTTCAAAATCTAATAATTTTTAATAATAAATAATAGGCCAAAACCAGAGGATTTAGTGTCAGTTAAAACATTTGCAGAAGATGTAAAAAAATCAAATTTTTATAAAGATCAACTTTCTTATATTACTTCAATACCTGAATCACCTTCACAATTTGGTTTTTTTTCATGACTCTTATTTTTTCTTTTAATTCTTTCATAAAATGTAATTGATTTTCAAATAATTTGCTTTTTTCTTCTTTCTTAGCTGATGAATTTCCTCAAGGAATTGATCCAAAAGTAATTGAAGCCTTATTACTTTCATTACCAATTGAGAAACTTTATTCCCATCAATTTTCTGCAATTTCTGAACTCCTTCAAGGATTTCATGTAATAGTATCAACAAGTACCTCAAGGTTATTATTATTATTCTTTTCAAATGAACATTTTATATTCAAAACAACTCTTTAAAAAAAATAGTGGCAAATCATTAATTTATGGACTTCCAATTCTTTCATCACTTGTTAAAAGTCGAGGAAGGGATATCTCTTTTTGTATTTTTCCAACAAAAGCATTAGCTCAAGATCAAAAACAGTTCATTAATAGAGTATCGAATTCAATTGAAGATGTGGATTGGATTCGCGTTTGTTTTTCTTTCTTTTCTTTTTCTTTTTCTAAAAAAATTGAAATAATTTTCAAAATTATAGGTCAATAATTATGATGGAGATACACCTTTTAATGATAGACAAGAAATGAAAAATTCAACCAATGTATTTTTAATAAATCCAGATATTCTTCATGTATCAATACTTCCTAATCATAAACAATGGTCTCATGTAACTACTTTTTTTCTTTTTTTTTTTTTCAATTGACACTTCAAAATAATTTTTTTTTTTAAAAACAAAAAAGGTTCTAAAAAATCTTCGATATGTTGTTTTAGATGAACTTCATTATTATCATAGAAAATTTGGATCTCATGTAGCAATGGTTCTTCGAAGATTAATTCGATTATGTCAACTGTATGGAAATTATCATTTACAGTTCGTTTGTTCATCTGGAACGATTGGTATAAAGCTTCTTTCAATTTTCTTTTTCCTTCTTTCTTTTTATTTTTGAAACTTTCTTTTTAATAGGAAATCCACTTGAACATTTTGTAAATTTAACGGGAATAGAAGAAGCGAAAGTAAAACTAATTACAAAAGATGGATCACCAAGAACTAAAAAACAAATCATTTTTTGGAATCCACCAATTTTTAAAAAACCAGATTTTCGTGTCAAGTAATTTTAAAGTTTTTTTTTCTAAAATAAAAAATCGACTAATCCCTACATTTAGCCCACTTCTTGAAGCATGTAAATTATTATCAATATTTATTCAATCAAACATAAGGACAATGGTTTTTTGTAAAACAAGAAGATTTTGTGAAATTATTACTTCAAAATTTCATCAAAAGTTTCCTGGTTTTTTTTTTAAAAAAAAAAATCCTTCTCTTTCTCATATTTTTTTTTAAATCACTTTACTTCCAAATTAACTTAAAGACCGAGCCTCAGTTGTAAAATGCTATCGTGGTGGATATTCTCCAGAACTTAGAAGAGAAATAGAATCTGAATTATTTTCTGGAAAATTATTAGGTTTTTTTTTTTTTTTTTCATTTTGCTTAAATTGTAGCCTTATTAAAAAATATGATTTAGGTGTTGTTACAACAAATGCTCTTGAATTAGGGATTGATATTGGATATCTTGATGTTATTATTCATTCCACTTTTCCTGATAGGTTCACTTTTTCTTTTTTTTTTTAAAAAAAAAGAAAAAATTCGCATTTAAACTTTGAAAATTAGTAAAAATTCTTTTTGGCAACAAGCTGGAAGAGCAGGAAGGAGGGAACAAGAATCAATTTCAATCATTGTTGCAAATCAAGATTATCGTGGTGTCACTTATTTAAAAAATCCAGAAAGTTTTTTGGAAGGTAATTTTATTCTGTTTGAAAGGTCAATACAAATCAACATTAATTTTTTTTTTTTTTTTTAAAAAAGGACCAACGGAAACAGTTCATATTAACTTTGAAGATGAAAATATTTTTGAAAAACATTTACTTTGCGCAGCGTATGAAAATCCAGTTTCAATTGAAGTTGATCAAGTCTATTTTGGAAAAAATATTGAAAAAGGTTTTCCATCAACTATGATTCCAAAAGATGGAGTATGATTTTCTTTTTATTTCTTTTATTTCTTTTTTGCTTTCGAAGAATCTCTGGTTTAACTCAAAATTTGCAATAGCATTACTTCTATGATCGAAATATTTTAAAGAGTGATTGGCCAGCAAAAGGGATATCAATTAGAGAAACTGAAGATGATAATCTTAAAATTGTTGATTTTGGTAATAATATCTTTTATTCCTCAATTCGATTATTTCTATTCCTTTGACCTATCCCAAATTCTAGTGAGTAAAATGGTATTGGAAGAAATTGAAGTGTTTCGAGCAGCAACAGAACTTCATCCAGAGGCAGTCTATTTTCATCAGGTTCTTTTTATTTTTTGTTCTGTTTATCTTTCTGAATTTTTCTCTCATCTAATCAAATTAAAAAATTGATAGGGAAAAACATCTATTGTCAAACAAATTGATCGTTCAAACAAAGTCATCTATGTCGAAGAAAAAAAAGTTGATTATTGGACAAAACCAAAATCTCATTTTAAACTTGAACCTAAATCAGTTTTTAAAAGATTACAAACTCCTGATTCTTTAGAGTTGACTTTTGGAATAGCAACAACTCGACTTATTATAGATGGGTATCTTTTTTTTTTAAAAAAAAAAATAAAAATTCTTTCAAAATTAAATCAATCTGAACTCCCTTTGATTATTAGATACTTCAGAGTTGTCCCTTGGAATCCAAGAAATGTTATAGCTGAAGAAAGTTTTGAAGCAACTACTTATGAATATGATGGACATGCAATTTGGATTGATTGTTTCTTTTATTTATTTCTTTTAGATTTTTTTTAAAAAAAAACAAACAAACTCATCATTCTTGTTTTAGTCCCAGTTCACTTTTATCAATCCTTAAGTCAAAAGGTTTTTATTTTATTTCATTTTTTGATTTTGTAAGTGAACAATTTTTTCAAAAAAAAAATAAGAATATTGAACCAGCTCATATCCGAGATGGACTCCATATCATTGCACATTCGCTTTGTTCAGCCATCTGTTTGCATGTTCGTTGTGATTCAAATGATGTTGTGGTTCAATGCAACGATGGACGTGATGATTCAGAAAATTTTTTAAGGTATTCCTATCTTTTTTTTATTCTTTGAATTTATTCTTTGAACTTAACTTCTTTTTTTTTTCTTCCAAGATTATTTATTTCAGAGAATAAAAAAGGTGGAATTGGAATCCTTCAAAGAGTATTTGAAATCTTCTCTCAGATTATAGAAAAAGCATTAACTTCATTTATTAATTGTCTTTGTCCTGAAGGGTGTCGTGATTGTTAATATTTCTTATTTCATTCATTTTTCAAGAAAAAAAATCAAACAAGCTCAACTTCTTTTTTCTTTTCGTAGGTGTTGGATGGTATTGTGTAGTTGGACTGGAAAGAAAAAGCGTTTGTATCATGATTCTTCAATATCTTCTTGATGAAGTAACTGAATAATAAATAAAGATAAATAAAAAATTAAAAAATTAAATAAATAAATAAAGAGAATAAATAGACGCTGCGCAGGACCTTTCTCCAAAAAAAAAAAGGGCTTTAATTTATTGGCCAAATAATTTATTTCTTTTTCTTTTCACAAAAGTTTAATTAATCAGAAAGATAGAGTAGTCTTCGCATTTAAGCAGAAAACCGGGCTAACGCCCTCCCCTCGTAAACTCGGGTTTTCTTGCTTTAAATGCTTCGCCACTCTATCTTTCTGATTGAATTGCGCTTGATGTTTGTTTTCAAAAAAGAGAGATTTTCTCAGATTCGAACGCTGGTCACAAAAAAAAACGAAAAAGAAAAAGAGAAAAAAAAAAAAAAAAAAAAAAAAAAAAAAAAAAAAAAAAAAAAAAAAAAAAAAAAAAAAAAAAAAAAAAGGAAAAAGCAAACCAAAAAAAGGAAAAAAACAGAAAGAAAGAAAAAAAAGGAAAAAAGAAACCAAAAAAAGAGAAAAAAAAGAAAGAAAGAAAAAAACAAACCTTTTTTCAAAAAGACAACATATTTATTTATTATTTCTTTGATTCCGTTCCCTTTTTGACATTGAAAATTTTTTCACAATTTTCAGAGCAAAAACTATACATGTCATTTTTCCATTTCGAGTCTAAAACAAAACATATCAATTATTATTTGCTTTACTTTTGTTCCCTTTAGTGAACGTGACAGACAAAAAATAAAAGTTGGGTAAACCTTCCTCCCCTTCTTGGAGAAAGTTAACAATTTTTTTATCCTCTCAAAACATCAACACAATTGACTTTTACAATACAATTTTTTTTTTTTCTAAAATAAATAAACTTTATAACATTTAAGCTCTGTTTAATTGTCCAGAAAATGTTGCTTCTTCAAATGTCTCAGTCCATTTTGCCCTATCAAATTCATCAACTGTAGCCAATACATAAGTTTGAGTTGGAGATTCAATTTTTAGAGTGAATGCCATTCCTGAATCATCATTATAAGTAACTTGAACTTTTGTTCCTATTGATTGGTTTATTTATTGTTAAGTGATTGATTTAATGGATTATTAAAATGCAAAATTGAATCAATTTTGATTGTTAATTTTTAAAAAATTGAAATTACCAGCAAGACTCAATTGAACACGACTTTCTTTCTTTTGAACAAAATCTAATGCAGTTTTAAATAGATGTAAGGTTTGAGATGCTTCTGAATAGACTGCATAGTATTCTTTCCATTCATTTTTCTTTTTGTAAAACAAAACTCCTTTCAAAAGTCCTGGTTTTCCACTCATTTTTAATAACTTTCCTATTACTTTTATTTATATATTTTAGTTTATTTATTGAGATCTCAATAAAAATATTAAGAAAATTCAAAGTCCAAAGTCAGTAATTCAAATAATTCAAGAAATTCATAATTTTCGAAATTCTCTTTCAATTTGACAAACTTTCCAGTAAAAGTAAAATCGAAAATTATGAGAAAAATACATAGAAACATAGACAATTACAAGCTCTAAATGTTATGAAATTGAAATTGAAAGTCAAATAACAGTTATTGAAATATAAACTGAAGCAAACACTTTTAACTGAAACTTGAAAATACAACAAAGAAATATAACAAATATAACGAATATAGCAAAGAAATAACAAAAATAAAATAAAATAAAATAAATAACTTCAAAGTAAAACTACAATTCAATTCAATTCAAATTGAAATTGAAATTGAAATAATGAAACAAGAAATAACAGTGAGAAATATAAGAAATACAATACAAAATCAATACAAAATAAAATAAAATAAAATAAAATAAAATAGAAAACAAAATTCAAAAAGCTAAAGTAAAACAATAAAACTACAACTGAATTAGAATTAGAATTGAAGAAACAAGAAGCTTATTTATAAACCTTATAATAAATGAACCTTTAATAAAAACTTTACTTTGTTAGTAAAACCCACAAATCTCCCTTCTTTATATATATATTCTCTTTTTTAATATTTTAAAATTTAATATTATTTTTAATATTATTTTAATATCTCAAGAATTGAATTTAATCTATGTTTAATATCTCAATCAATATTAAATATTAAATATTTGTTAATATTATGGGTTTGTTATTTGTTTGTTTTTGTAAATTTTTTTTGCACCCTAATATATTGCAGTTTTATAAATAAACGACCCAATCAATTTAATTAATCAATTTGCATAGTTCAGTTAGCGAATTAGAAGATGATATTCGAATCACTTCCAAATTTTTTAATATAAACAACTTTAAATAAAACCAACTTTTAATATAAACAACTTTTATTAATATCTCATTGATTAATTAGAAAAATCCTTGATATACGACTACTTTGATTAATATGTTACCAGGATCGAACATATTATAGAATCATAAAGTCAAAAGACGAAGAGGTGCTGATTTAAAATTTATTATTTCTTATTATTATAATATTCAAGATTCAACTCAGGATTCAGACATTCTTTATGTAATTAATATTAATTCTTTAGAGCAAAGTTTCAATTCTAATCATATTAAAAGACATATTAAAAAGACATCAAGAAGAAGAATTGATTGATTACTTTCAAACCTGATTCTTTGTCTTTAACATTAGTTATTAAAAGAGTGTCTTATAAATAAGCTGGATTGATTGGTGATATTACTATTACTATTGATGATTCAAATACAAGTAATAATTATTGTTAAATTTTTCTTTTTTGATTACCCATAGATTCTAAAATATCAAAGAATCAAGTATTACAAGTATTATTAAATCGAAATCTGCCTGATAATGGAAGAACAACTCTGGATTGCTTGTTATCAAGGATACGTTAGAGCTGTTCAAGAATTATTAAGTGATGAAAAAGTGGATATCAATAAAGCAAATATTGATGGCGAGACACCTTTTTGTGTTGCTTGTTATAAAGGACATATTGGAATTGTGAAATTATTATTAAATGATCAAAGAATTGATGTTAATAAACCAGTACCTAAAGGCATGACACCTTTGAATATTGCTTGTTTAGGAAAACAATATGAAATAGTGAAACTATTATTGAATGATCAGAGAGTCGATGTAAATAAAGCAGATAATGATGGTCGAACACCTTTTTGGATTGCTTGTGGACGTTGCATTGAAATAGTGAGGTTATTATTAAATGATAAAAGAGTTGATATCAATAAAGCAGATCATTATAGTCAAACACCTTTTTGGATTGCTTGTTCAAATGGAAAGATTGAAATTATGAAGTTATTATTAAATGATAGTCGAGTTGATGTCAATAAAGCAAATAAATATGAAGCAACACCTTTTTATATTGTTTGTTACTGTGGATGTATTGATATTGCGAAGTTATTAGTAAATGATAGTAGGGTTGATGTTACTAAGCCAAATGAGTATGGTCAAACACCTTTTTGGATTTCTTGTTATTATGGAGAAATTGAAATTGTGAAATATGTATTAGCATGTAGAAGAGAAGTAGATATCAATGATGGAAAAACTTCACTGGATATTGCAAGAGAGGAAAATGAAGATTGGGAATATGAAAATAAGAAAAGTAATTGTTTAAAGATTGTTGAATTAATAGAATCATTTGAAACAAATCAAAATGAAACAAGAATAAAATTGAGGATAGAACTTGGATTTGCTGGTCAATTTATTTATTTATTTTTTCAATTACTTTTTTTTTCAATCTTTCTTCTTCTTATATTTGTAGACACTGATGCAGCATCTCTCTATGCAATTATTGTTCTCCTTTCTGATCAATTTCTAGATTTTAGACACAATTAATTCATGTCACTTCAAACATGCAAAGTGGTAACTTTTCAATGTTTTCATCTTTTTTTCTCCAATGGAAGTGGAATTTCTTTTACAATGTTTTTATTTTTGAAAATTTTAAAAAAAAAAATCTAAAATTTTTGTTTTCTTTTCAATTTTTTTATTTTATTTTTTTTTAAACTTTGAAGAGGAATATTTGCTAAACATCTAAGCTCATGAATTTATTAGAAAATGTGAAGAGTTCGACAAGTAATTGTGAGGGAAAGATCATTGTTCTTGATGAGAAAGTGAAGGGATTAAGAAGAAGTAAAATATTGAATCTTGGGTGCTCTATTTGTGAATGGAAATTAGACTTTTAATTCTTCACATCAAACTCAAAGGAAATGCCACAACAACAACCTTACTTTCTGGTGCCACATGCTCCGACTATGAGAAGATCTTTGGAAGTTTGGTTGGAGAATCAAAAACATCTGATACAACTTGTTATCCATTTTTGGAAATCTTCATCCTATTGTGAAACAACTATTAGATGAACAATGCGAATTTGTTAAAAACTATATGAAATTATGACCTGATTCTCAACTTGGAAGCTGGAAGAGGGCAGTTACAACTTCAGATGGATGTTGGCAGATCTGTGGACATCATAGTCCCAATTCAACTTTTGTTTTGGCCAATTTTCTAGAACCTGATATTATTTATGAGAATATGTCACAAAGAGCAAATGAAAATGAAAATAAAGGAGACCTTGGAACTTCAAAATCTGCAGAAGGGAGAATGGAAGACAAAATCTTTCAGCAATGTGTTGATGAGGGATGTTTTATTGAAACTAATTTCCAAGATCAAGATTCTAATGCTTATAACACTTTGACCAAGTACTTCCCAGATGCTGCATATCATTGTAGTGGACATGTGAATAGGAGCTTTGGAAATCAGTTAGAGAAATACTCTCAAATCAAAAATTCTGATAAAAATGAATTAGAAGGAGAAGACACAAAAAAAATTGTGGTTACATCACAAAACCATTTGTCACTAGTGCTAAAATTAATCATTTTTGTATCATTAAAAATGCTGGAAATGATCCATTAAAATATCAAGAAGGAATGGAAAATTTTGGAAAGTATCATTCAAAGGATATCCACATGTGATTTCCATCCATTAGTTATCTGTTGTTGTATTGAAAGAAGAGAATAAGCTTTTGAAATTATCCATTGCTTGAGCTTGGAAAAGGACATTCAAATATCCCAGAATCAATCTTTTCTATCTTAGTCCATTTTCGGGATAAAAATACATCATTGCGACGCTTGGCATATGAGCTATATACAATATTTGGATTATTACAATTCAAACATTTATGACCAAATATGTGAAAAGAAATTACTCTTACTCAAAGTACCATTTTTGAGAGATGTGGATTGATTCCTCCTCCAGCTGTCAATAGATTTTTTGAGAAGAAGAGTGCTATGAGAGAAAAAATTAAGGAAAAGTATCAAAGCCCGAGTGGAAGCAAAAAACTTTTTAAAGGAAGATGGAAAAAAGAAAGGGAATGAGAAAAGAGTTACCTTAAGACAATATTTACTACATTAAAAAAAAAAAAACAATGAAACAAGGTAAAGTTAGTGATGAAAATAATTGTGAAAAAAAAAAAAAAAAAAAAATACCAAGATTCCAAAGCTTATAATCCAAATAAATATCTTCCTACTTTCTTATTCAAATTAATCAATTCAATGATTCAAAAGTCAAAGGGTTCAATAATTTAAATCAAAATTGTTTATTTTTTTTTTTTTTAGTTGTTTTACATCCTTTTCTATTTCTTTCAAATTTTTAGTTCAGTACCAAACCTGTTTCAAATGATAACTCTTGAAGATTGATTTGAAAACCAGTTCCTGGACAGAGTAAAGGTTTTCCTTGATCTCGTTTAATAATATCATTGAGAGTAAGAAAGGAAGTCTCTGAGAATGGAGAACGAATAATTTGAATGAGTCTTAATCCTGAATAAGTTGTAGAGATTGTTTCAATTTTTTGACAAAGAGAATCTAATTTAGTTGCAATAAGTTGACGATCATCTTGAGTTCCTCTAATTGAGATATTCAAAGTTTTTTCAGCAAAATTAAATCTTAATAATCCTTGGCTAATATTTTCTTCTAGAAAAAGTATTCCCTCTTTACTGATAATTCCTTGATGAAGTTTAAAACGAATATTGACAAGTAATTGAGCAATAAATTCAAGTGGTAATACATTGAGTTGATAATTTCGTTCAAGTTGAATTTGTCCATCCTCTGGCTCTTTTGGCCAACTCTCTTTGAACCTCTCTTGAGTCTCAGAATCAGAATTATTGAGTTTTGGTCCAAAGATTTTACAAGGGAATAAGCTTTGTTGTTGATTAAAAGTCTCTTTGAGATTTCCAGTTTTATCTCTTAAACGAATTGAAATTTGAAATCCTTCTAGAAAGGAAATGATTGTTGGATAATAAGATGTTAAAGTTGGCCAAATTACTTCTAATTCTGAATGAGGAAGAAACTTTTGAGGTGTTTCATTTGTAAAAAGTTCAAGAAAGATATCATCTAATAGAAACTTTGGATTTAAAAATACAAGGTGAGAGAGATCTTTCAATTTTCCAAAATAAAAACAAGTTCCCCAATCATGGAACAAAGTTAAAGCTTCTTTGAGAAATCCCATATCAAATTCAAAAGAAGATATTGATTGACAATACTCTAGTAATTCATCAACTTGAATAATTGGGAATTGAGAAAATGCCACCTTCAAATCAGAGATTGCTTTTTCAATTACTGAATAAGAAACTGGAATTTCTTTGTTCATATAGTTATGAAATTGTGCCTCTGAAATAATTGCTTCTCTTAACTCTTCAATGTTTTCAACAGGGTTAGAGCCCACTTCAAAATATTGTAAAGGATAATTGACACCAAATTGGTTTGCCATTTGTAAAACTTTACTTTTCCTCGAATCTCCTTCTTGTTTATTAACATTATCATCTAAATGAGTTCCAACAATAAAAATTGAGAAAATGGGTCTTCCATTTGAATCAAAAGGAGTTTGGGGTAAATGGCTTGAGAGGGCTTTGAACCAAGTTTCTAGTCCTTTAATCCCTTTAATTGTTTCATCTTGAACTTCTCCTTCATATTCAGTCTCACTAATTTTCCAAACTAAGACCAAGATACTATTAAGAGTAAAAAAGTGATGATAATAATCTGAAAAATTTTGTTTTCCAGAAAAATCCCAAGTAATGACATCTAAATTTGATTGTTGAAACTTTTGAGTTGAAGAGAGTGAAACTTGGAATTGAGATAATTGGATTCCGGAATTATATTGAATATTTTTTGCATTTTCTAATCTTGTTAACCATAAATTATGTATTTCCTTTGTTTCACAATAAAATTCTAAAGCTCTTTTTCCTCTTTCAAGTGGTTTTAATATAATTCCAAGTTCATGATTTTTTCTTTCAATGATCCATTTTTCATCAAGCTCAATTGTTTTAATCTCGCTATCAGTAAAAATTTGTAAAGCTTTTCCTTGAAGATGAAAATATTGTTTCTTTGAAGCTTTTCCAACTTTAAACCAATCTTTGAGGCTGAACACGCTTTCAATTAGAGTAGTTTTTCCAACATTCTTTGGTCCAAAAACAAATAATTTTGTCTTATTAACAAATTCTGGTTCTGTTTTATATAAACTCAGAATGTGTTGACAAATTGCATTCATTTTTTTATTTTCTAATCCTGGTGGAAGATTTTTACATTCACTTAAAGCTTTGGCAGGGATTTGAATATCATCAATCCTTTTTTTTTATTTTTTTATTTTTTAGAAAAAAAAAAGTCAGAAAAAAGAAAAAAGAAAATCAAATATCAAAAGAAAAGAAGAAAAAAAAGAAAAGAAAAGAAAAGAAGGAAAAAAAAGGAAATAACTTGATCTTTTGAATGGAATAGTTAAAGTTTTCCAAATTATAAACAAGTGCTTCAATAATTTTTACTGAAGAAACTACGTTTAATCCACACTGAAGGAGACTAGTTGATATTTGTTATTTTTTTTTTTTTTTCTCTAAAAAATAAAT
>Ga0209960_1003866_pt1 | contig 12227 bp, 18 predicted proteins | sample ThiBiot_500_plan_2_FD_183947 | JGI IMG/M metagenome (GOLD analysis project Ga0209960, IMG submission 183947) | Wastewater bioreactor microbial communities from Cape Town, South Africa - Thiocy_expt_500_plan (SPAdes) | ecosystem: Engineered > Bioreactor > Thiocyanate-remediating >... | reverse complement strand
TACTGCGGCACCCACCGACAATACTCCGACTTCCACAACCCCTACCGGTAACCCCAACCAGCCGCAAACGACAAACACTCCCGGTTTGCAGGTGCCCACCACTCGCACTCCCGTTACTAACAACAATCAAGTCAACGGCGCTGGATTTGTACTCGTCTCAGCTGCTGTTGTTGGTCTTGCCTCTTTGGTAATGCTCTGCTAGACCTGGTGGTAATATATTATTTTTTCTAGTGATGTACATACAAAAAAAAAGGAGACAAAATACTCGGTTGTAGAAGATAAAAAAACGTTTATTTATTTTTAAAACACTCATGAAAATGGCTCTCCTTTAATGAATCGAGTGATCATATCGTGAGCATTAAGAGGTTGATCAGCGGGCACCATATGACCTGGAAAATAATGTTAGGTACTTTTTTTATGAGTAGATGTAACGGAAGCAAATCTCACATAGAAACAAAACGAATAATTTATACTTACCAGCACTCAATACTACTACTTGGGTAAAGCTCAACGCTTGGCGTACGTAGCCAGCAACGTTGTCGTTTACTTTCCAGATCTGCTTGGGCGATTGTTCGTAAGTTGCGGCTCCTTTCCAGTGCAAAGTCTTCAAAAATTTCTCACACAACGGAGGGCCTAATATAAGGTCGAAATTTCCGTTGTAAACCAAGACCTATTAAGGTACAAGACCGGATCAGTACCGAAATCAAGAATAACATCTGATTTTGTACCTTGTAATTGTCAAATAAAGTAGGCAAGAAGTGGTCAACAGATTTCAACCAATCATCAATTAAATACTCCTCTACGGTGCTGTTGTAGCCATAATAAGGAACTAAACCGACATGGATCGCGTTGCGAACTGTTGCACTGTTGAGAAATGCAGTATAAGGGTTGGGAGGATAGACCGGGTTAAACAAATTGAAGTAGTTGGTGACTCCAGTAATGTTCTGGAAGTAAGTTGGATACGGGTAAAAATCACCGTTCAGCATCTCGTCGAAAACTTTGAAACCGGCCGCCCACTCTTTCCTCTCAATAGCTTTGGCGATGCGATGCTCGTAGTCTTTCAAGACCTTGACTTGACGATCATCGGCGAAACTAGACAAAAAATTAATTATTGGATCTTGTAAATTGATCTCTGACCAGTATAAAAAAACCCTTAATTTAGTGTTAAAATTAATATTGAGTCAGTAAATTAATGTACTTGCCCTACGTAATAAAGCAGCTCTGAGTAGCCAGTGAACATTGTCTTTGGATCCATGCCGCCGTCTCCAATCGAGATTCCCTTCAGATTGACGTACACCGCCGGATTCTTTTTGTTGTTTTCATGAACGGTCCACGCAAAAGCAGGCACATACTTTCCTAAAAAATAACCCCATGATAAGAAAAATGAATTGAATTTTAAATATTAAAATTCTTATATGGCAATCAGATGGTAATACAATAATATTTTCGTACCTGCGTATGACTCGCCAGCAATATAAAAGTCGTTCTTAGCGTACTGGTTGAAAACAGTAAAAAACTGCGTAATGCAAGAGTACAGATCGCGTCCAACATGATATTCATCGCGCACAAATCCATCTGTGCTTTGCGTGAAGCTGAAACCCACACCGACTGGATTGTCAATGAACAACAAGCTGAACTCTTTGTTCCACGTGCTGGAGCGGCTAAGTAGATCTTTCGTGTTCGCAGCAACCGAAAACGGGCCTATTAGCAAATTAAATCGTATTCTAGAGAGTAATATTGATCTTGTGATTGATAAAGGGATTAAATATTGAATTGTCTTTGTGCTCAGGAAGCAGATCTAGTTTTTTTTATAAAAAAGTGTTTACCAATCTCGCCAAATAAGCCGAATAAAGAGCTAGCACCAGGACCGCCTTGCAGCCACACCACGACTGGGGCATTAGCATCGCCACTTTGAGCAGGAAAGAACCAAAAGTACATGTTCGACCCAGTTGTCGCATTTACGGTGAAAAATCCTGTAGAAATTACCCTTAGATTAATACCAAAATAAATCCGAAATAAAACCATTAAGATTATGGGTTAATAATTATTGGATCGAAAACGTCACAAAAAAAAACATTATTTAAAATTAAAATTATAAAAATAACGTTAATATTTATTACCATAAAAAAGGTATTATATTGATTTACCTGAATACGAAGTAAAGTTGCCAATTGAATCCACTCGCGCATATTTCTGTGCAGTGACCGGATCATTTAAATAAGGAGTTAGTATTAATGGTTGACTACTGCTGGCTCTCCGATCAGCGTGAGCTGCTTCGGGGCGGAATCCAGGAAAATTTTTGAAGGCGAAGGCGACATTCAGCACGAGAACCAAGCCAATGATAATTTTAATATTGAGTGACATGTTGTGCACCTCGGTTCACCTCACTTGAAATATCCTCAGAAGAGTACGTGCCATGTTCCAAAGATTGCGAAATTCCGTATGTTTAGGAGGCACGCGCAGGATCCGACCAGTAAAAAAAAAAAAACTATTTACTCTTTTTTTTTAATACAAATCTTGCTAATAAAGCGACATGATCGGAACCAAATTCCAAATTCGGCAACAAAATTTTCTCTGGCAGTGACAAGTACGAGGTCGGTTCAGCTAAGTCAGTCTGATACCAAATGTAATCTAACATCTTCGGACATTCTGTAAAGAAAGTACAGAACGGTCGACCTATTGGCAGGAGCTCATTATAAGTCGAGGTCAACCTCCATGTTTCTTTCATGAACGCGTAGACTGGTGAGGACGGCGTGGCATTGAAATCTCCGCAAATGAAAGTGGGCATAGGTCCTGTTGCTGAATAATAGTCGCGCTGCTTCTTAGTGACGGTGGTGTGGAGTGTGTTGATCTAAAAGTACCGTGAGCACCGAGAAAAAATGTTATTTGTTTGAGTGTATGACGCACTTACCTGACTCAGCGTTGTATTCACATCTTTATAATTTAAATGAGTATTCGCAATGCAAAATTGAGAGCGCGTCTCTTTGAGCGTAAAGAATAATATCAGTGCAATGTTGTTTGTTTTCATGCTAGGAACTGACACAAAGTTATTGTACGAAAGCTCAATAGTCTTCTCGCAGATCAATCTATTAAAACGTATATATTAGATTAATTAACAAGGAGGTTGTCATATTTCCTCTAAATACCTTTCTTGTCGGTAAAATACTGCTAGACCATCGCGTTTCTTGCCAGGCCTTAGTTTGAATATCGAGGTATAATTGTATTGCTTAAAAAATGGGTTCCAATAGTCCTTTAATCTCACTTCATCGATCTCTTGTAAACAGAATACGTCTACTAACTCATTCACAATGTACTTTTCAATCTCCGCTCGCAGCAGATCCGAGCGGTGGGGCCACCGAACAATTTCACTTACGGTCCAAGGATACCACTTTGGAAAAGAATATGCCTCGGCCATAGTGTTATATGTCACTATTGTCAACTTTTCTCCTACGTTCACCGGTTAGAAATTTGAGACCGAACCCCAACGCACAGAAATTAATAAGATGAATATCAATAAAATTAGTATTGTACCTGCAATATCTTTCTCGTTCTTCACTTGTACCATCTGCCGATTGGCCGGATTGTTGCAATAAGAGTCCCAGTCATCTCGTGACACGTTTACCTGATCGTGAACGCCGTCGCTGGTCTTGGGCTCGCTGGTCGTGATGAGTGCCACATTTGGCTTGATTACTTCGCGCTTGACTGTCGTAGTGGCCCACGATCCTGAGTTATTCTTGCATCGCTTCTCTATCAATCCCTCTAGAAATTTCGTCAGTAAGCTATTTGGCATGTTATATTACAAGAGTTGACTTGCCTTCAGCGAGTTCTAAAGCATGAGCAACCCCACGACCGAGAGAGCGATCAATGTAATCGAAAACTGTTTTGTTTTGCTTGTCTTTGAGCTTCAAATTCACTGAAAATTGAAGCATAAATCGTACAATATGCAGGAAACCTATTGGTAAAGCAGTCAACACTATGAGATAGATCTGAGAATTTTTCATAAAGAAAATAAATCAAAGCCGTTGATTAATGGCACAACCTTATAAATATTCTTTTTAATAGCTAAAAGGAATTAATTAAAATTAGTTCGCTTTACCTCCTTTAGTTGCGAGCATTAAAGCAGTTTGTCCTTCTTTATTTACGGCATTTATATCAATTCCATAATGTGTTAGTATTTCTACTATTTTAGTGTGCCCGTTATCCGCTGCAATATGAAGCGCAGTGAATCCACTCTTTGGATCAATGTCTTGAAAATTGACGTCATCAGCGACTATTAACTTTCGTACAATTTCCTCGTCACCCACTGCACAAGCGTAGAAAAATTTCTCTTGATTAGCGGTGTTCTTCTCCATTGTGCCCCTATCAACTTTGACGTGAACCCGAGGATTTTTAAGTCGAGGAAAGGGACAAAGAAGAGGGACATTTAATATAATTTATAATATCTACAGACAGTAACAAGGGATCAACATTAATTTTTAACGGGCGACCACTCGCTTTCAGACAACCGAGATGGACTGAAGTAGAACGGATGCGCCTTGGTCATCACTTGCTGAGGAGGAGGCACGAGTGGAGAGAGGGTGATACCAACTTGAAAACTGTTCTCGGGCATAGTGGACATTCGTAATTGAGATTGAGGGGGAGCGGGAGCCTCAACCACGATGGGAATGACCTGACGGATCTTGCCACGGGTAATGCTGGCACAATAGGCCTCAACGGTAAGATAGTGATTGACGTGAATGAGAGGTGAAAACTCGGGCACGATAGAGGCGTTCATGTGCTGAGGGATGGGGACATCAACCTCGAACACTGCGTCTTTGCCGGGAAGGAGGGGCATTCCCTTGCGGTCGTAGTGAATGCGATAAAGCGTGTGGTAGTTTGTGATCGTGAGGGTATCTGAAGACAACAACACGGCCTCTCTCAATGTCAACTTCAAGTGCGATACGACGTGGCGGGCTTTGTTCGATAAGGCCTGTCAAGAAGTGACGCATAAGTACCGGACCACGATAATTAGCTTAGACTTACCACTCGCAATCTGGCCCAAGTACCACGGTTCACAACAGGTGAGAGAATGCTGACCTCCATCTTCACAGTCTCAGGATCTAACTTGGTTCTGGGAGCCTTCAACAATTGGTTGGTCTGTTTGTACTTGAATGTTACCACCTGACACGATATAAAGGAAATCCAACAGTGACTTACACCAGTCTTAATAAATCTCGCGGGCTCATCAAAGGCGGAGAAACAGACGTTCATGTTGAATGGCAAGGTGACTTTACGAGGCAACTTAACTGCGCCGTACTCGACAAACGCAACGACTTTGTAAGAAGTCGCACCGTAGTCCAAGGCATGGTGTGTGTAGGTAGGAGGCAATTTCTTGGGCAACGCAAATCTGAATGGCCAGCTGTAAGATCCGGGAGGGATGTGCTTGACTTCCTGTTCATGAAATATGGAATGAGCATCGCCAGTAAAAAAAAAGACCACGGAACATACTGCTTGATGACCGAAGAGCGTGGTTTGTTGTTTGAGCACGTGATGCTTCACGTTCATTTCGAGGGTCGTTATGCTGATATTGATTGTGAGATCCACCGTTGTAGTGACTCGTTTTTTCGTAATCGTGATACTTACGCACTAATACCAACGACCTTGACACCGACTTGGTCGACATCAATACCGTTGCCTCCAACGTTCAATTGCACCTCGCCAACCATAGTCTCGCCGGCATAGTAAGACGACTTTTCCAAAACAACTCTGAATGAAGGCAAGCGAATGTTATAATGCTCATGGGTGAGGTCACGGGCCAACTCTTCGTTTATAGGAGTGAAGCGGAACTTAACCCTCAATCTTGCGGCTCCGAGCTAAGATTAGGCAAAGTTAATTAACGGCTCAGATGTATAAAAACTAGATCGAAGCACGTACCGGAGTGAGCGGATCGTTGGTAGTCAAGGAGCAATCATCTTCTTTGTCATCTACCAGGCGACTGAGCTTAAAGGAGATATTGCCGACAACAGGCTTCTTTTGATGCAAAGTCTGTAATTGTACGAGATCAGCGCAAATTGGCTTGCAATAAATAACTTACCATGACTTTAAATTCGATAGGATGGCGCTTGTCGTAAACAGACAAAATAAATTCCTCATTCCACTACACAATGTTAGACTGTGACTCTTGTCTGGTGTATAAACAACAATGAGTTCTTACCATATAATCATTCTTGCCATCGCGTCTCTATTCAAAAAAAGATCAGCTTTAATTTTAAATGAAAATTTTTTCAAGTGTTTACCTTCGCAGGAACGACTGGCTTAGTTTTAAATACAGGAGAACCGCGAGAAGAAGTGGTATTAAATTTAACGAAGGCTTCTACAAGATTAAAGGGGAGGTGCGCGTTAATCTACCTTTCACTTTAGGAATATTAATTCTTTTGCCTTACTTTCGTCAGTATCAACTGGAACATCAACTGCTCCGTATATTTTAACGTAGAGGAGACCTTGAATGTGCTTCGATTGAGGAGTACTAGCGTGTTGTGCGGGTGTGGTAGGAGAGGTTTCAGTGGACATTGTGGGATAAGTATTGCGTCGTTTGATTGAGGGAAACAGATTGCTGTAAAATTAGTAATGGTGCCAACAACAAGTTTGGTTTAAATAGCTCGTGGTCCAACAGCTTCGTGAATCGTTTCGAAATATCCATTATTTTCATGAAAGTTGTTTGGCAAATTGTTCCTATTGCCTAATCAGGTCTTTTCATCGAATACTCCGCAATATAGCTAACAATAACGCTAATTTTAAGACAACATATTTTATTTGAATTATTTTTGTCTTAGTGACTCACGTTCAATCGTTGATCGCATTGATTAAAATCTGTCCTGGTGGTAAAATAAAATGAATACGTACCATCATCATCATTCGAAAAATTTGGGCATGTTATTATTGTAATGTGTTCGTTTACAACACTCGCGTTTAAATAAAAAATTAGATGCAAAACTTGGCGGAACAGGTTATAATAGTTCTTGACGTGTAATCATTAACAACAGCAAAACGGTTTAAGTTTAACCGCAACACTTCAACCAAGCTATCGCTAAATTAAATTTTCGGGTCAGATCTTAATCCGATCGCACCACATAAACAAATCATCAGCTAGTACAATGGGCTCGATCTTTCGCGCAATATGGAAAAATTATAATTTAATGTTGGCTAGGCATCCAGTGGCATCTAAAGCGGTCACAGCTGGTGAGTAATGCAGTAGATCCGCAAAAAATGCAAATTATTTAAATAATTGTAATTTTGCGGAAATATACGCCGCGATAACTTACTTACTACAGGAAAATGTTATCTATGTCCAGCAGTTGAACCAGAATTTTTATTTATTAATTTATCTGAGCTCACTTTTTAACCGTTTGTCCGCCCTAGGTTCGTTGTATTACCTTGGTGATGTTATATGTCAGTACCTAGAACATTATAAACTGAAGACAGAACACGCCAAAACCTTGCCAACTGCCACAGGGACTGAACCGAATCTACAGATCGCAGTCCCCAAATTAAGCCTCGACTGGAAACGATCATTGCGCATGGCAGCATTTGGATTAGGATTTATTGGACCGTTTTCGCACCACTTCTACAGGACATTAGACAAAGTAAGCCGTCCAAAAGTTTTACCCGTTTGGATCCGCCGCCGCTTATCCCATTGTTTTATTTAGCATCTACCAGGCAACGCTCCTAAAACTATCGCACTTAAAGTATTAGCAGACCAAACTATATTCAGTTTCACATATTTGCCGCTATTTTTCATCTTTGAAGATGCTCTTGAAGGTACAAAGTTGCTACTCAAAAAAAAAAACTGTGTCGCTAAATAACAACTCTAAGGCAAAACATGGACCGAAATGAAAAAACATGTTAAAGAACGGTTTTTACCTACGTAAGTTGTAATTCAACTTTATAACAAGTCCTGAACCCCCCCCTTTGTAGATATATTGCCGAATTGGCTGTGTGGCCTGCTGCTCAGACACTAAACTTTTGGCTCGTGCCCCCATCTCAGCGTGTATTATATATCAGGTTCGTATAGCATCGTTTTCAAATTCTGATCCGGCGCGTACTGACAAAACAATATTTTCTCCAGTGTTATTAGCCTTGGCTGGAATGCTTATTTATCGCGAGTTCAACACGGGCATCACTAAGTCCAAAACATTACAATGCAATTTTGTTAATAGAATTAATTTGCGGAATTTTATCGCTATTTAAAAATCGAAGAATTTTTCAAATGGCCCTTGTAATATAATAAACTACCGAATACTTTTTTTGTACTTGCATGTGTAGGTTTTGAAGCGTATTTATAAAAACAGTTTAAAAGCAAAAGAAATATATAAAATTAACCGAATCTTTTAGAGCTCAATATCATCAGAGTCAGCTCTATTATTAGCCAATCGTTGATACTCTTGTTCGAAGTGTCTCTTCTTTCGGTAAACAATAGCAACTGCAGCGACTAAAGCCAAGAAAATGACGACAACAGAGAGCGCAATAACTACCGCCAAACCAGTGCTGACTTCGTAATTTTCTACTATTAACATGCATTGCGCACGTGAGTACGTAAATATAATACAATCAATGCTTACCGCAAGCGCGAGGCTGAGGCGTCATGGTGTTGTCGCCGTCAACGAAGCACTCGACATTCTCGGGCAGCATGTAATCCACGACTTGAATGCCATTCTCACATGCGCGAGGCTATTTAATAGATTAATCACCACCCATCTAGTATTGGGTCGATATATGTACTTACGGTCTCAACAAAATCGGTCGCCAAACATCTTCTGCAAGCGAGAGTGCTGCGGAAGTTGTAGACAATGTTACAATCTCCAGAATTGGCAAAGTTCGAGCTGCCTGTGTCATTAGCAGCAATACAGATGAAGTTCATAGTGCTACGTATAATGTGTTAGGTACATCTACAATCGATCACATAGACTAGTTACTTACAACGTAGATCTTGGGCTATTGCAACCAAAGGGCGTTTCATCGGTGTTAGAGTAAATAATAGAGAACTCGTTCGCATTTTTTCGGGTGTAGTTAAAATTGACACCAATGCGACGAGGAACAACGTTGTTATTATCAGTCTCGAAGACATAAGCAGGTTCATCGCAACGGTAGGAGCCGAATCGATCGTAGTAGCACGATTGGGTCTTGCTGCAAAGCGACACTTGGTACAAACGCAAGTGACCATCAGCAGTGTTGCGACGCAAGTAACGACTTTGGCTCCAGAACGAATTGCCCAAGTTCACGCTTGCCCGCTCTCCCATGTTGGGCACAGGGAACATGCAGCTGGGAGTGCAGTCAGTGTGAGCGTCGTTGACAACAGTACCACTGCCACAACGTGCGCAAGAAGAAACGTTTCTGCCAGCAGAGAAAGTATTGCCTTCGCAGCGAGCACACTACAAAAATAAAAATTTAGCTTTTTTTATGCAATTGACATATTAGTAGACATACGCCGGTCTCAGGAAGAGCAAAGAAACCAGGTTGGCAAGTGTTGCATCGAATGCTGCAATCGAATGTTAATGTTTGCACTCAAACTCGGCAACAATTAAAGTTCAACTTACATATTGCCAGTAACGTTCTTTTGAGAGCCAAAGGGGCAAGTGGCATTAACGCAACTTATTAGCTCCCCAGGTGCAGGTGCATCCACACCCCCACTGCATTGGATGTCAGAGTTCAACACCCAGACCTGACGCGTTTTGCCGTTTTGACATTGTGACCATTCCCAATGGTAATCATTTACAGTGCACGCTATACTCAGAATTAGCGAACTTTTCATGTTAATGGCAAGTATTTAACGACATACGAGTGGTGGCCGAGTCACAAGTGGCATTACCAAAGCAAGAGCAAGTATCTTCACTTAAAGGAATGCACTTTTCAGCAGCGTACGATGTGCCATCAATGGTGATGTCCCAGATGGTAGCTTTGTCGTCATAGTAGCTCAACGAATCGTCCTTAGCGTAGCGCCATTGCAAGGAATGAGTACCGGCAGGCAATGAGAAGTTGAATGATTGACGGCTAACAGAGTTGTTAAGCAAGACGCGCGTTTCTTCATCAATTCTGAAGTAAAATCTGTCGTAGTAGGTCTCCGCATAGACAGTACCGACAAACGAAACCCAACCATCACGAACAAGCTGCATATAAATTAACGTGGTCAATAATCTGCGTGGCGTTGACAAACTTGAACTTACAGTAACGTAGATTTGCAGTACAGCAGTGATACCGTCTTTGCCTTGAATACCGGATTCGATACGATCACCAAGCAAACGCCAACTCTGTGCACTGCAATTGGGGCTGTTACCAAAGTAATTACGATCGAGGTAAGTGTTGACGCATTTGTGCGTGATAGAGATTTCAGGATCTGACGGCAATTCCGACTAGGGAAAAAAAAAAAAAAAACAACATCAGCTAAACTTGGGATTTGTTCATTATTAAAATATTATACTCACCCAGCGGGTCAAGCACCTCTTGACGGAAGAAGTTGTTCCGGGCTGACAAGCAGCACACTCAGTGCTGCCAACGGGCAAGTAAGTGCCAGATTCGCAGGGAATTGCTATCAACAGCTGATTAGCACATATTACCAAAGCACGGTAAGAGGTACTTACGACAAGGAAGACCGTTTTTGTTGTCAGGCAAACGGACTCCACCAGCGCAGTTCGTGTTATTCCAGATGTAGTACAAGTTGCGCTGATTGTTCGCGCATTCGGTGTAATAGCTCTCGACATCGTCCTCAGTACAAGCTATGTGAAGCAGTTAATTAGTCTATTTGTATAAGTGAAAAAATATTTATCAAGAACGCACAATCCAAAAAGGGGTTGAAGCACTGTTTGTCGTCAGGATCGTCAACGACGTAAATGCTAGCCTCTGAAGCGCTGAACATGTCCAAGCAAAAAGCTTTGCCATTTTGGTACTTGCTGCTTACGGTCTCGCCAGTGGAGATCAAGGCGCTAGCACCGCAATCACCCAAAAGAGTATCGCAGAAACTAAATTAAATACAGTTAAAATTTTGGTTCTACGTCGTGCACACAATTACCTTTTGCAAATGCGCCATTCATATCGAGTTGGGGTAATATACGAAGCCCAAGCATCTGATCGGAGTTTGTTAGTCATTGATGACCTCGTTATTACCTCGCCTTATAATTAACTTACATTGATCACTAGCGCATTGCATACAAGCGGCCTGTTTTACAGTGTTGGCGCATTGAGAGCCCGAATTAATGTTAATGAACTGCCCAATCTGTCTGGTGATCTTCTCGTCATTACCTTTTTTTTTTTTTAGGTGTGTTAATTGCATTCGGTGCAAATATAATGAGCAGTATTATTTACCAGCATTGATATTGTCAGAAAGTGCGGCCTGGCAGCAACTAGCTTCAGAGTAGCGAGAGCAAGAAGACAAAGTTGTGGGCTAAACAAAAACCAAAGTCAAGATAATATCGACCAAAAAATAATAATAATGTTTATTGCGCCTTCCATAAATTTTTTTGTTTTTCGTGTTTTTCATTTCCGATGCTTTAAACTTACAGCTGGGACATTGTTGATACCAGGGAAATTATCCATGCCAGCCAATGTGCATCGTTGAGCCCTTATGAATCGCTCAAGTTAGGAGGGGGGTGGGTCGCCTCGGCAATGTAGATCTTTATATCTAGTGTTACTTACGTCAAAGTGCTCGCCAAGGTTAGTACTACTATGATTACCAGTAAATACTTCATGTTGAACGACTACACTATATTTTTATATAATGCGTGTTCTTCGGCAGAATAACAAACAAAAAACACAATTTTTTTCACAATCTTTTTACACGGTATCGCGTGATGACAGAACGCGTGTTATCTAAATTAGACTTGTGGGACTCACCAAGTACATCAAAATTTGATCATTTGTTGCACAGCATCCAGCAGCACGCTTTACTGAAAGCCAATATTGCCCCCGCAATTGAACACGTAGTATCGAATCTTCCTTCTACGATTCCTTCACCAATACCTAATATTGAACAACACATATTTGATGCTCTTAAAAGTTTCAAGTTAGTACCAGAATTTTAATTATCTAAGATCCAAATTTTTTTTGTTGTGCTAGTATCATTTTCACATTTCGTAGAACATCTTAATTTTACTTATTCTTCGCTTAGATGTTATAAATTTAAAAGAACGCCATCCCCAGATGCCACAGCAGATAGTCTCGAGGTGACCTACACGTTTGAAGGTGATAATACAACAGAA
>Ga0209960_1003864_pt1 | contig 12236 bp, 14 predicted proteins | sample ThiBiot_500_plan_2_FD_183947 | JGI IMG/M metagenome (GOLD analysis project Ga0209960, IMG submission 183947) | Wastewater bioreactor microbial communities from Cape Town, South Africa - Thiocy_expt_500_plan (SPAdes) | ecosystem: Engineered > Bioreactor > Thiocyanate-remediating >... | reverse complement strand
TGGTAATAATATTTAATTTTGAAGTATGGTAGCTAAGAGATTAGAAAATAAAGCGGAAAAACATGCTCATGCATTTGGCTGTAATTGGAACAAACCTATAGAACAAATTGTTCATGAATCAGGCTTAGAAATTATTGAGTTAAAACGCGAAGCATTCGGCACTGAATATCATATCATAGGACGACCAAAAAAACAAAAATCGACGTCAAGTGCAGCACAATAATAAACTGTGTATTAATTTTTAATTTATTTTACGGTCCAAGTCTCGTTATTACGCATTGCATTATACAATAATGAAATTAATTCAGTTTTCTCGAACGAATTTAAGGGTAAAATTTTTGGTTCAATATTTGGTGCCAGCGCGATCAGTGTAGGAAAAGCTTCGATATTTCTTAAACTAAAAATAAAATCGTTATTTTTTAAATTTCAAACAAATAGGTTCGTGGTAGGACGTACTTAATTGGTAATTCATCTTGTGACAGATCAAAGTACCGCAGGTTGACACCGTTCAATTTGTCTTCATTCTTCAAACTCCAAAACAATGGCCATAGTCTCTTACAATATCCGCACCCTGGTTGAGAAGAAAAGATCAACGTATTTCATAAAAAAATTTCAACCATTGTGGCAATGATTAATTATTACTATTCGGCTGGAATGCGCATATATCAATGTATATTAAACTTACATCGTAGGGTTAGTAGTACAATTACAGGCTCATCAGTCGCTCTATTAATAATAACAATTAGTGATTTTATCTATCATTCGAGTTATCCATTTAATTACTACCCTAAAAAGTTTTATTATACTACTTTATAATATTACCTGTGTAATGAGGCGAGTTCTACAGGTGATAATCTTTTTTGCGTATTTTTCACTAAAATGTCCGGAAAACTCTCCGTCGTTGCTGTATCATTATAATTCAATTGTTGATCTATGAATTTCGCCAAATTTTTTTCGTTGATCACGTCAGCAAATAATTTGTTGTGTTTTTTCGTAAGATCCAAAAACACGAATGTAATCTCCGACGGATCTGTTGCTCCTAAAGAATCTTTGAAATATTCTGATCGTCGTCTATAACAATATAGTTAGTATTATACAAGTTGTTACGTTAATTTCATATTTACGCGTCCATTAGTCCAAAATTGAGTTTGGTTTTGTAGTCATGGGCTACGGAATAAAATGAATGCAATGCTTCAATTCGTTCAGAAGGAATTTTGTGAGAAGAATTGAGACCTCCTGGAGCTATAATAGGACTTGGTTGTATTATAGTATTGGGCTTGTATTGATATGGCAACGGTGGGTTCATGAACAAGATCAGCACCGGTTTTTTTTCGAAAAATGCATTGGCCTCCGAAAATCCGACCCATTTAACGGATTGAATCGAATTCTTTTTGATCCACCGCTTGAGTGATAAAACGGTGATATTTTTAGCTCCTGAGTGTGACGTCAGAGTAAAATTAGATTTTTGATTCATAATTCTAATGACACTATTTGTTGTTTCATTGAGCCATAGTTCGGTTATATTATTTTGCGCGTTGAGAATTGAATTCTGGAATATCGCTGCAAATACAATGTGTTTGTCTAAAAATAACGGAGGCATCGCCGAAAAGGAAGAAAAATCTGAAATATGTACAAGATTAATAACGTTATTTTACATTTGTGATAGTATTATAATCATATGGCAAGTACGTCGCAAATAAAATTTACCTGTCGTAGCATTGTTAACGAAATTTCCAACAATAACAACTTCGTGCAAATTTTTCAATTTCATTAAGTGCTCAAAATCTGTCAAATGTATTATAGGCTTCGATCCGTTGATTTTTCTAAGAAAATGTATTAGTATTTAACCATTAAATCATTGTTCTAGCATACTCTTGAATCCACCACGCCATTGAGTCGATAGAATATTCTCCAGTGTACATCTCAGACTGACCTTTGCTAAAATGCAAGATTAATATTACCTTGTGTACGTTAAGATAACGTACCGATATAACTTGCTCGATGGTGTTTCAGCTAAATACTGTGATTCGAACAATGCTTTCTCTTCGATAATATTTGCTCGGGCAATGCTAACTACGATAATATATTGGTAATTAATTTCGTAAATATGACTTGATTACTGTTCAAGATTTCGAGCTGCGAGAATACAGGCAAAATTCTGTTGCTGATCCTACTCCCTAAAAAAATCTGAGTTACAAAAATTATAAAAATTAGTTTGTGTGGAGAATATTACACGGAGAGTAAAATATAACATATGTGGGACGTGTCTGATTTATTGTAAATTCGTCAAAATTGGCAGTAGTCAGATCTAACACTTCACTCCTTGCAAGTCTTGGCTGCAACAGAACCAAAACAATTAACAGCAACAATGACTTGATAAACAAATTCATTGCATGTTTTGTTGCTTACGTTTCGATAAAATAAAAATTGAACATTTTTTTAAATAGCTATTGAATTACTCTTCGGTTGTTGTTATTATATACAAAAGTAATAGTTAACGTAGATATAATACAAATGAACTACATCGCTTATTTTTTGAAGGCAAGTAGTGGTATTTGATGCACATGATTGTTGATCATCTCTAGCGCTTCAGTTGCTTCGGGAGAATATTTTAACAATCCTAGAGTACCACATCCTACTAACAACGCGCTGAATATCCCTATTTTATCAAATAAATTTAAAGGCGAGGAACGAAGCTTAAGTCTTACATAGAGCCCGTAAAAACGATTTCTTATGCAATTCTCGAACTTCAATAAAATCATTTGGATTATTAGGGTCATATGAAATCATAATTTTGTCGTTTAAACCTAATCCTGCTGTGTTCCACCCCCCAATAACTGTAATCTGCAATGAAATTAGTAATGGTTTGTTACTACTGTAGCTCTTAATTTAACGTAAATATAAGAGATAATAAAATAAGGGTTTTTAATCGAAATGGTTGGACATATTACCTCTTCATTCCGAGCTGTTTTGAACTGTAAAACTGGAATAACGTAATGCTCGTGATGACCTTGCCGAATTTCAACAACAGTAGCTTCTTTTCTGCGATTGGGTGAATCCAGGGTAAAAATATTGAAAAAAAAAATAATAAAAAAATTATTTAAATGATTAATAAACTTACTTTATGCCCCTTCTTAATTTTTTGTATCTCCAATAATTTTTGATCGCTAATACGCTGCAAACTGCGCCTAATCCAAGTGACACAGAGGAGATTGTTCGAAATATCATGTCTCCATCAATAGTAGGTATCTTTCGTTTGAAATACTGCATTGGATCCTATATTTGGTGTTGTCTTTTACTTTAATGAATTAAACTCGCAATATTTTTTAACCCATGTCAATTTTATTCTTGATCTGTACAATGCTAAATGTATTTACAATTTACAATTAACAACGATATTCACATTAAAGGTATGTACTCGAATCCGCATTTCATTGTCAGCCTTCTTCACCATGCTCAAGTCTCGGCACAAATCTAACCATGACCTCTTCTTTCACGTCCATTAATACTGAGTGCACTATAGGGGTAATACTTTGCTGTTTTTCTTTAAATTCCACTTTAAAGTTCCACAACAGCATACTCAATGCAATCTTCGCTTGAAATTTTGATAGATGTTCACCGAGGCACTTCCTAAGAGTATGTTATTATTAATAATATAGGTTTGTATTGAATATACGTGTTATTTATTCTGTTTTCATTGCGAAATAAAATAATAACTTTGTAGATTGAAGGCGCACATACCTGTCGCCGAACGAATAAGGCAAGTACGCATATGGATGCCGTGTACTATCGTCTGAGAAATGTAGTTCGGGATTGAACTCCTCTGGGTTAGTCCAGTACTTTGGATCTCGATGCATCGAGTAACAGTTAATGAGCACGTGCGTCTATATTCAAGTGATCATTATTTACTGAACTTCGTATCTAGCATTTTTATAATATTTCTTACTCCGCGTGGAAATTGATAGCCGTTAATAATGCAGTCATCAATAGCTTGCCGTGTAACGACTGGAAACTGAGGGTACAACCGCATGGTCTCCATGAGCACCAAATTCATGTAATTCATCTTGTCTAAGTGGTGGTACTCTATATCTACACCGCTAGGACCCATTACACTAGTTAACTCCCGAAGGATCTTGTCTTCTACGTGTTTGTGTTGCAGAATTGAAGTCAAAGTCCAGAAGAGTAACGAAGATATTGTGTGGCATCTGTACATGATGAATATTAGTTAATATAATCATACATGTAAGTACTCCTTAAATAATAACAGTTGGCTTACCCAGAAAATATGAATGCGATCAAATGGTGTACTACGTCTTCTTTCTCAAACATTACACTCTCCTTCTTAGCGTTGATAAGTACATCTAAAAGATCTTTATGTCGGTTCTTATGAGTTCTTGGACTTTCTGAAGCAGTTTGTTAGATTTTGAGAATTATTAGAAAATAGTAATTTCAACAGTCTATGTAGTTTACCTGTTTGCCTACGATCAAATATTTCGTTGAAAAACGCGTGGATGACTGCTAAAGCATTCTTAATTTTTCTTCGCGTTGCAATAGTAAGCGCGGATCCAACAAGTGGTACCGAGCTGAGTAATGCCCATTCGCGAGTATAACCCGATAAATAATCTACGGCCAGCAGGACTGTTGAAGTTTTATCCCCAGGAAAGTTATTCTGCGCACATGAAGTTAGATCATGTGCGTGAAACAAGAAGTTCGCAATCAAATCAAAAAATTTTGCATACTTACCGTAAAATCGCCAGCATCTAGCGCACCAAAATCATAATTCATCGCAACCTCACCAAACATATCGAATGCAAGCAATTTCATGACGAAACTCAGGTTGGCGAATTGATTTTCGCTAGTACGCTCAGAGTAAGTGTCATCCAATTTGAACAATAACTGACAACATAATTAATGCTTTGTTATCGAATATAATATTCTACATTTAGTATATTACCTTGTTTACTATTCCAGAAATACCATCAAAATCTGCTTAAGACCCGCACTTAGAGTCGGAACCAAATAGCGCCGAAGATTACTACCAATAAAACCATTACTATTTATTATTTATCGCATAGCAGATCATTATTACCTATGTTGAACACCTGAGTCCAAACTCACAACGGATGGGCCAAAGATCTACACCAAACAATCAAAAACCGGTATCATTTCGAAAAGGTATTATCCCCATAAAATAAATATTCAAATAAAGAAAAAGGGGCGGACACCCCAAAAAGTGAGGAATTTTCGGAAAGTAAAGTGCGAAATTTTAAATGAAGCAGCCCACGATTGCAATTTGATGTTGAGCACACCTTTCCGCTAATGACGCGAATAGTTTATAACCGGTATTTACCTCTCGTAAAGCATCGAATGCAGGGCTTTGCAAGGATTTTGTAATCAACCTATCGGGATCGCGAGAAAATGATTGTATAATGTCCGCATTGGAGACAACTATGAAATTCTCGCTCAAAATATTAATATATGCAATATCTCCTCCTTCTTTGCGAATTGTTTGTACGGGTAACAGCTGCGAAATGTTTTAGTATTACATTTTAGATACTGTTGCACATAAATACCTACCAGATCCGAATAAAATTGCTTAACAACGCGAATGGCTGTCCATATAGATACTCGTGGTATTTTAACACCTTCAGTAAATTTAAATTTTTGTCTACTCTGTTTTTAGTGCAAGAAAATTAGCAAAAAGTCTAACCCGATAATTTAATTATTATAATTACCTTAAACGCGATTAACCCGCACAGCAACGAGAGAGCAAAAGAAAAATATAACGTGACCCACATCACAATGAACAACAATATTTCAATCTGCGATATCTACTGAAACTAAAATACGACATACCCCTTCATTACGTAACTGAAATGAAAAGATGAAATTTTTTTTAAAAACAACTGGCGACAATGATTTTTTGAAAACTAAGCGAAATTCTCGTGGGTTATAAACCATTAATTAAGATACGTTGTATGCTGGGTATCGTTTACTTCAAATGTTGAACTTCTTCAGGGTCACTAAATAAATAATCCCACCCAATCAAAATTCACGATTTGATGATCTGGCAATGTTCAAGTGTAAATAAATACTTGAGCATGTAGTAGTATATTGGAGAAGTTGACTATTGTCTGGCATGTTTAAATTAAGATAAACATTTTTAATAATTGGCAACCGTTTCTTTTTTTTTTTATCAAAGCCCGCGCAAAATTATTTAAATTTTTATTTTGATTTTAAGCAACACAATGGAGTCACCTTTGATTACCACCATCTCTGATTCACCCAATTTATCGTTACTGAACGATTCAGTCGATTATGTAGGGTCAAACCGCGATGTAAACTCATCTTTCGATCATCCCCGCAACGACGAAATTATTAGCAACCAATCTACTCCTAGCCAAGTAAATTCATCAATTTCATCCATCAGTAAAATGGTATCGCCTGCATTATCAACTACATTTTTAAAACCTGGCGATCTTAATATCCCTTCCATCGGTAAGCATCGTTATATTTATTCCGTAATGCCTACGCTGTTATAATAATAAAAAAACCCCTACTTTAATTTCATAATTCTTGATTAATTTTGGTTTAACTTTGTAGCCAATGGCAATTCACCATCCACGCCTCAATTTTCTTCGCCCATTGCTACGCCTCTTATCAAAGCTAAGCATATGAGTGTACTTCCTACTTACAACACACAACCCTCGCCGCCAACTCCAACGATGTCTTCTCCTCTTTTGACAACTCCATTATTCCCCAACATGAAGAGCCGATCTGTTATTGCTCCTCGTTTCAAAACTACAGGTACATTCCATCCAAACAATGGAAGTCATTAAATAGAAATGTTAAACGCTTGGTTATGAAACGTGCACATAACCAACTCTTTTTCTCATAATTGCATTTATAGTCTCATCTCCCTACAGCGCTGCATCTCCCTCTTCAATAGTATCTTCATCTTCATCTTTGCCTCCTTTGGTGTCGGCAACAGATCTTTCATTTCCATCCACTCCACCAAGCATTGAGAAGCTATTGCCTAGCCCCATTAAAACTACATTATTGAAGACTCCTATGGACGTTAAATACGGAAAGTAAGTAGATGTTAATTGCTGCTAAACCTAGCCAAAAAATACTGATCCTTTTTATTAGCAACATTTCGAATGTTTCACTCAGCCTAGATACACCTCCTAAGCTCATATCGTCACCTCCTCTTACTACACCATTACTGCCTCGTGGTGCATCGCATGCTGTTGTTATGTCTAGTTTTTCTACTCTCGCGACAGATGCAGATCTGAAAGGTCATTCATCCCGGCGATCTTCGCTTGCTAATTCGCCGAATCATTTCAAAATTAATCCTGAAAGAGATCAAGATACCATGATAGCCACTGGACAATCTGCAAATGATACTGTTGCTTCGTTGAACTCGTCCATTGTTGAAGATCCACGCACTTTGTCGCACAATACCACCGTTGACCCCGAGCAAGATTTCGATGCCATCAACAACTCTGTTAGCCAACAAGTTAATGCATTCGCAGCTGAGCAAATAGCTACCGCAACTGAGTATGATGAATGCACTGAAGAGGATCGCATCCGCGCCGAAATCTGCGGTGACGAAAATGCGGCCGACATCGTAAATAAGAGTCGCACAGAAGAGAAGGTTTTTGAATACGATACAAACAACGCTCTTCAGGATAACCTCAACGAATCAGTAGTTTCGGACGTAGCTAACGGCAGTAAGTGGTGTTTATACCACCTTTTTTTTTTTTTGCTAATTATAAGTGCCAGGCGATTCCATCAATTCTTCCTACGAAGCACCGCATGTTGAATTCGTTGATTTGAACCACATCCAACGCATGGTGCTTGAAGTTTTCAAAGCTCGTTCAAATCGAGGTTCACCTTCAAGCGATACTTTTGCTAAATATATTCGATCCCTTGCTCCTGCTTTTGTAAGTACACTAGTGTACCCTTTTTCCCCCAAATGAATACAGCCGATTTAATTCTTTTACAAGACTTTAGAACAAGTACGCGTATTTTTGACTCACACGGAAGAGAGCGAAATTCAGGTAATCCCTAATAAGTTAATTTTACGTTAACGAGGCTGACCATAGTCACATTAGGCCGCTGTTGAATTTTTGCAATCATCAAAATACCTTGAACGATTTGAACGAGATAACGCAGTATACTATCGAGAGCAATTCGACAGATCCATCCGTCAAGCTGTTATGGCCTCCCACTAGATCCTTTATTGTCTTTTAAAACATGATTAATGGCAACGAAGTAATATTCAATGCCCAAAATGTATAATATTTAATGAACCAGAACTTTTTTTATTTGAATTGAAGCAGAGAACTGTGTCGTACTACCTAATGGAACTTGCATTGAGTTGTATGATAAAACGCATGAAAGAGTGGCGATAAATTTAAAATAAAAGTTTCGGCTGGATTTGGTCCAAATCGGGTTCAAGTTTTGTATCTGCCCAAAAAAATTGAATTTTTAACCCAAACTTGCAGTGCCTGGTTTAATAATATTTTCCTTTCTGAAACTTTATTTTTTCTTCCTGCCTCTTTTACAATCTGTTAATAATTAAAGAAGTTGAATTTTGTAATGTAAGTGAGTAGCCTGCCAAAACGTTAAGTCCTAACAAAGCCCTCTTTGCTGGAACGAATTCTACATGATCCGTTACTTTTCCATCAAGCGAAACAGACAGAATGTAAACTGATTTTTCCATGTCGCCACCAGCAGTTGCTACAGTAATTGTCTGAACTGGGGAAACGGCGAGAATTTTCTTCAGCTTTTCTTCTTCATTTTCTGGAAAAGTTGATACTGTGGCTCTGGTATCAACCTTCATATCCAATTCCACTTCATCTTTAGCACTGATAAGTTTTACCTTATGGGCGTACCAACTTCCATTATTAATACTGCAAGTCACTTCATCAAGCTCGTAAGGTTTGTCTTCGGAATCAACTTGAGTGTAATAAGTGCGTTTCGGTAATTGTTCACTAGCAGTTTTTAATATGTCTGCTTTTTTTGGGCTTTGGCAAATAAGTTTCTTATTGGAGATTGCAACCCAATTGCCAGAAACTAGTTTGCCTTATAATACATATGTTTAAAAATGGGTAACATACATACTAAATTAATTTACCTTCTTTTTTAAGTTGATAGTACACTTGTTTATTCTCGTATCTTCTAAATCTCTTTCCATCTCATCCAATATTTTTTTTAATAATTCGATTCTGTGGGATAAAAATGAATCTACAATTGACAATTTTGTATGTTTGTCGCTAACAGGAGTGGATGATTCGTGCTTTTCGAGGAACAAAGATCGTTTTTCTTTTTTCTGTTGTTCAAGAAAGCGCTGAAGGGGTTCTAAACTTTCTTTATGTATTGTAGCCTCTACACTGTCGATCTCGAAATTTAAATTTGACATGTTTCAATTACGTGGCGAATTAGATAAACAGAAAGGAGGCATTTCGTTTTTATGTTTTTCTTCCCATATCTTCTGAAAGAATTTTTTGGAAAATAATTTACCTCTGAAGGCCATTTCCTGTTATCTGATTGGTCAGTGTGGAGGGAAAAATATTTTATTCCCTCTCTGGTTTTTTCCCTCCGCACAACAACCAATTTTATTTTCAACCCAAATCAAATACATGTACACACAAGTGTACAAAAGTAACATGAAAGATCAATTTTAAGTCCCCTTAGTGATTAATGTTAATTGCGGTTGCTTAAATAAAGCTGTGTACTGGCAAAAAGAGCACTTTCTAAAATAGGAAATTTATCTGTCCAACTAATGTTAGGCTGAACTAAAACTCAAATTTGGCAGGTCATTATCGTCCAATCACTGATGCTGGAAAAGCCAAGATTGAGGCAGTCATTAAGCAAAATGGTGGTGGAAACTTCATCAATGGATTAATTTCCACTGAGTACTTTTTGGTGCACGAACTCCCTGCAGACCAGAAAAAGAACAAGAAACGAGGCAGTCCTGCAGAGTATGAGATCTTGGGTGGCAATCATTGCTATGAACTTTTTATTCAACAGTATGTACTGTGCATATCCATATAGCTGTATGTGTGTAACTCAAGCTTTCATGCAGCAGTGTTAAAGAGTGGAAATGCATTGTTCTCAAACCTTCTTTGAATGACCATCCCATGTCCGAAGAAGAATATGAAATCCTTGCTGGGTTTCACAACAGCATTACTGAAGATGCCACTGCTCAATTGACATGGATTGAGTACTTTGAAAAGATGGTTTGTTATTTGTACTTCCCCAATGTGCTCTCCTGGAAGAAATCATGTTACTCTGTTGATTGGGACCGTGTTTATCGATTATCTGTAAGTAGAAAATAATAATTAATTTTGTTTAATACTCAACTAGGGAAATTGGGCTGGTTTGTCACAATCAGTTGCCAGTAAAATGGTAACTGTCATTGCCAAGATGTCTGAAAAACTTGAAGCAAAAGAAAGTCCACTGCTTCAATACTTGCTGGACATCAACAAAAAGTATGGCACAGATTGTCCAATTAAGCAGACTAGCTTTTTGGAAACCAAGCCTTTTTGGGATTTGGGGGGATTTCCAGCAGTGCAAATCAAATGCTTGCAAGAGATTGTTGCTCAAAGTCAGGCCAAAAAGCAAGTGACTGGCAAAGGTATTTAGGACTCGTAAAGTGTCTGACTGTTTTACTTATCAATTATCAGTGTTTCATGACATATCGTCTAAGTATGCAAGGCATGTAAACATTGTCAAGGGTGTGGAAAACATTAAGTCAGTCAAAAATTACGATCCATACACTCAAGCACTATTGGATGGTAAACTTCCTTGGCTTGAAGAAGCTTGCCAGGATTCTATTGCAGGACCTGCTTTTCAACATTTTGTTGCAGTGATAAAATCTGGTGAGCCTCTTGCAGATTTCAAACCTCACACTGTCATGGATGTGGACGCTCCATCAACTCCAGTAAGTCATTTAAATTTTTTTTATTATTATTATTATTAACACTCTGTTGTAGAAAACTCCAACTGCAATAAAAAATCAAAAGGCTCATCTCCCAAAAAATCCTTTCATTGATGATGAAGCAAAGGAGGTCAATGCTGTCAAGGATGATGATGTTATTGAAGAGCAAGAAGAGATGGATATTGTAGAAGTATCAACTCCAACAAAGCTGGCCAAGCCAAAAGAAGGAGAAAAGGAAAGCTCTGTCCCTTGGCGTGAGTCTGTTACCAATGCAGTAACTGCACACTATTCAGATTGACCAAAACAAATGGTTAGGTGCCATTAAAAATAATAAAATCATTAAAGCCGGAAAATTAATATACCGCAATGAAGAAAAAACCCTAGTTTTCGAATGTTATGAAGGTGAATTCCTTAAAGGCCCAAAAAAGAATCAATATGTTATACATGAAACTGATGTAATACCAGTCACACCAAAAATAGCTAATGGGAGATTAAACGGTACTATCCCTATTTCTAAAGAAGAACAGTTTAAATGGATAAATCTAATAAAAACATTTGATAACCCAATTAACATTGTGAAAAAATTTAATGAATTACAACACCTCGATAAGAAAGATAAATTCATTATGAATCAAATCATCAATAATATATTACTTACAAGCGCAAAGTCACTGTACAAACAGCTTCCACTGCCAAGACAACTAACCACAAGGCTAACTCCAGCAAGCATTGAAAAACTAATCAAAAATATCAAATCAATCAATATAAACAACTACACTCGAGAATTTTTGCTACTAATTATGTATAACTGCTTACCAACAAAACACCACTTAAAGAAAACTAAACAAATCCAAAATGATATGTGCGAACACTGCTTTCAATTGCCAGAAACAATCGAACACGCTCTATTCAACTGTAATACTTGGTTAGATAACTCTATATTAGTTCACACAAAAAACTATTTTATCACTTACCAGAACCGATGGCAACTTCTAATCGATATCATTCAACTAAAAGAAAATAAGATTAATATTAAATATAATTATTACTGTAATTTCGCTTCACTTTAAATGGAATATGAAATCAAGGAGTAAAATGGGAGACTATAACTTTGGAAAATACTATGTAATACTCAAAGACCAAATAACATACCTAGAGAAACACCCTGAGAGGTGCATAAAAATTAATCCAATACAAAAAGACAGATAAAACGTACACAGTTACAGTGAAAGGTGAAAATCCTTTTTGGCTGGGCCAAGTTCTCCATTGTGCACGATACAATGGCAGG
>Ga0209960_1003863_pt1 | contig 12240 bp, 10 predicted proteins | sample ThiBiot_500_plan_2_FD_183947 | JGI IMG/M metagenome (GOLD analysis project Ga0209960, IMG submission 183947) | Wastewater bioreactor microbial communities from Cape Town, South Africa - Thiocy_expt_500_plan (SPAdes) | ecosystem: Engineered > Bioreactor > Thiocyanate-remediating >... | reverse complement strand
AAGCAACCATCTTAATCGATTGTAATCCATTGAATTCGATTTGTATTGAATTTTTTATCGTCAGTGTTAATATCTATGCGAGAGTTTACAGTTGGTATAATCAAACTATGAGTTATTTAGTTACATACGAAGCATGGAAAGTCAATTATCAATCGTGTTGGATACATTTAGCATTTGCTTTTGATTTTCAAATGAATCGATTGACAATCTTTTTCAATGGTGAACCAATGGCAACAAATACATTCTATCCAAATTATTTTCCTCAAATAAAAGCAAACGAACGTCTATCAACTTTAATCAGTTCGAATTCATATCCATTCGATGGTCTCATCGATCAATTAACTGTTTCATATTATCGAAAAAATGATAGTGAAATACGTAGGGAAGCTACATTATTATGTAGTTATGATTTTGAGAGTGATGATATTAATCATGATAATGGTCCAAATAATATTCAAGCTTACAGTGAACATGTTTATTATTCTCAAGAGCAAACACTTCGATTTAATTCATCAGATTCTTATTTTCAAACATCTGGTTTTACATTAATGATGTCGAATTCCTATGCATTTACTATTGCTTTTTGGATTCGACCGATTCTACTTCCGTCAGACAAAGAAAATAGTGCTATTGCTCTATTTCAACTTTCGTCGAAAGTTCAACAAGTTACAACGGAAACTTATGTTTGTTTTCTAACGTTCTACATTGTTAATATTACAAGTAGTCAACCGACTTTTCGAATGTCATTTGGTCAATTAAATATGTACATGCAATTGGATGATATTCAAATAAAAAATAATACGTGGACTCATGTACTTCTTACTTATTTTGACAAGAGTCAATTGTTTGTTTTTATCAATGGAAAAGATTATCGAGGTCTCGAAGATGATCGATTTTCGTTATTATTATCAGCACCTCGTTTTGCTGTAACTATCGGTGGTAATTATTTCGATGATATTATCGAAACGAAGCCAACAAATTATGAATCTCGTGCATGTTTTGCTGAAAGACCTGAATTTAATTTTATGCAAATGAATGGACAAATCGATGAATTGAAATTTTTTTCAAGAAAACTAACGCGTAGCGAAATCAATGAACTTGCTAGTTCAAAAAATATCAGTAATCTTGACTAATATTGTTGTAAAATAAAATTCAAAGACAAATGTATTTCATTTTGATAATCTTTTATTGGATAGAATCATGATGTCAAATACAAATCAATCCTGTTGTTTGCTTAAGATTGCTATAATTTCGTCGTAGTATTTTTGCATTCTTCGATTATGATCAATGGTCACATTTTACCATAACAACATTTACTCCTCGCTAATTGATCATTTTATAGAAAGAAAAACTATCATATAGCTTACTTTTTCACTCTATTGAGGTTTCAATAAGAGAAGATTCTTATGAACGAAGAGTATTCATAGAGAGCAGTTTTATCAATAAATATACTATTACATGTATTGATTTACATTAGCGGCACAAAAAATAAGCAAACGAAAATATTACGAATTCTGTTTATCCCAAAGATAACGAACTGATTCAATACGATTGGCTAGACCTTCTTGACTATCGACAGATGATGATGATTGAACAGAAAACTGCATATTTGAATTTCTCGTTTTTATTTGTAGAGTCGTCGGTTGAACTGACGATGATGATAACATATGAAAATATTTACATTTAAAACCGTATGTACATTTCTTTCCGTACGGACATAATGGATAATATGTTTCACCGTCATTACCATCTTGATCAATAGAAATCGAAACTAATAATGGTTGAAATTGATCATTTTCTAAACGATAACGAATGATCTTTTCTTCGAGTATTTGTTTGTAAATTGAAAAATCTCGAAAAATCTCTTTCAATGAAACATTCGTTATTAAATAACCATGATTTTTCTGTGTAAATTTCAACATTTCATTGATATGAGCATAGGCATCCGAATTATTCGTATAGATTAAAAGATTTTTTCGTTCGAGATCACGTGAAATTTTCGATTCATGTCGAAATTGTTTGAGTACATATGGCAAAACAACATAGACTTTCTTATGACCATGACAATGAAAATATTTCAAACAAATTTCAATATTTTCCCAAGAAAAATACGGATTTCCATAGCTGAAAACACAAAGACAATCGTTGTTATACTTCAAAGAGGAAATCTACCTAAATGCAAGATCAGCTCCATCGATAATATAAACATCGTGTACAGGTACGTTTTCGGTTTGATACTGAGTGTTAACAATTGGCAATGACGTCGTTTGATTAGTCTCAGCTGTTCGAACCATAGTTTCAATAAATTTCGACATATCATCATCGTCAGTTTGCTGTTCGAGAACTGTTTTTATCAATTGATAATCATAGCCCATCGAAAGACCTTTATTAATCTTCAGAGCTAAATTCGAATCGGTTTCTTGTTGACTCGAGAACATTATTACATTAAAACTAAAACACGCAAATGGCGTTTCGTGTTGGGCAACTACGATGATACATGAATCAGCTGTTTGTCGTTCTTTTTTCTTACTCACACATATGATTTATCATCATATGACTATGAGAGACAGAGTACGTTCGTAGCCGGATAAAACCGAATTACTACAACCTTCAAATTCAAAGTTTAATTACAATTCAATCCAAGAGAGTCATTCAAATGATTCCAAATTATTTAAAACGAACGGTAAACATTAGTAAAATCATTTAGTTAAAATAACGGCGTTTATACGAATTTTTAACGCATAAATACACGTTTTTGCAATGGTTTTATCTGTTCGAGTCGGTACACTACCGCCATCTTTGATAAGTTCGATGAAAAATCTACGTGGAAAAAATCATCGAGAAAAACTTGTAAAAAAATTCTGAATTGAATTAACGATTCGAATTAAAATTATTTCTAACCAAAAACACACGTCAATAGAGTGGTTAACCGAAATTGCTGAGTTCCATTAAAAACCCTTTCCAATAAAAGTGTTTATTTGGATTGATTTCTTTCTTTTTTACATTTCTCGATAAAGTTGCAAACAAGACTTTTTCTTTTGTCCTACGATTAATCTTCATTAATTTCAGATTGAACATCAACAAGGATAAAAACCAAAAGTAGTGATTGAAATATCATGAGTCACCGAAAATTCGAACATCCACGTCATGGTAATCTTGGATTCTTACCGAAAAAGCGAGCAGCTCGTCATCGAGGCAAAGTGAAATCCTTTCCACAAGATGACCCAAAGAAACCCGTTCATCTCACGGCTTTTATTGGTTACAAAGCTGGCATGACACATATCGTTCGTGAAGTCGATCGACCAGCTTCGAGTAACCATCGAACAACTTTTTCATTTGCTTCTCTAAGAGTTCGAATTATTTTCGTTTAGAATTAAACAAAAAAGAAACTGTCGAAGCTGTAACAATCATCGAAACACCACCAATGATTGTCGTCGGTGTCGTCGGTTACATTGTTACACCACGTGGTCTTCGAGCATACAAAACAATCTATGCTCAACATTTAAATGAAGAATGTCGTCGACGATTCTACAAGAATTGGCATTCATCGAAACGAAAAGCTTTCACCAAATACTCGAAGAAATGGGAAGACGATGCCGGCAAAAAAGCGTTGGACAACGACTTCAAACAAATGGCTAAATACTGTAAAGTCATCCGTGTTTTAGCACATACACAAGTTAAACTCTTACGTAAACGTCAAAAGAAAGCTCACATCATGGAAATTCAATTGAATGGCGGTACTGTCGAACAAAAAGTTGCGTTCGCTCGTGAACATTTAGAAAAACAAGTACCTGTTACTCAAGTCTTCAACAAAGACGAAATGATCGATACAATTTCGGTCACCAAAGGTCGTGGCTTCAAAGGTGTGACATCACGTTGGCATACACGAAAACTACCACGTAAGACACACAAAGGTCTTCGAAAAGTCGCTTGTATCGGTGCTTGGCATCCGGCACATGTTTCACGTGCCGTTGCTCGTGCTGGTCAAAAAGGTTACTTTCATCGAACGGAAATCAACAAGAAAATCTACCGTATCGGCGATGCCATTCAAGTTAAAGATGGTAAAACAGTTAAAAATACCGGTTCAACTGAACATGATCCAACAGAAAAAACCATCAATCCAATGGTTTGTTTGTTTCTCTCTTTGATTTCTCAAAATATTAAGGTTTTTTTGTTTCTCTAGGGTGGTTTTCCACATTACGGTGAAGTTAAACAAGATTTTATCATGATTAAAGGATGTTGTATTGGTCCAAAGAAACGTCCGATTACATTACGTAAATCACTTATTCTCAATCCAAAACGTTCGCACCGAGAACAAATCGATTTACGTTTCATCGATACATCGTCCAAATTTGGTCATGGTCGATTTCAAACTCATGAAGAAAAACGTATTTTCATGGGTCCACTTAAGAAAGATCGTCTTCAAGAAGAACAACAAGCTCAACAACAACAAACAACAATGCAAACTCAATCAGCTTAGATTTGTTGTTCATTCGACATTGCTGTTAATTGTCAAAAAAAAAACTAGTTGTTTTTGTTTGTTTTGTTTGTTTTTTTCAATATCCAACATAAGAAGCGAAACCGAATTAACGGCAAACAAAATAAATCAATAAAAAACACGCGAAAATAAGAAATCCGTACTATTTTGTTTGTTGTTTATTTTCAAAAAAAGGAACAGAACGATAGGACAAGTCTATCACTGTCGATTTTCTTTAAAATACTTGAGCTAAAAAACAAAAGTGCACATACAAACACGACACACAAGAAGAAGAAGAAGAAGAAGAAAAATATATGTATATTCTATTTACATTGACAGAGAAACAACAACAACAACAACAAATCAAAACCGGGCTCGGAACATAAGAGACATTGTGTTTTGTTTAATTCGAAATCGGCGATCCATCGTTCGATAGTTGTTCATTGAACGTTATTTTCCGTTTTTTTGGCGGTCTTTGATGTAAATCAATGTCATTTGTGGTTGTGTTGGTTGTTGATGGTGGAGTTTTCTGAAATCTTTCATTGATCATAGCTTTTAATTGTGCCGGTAATTCTTCTTGTTGTGTTGTACTCGTATTTGTCATTGCCGACAAAACATCATCGCCTTCTAAATGTCGAATAGCTTCGACAATTGTCTGTAGATTTCGTTTTGACACATTCGTATCAAGACTTTGCGAACGAACTTGACATCGTTCGACAATAACAATATTATTCGAATTGGTTTCATCGTTTTGATCGAGTGAATTCGTTTTGTAACAACGTTGACTCGGTTGATTTTGTTTGACAATCATGTAGGTTGTGTCCGACGTTGCCGGTTGGGTTAGTGTTGAATAGAATTTCTCATCTGTTGTTGGAATATATTGTGCATGCCAGAATGATGTTTGTCGATCGTCGACAAATTCATCGGTCGATAAACGTCGTTTACCTTGTAGAACACTTGTCGAATCGATTTGAAAACTTTTAATTAATATTCGAAATTGTTCATTTTGAGATTGTAATTTAAGTTTTTCATTTTCTAAACTTTTTATATGATCGGCAGCTCGTTGAAGTATACAAGCCTTTTTGATATTCAAAAGAAATTGTTTAGTTTTTTTCGAGAAAATTCATCTTACTTTACTAAGTTTTTCTCCGCATGAATGTGGAATTAAAATTTTCAAACCTTGAAAACCTGTATTGATCGATTGCATACGTCGACGTTCATTGGAATTGGCAATTTCTCGTCGAACACGTTTGTCTTGTTCTAATTGAGTATCGGGCGGCGACATATTCGAACTAAATACGAAAACAAAACAACGCACACATTAGATATATTTACGCGTTGGCCACTCGCCAAACTACGATTTCATTCACATACGCACGCGCACGCGAAGAGAAAAGAAAACGACGAACAAACCTAAGATGACTAGGAGTTGGAGAATTGTGTTGTAATGGTGATTCAGGCATTGACTATGATTGCAAGCGAGAATGTTCGTTCATAGCCAATAAACAAACAAACAAACAAATAATCGAACGGGAATAGATCTATTGGTTTCGATTCGAGAAAGAGAGAGAGAGAAAAAAAAACCAAATGTAGAAATATGTATTTGGACGCGAATAAACTCGATGATGTCGGCGAGAGATTGTGTGTGTGTGCGTGTGTATGTAGAGTAATAATAGAAACCAGAAAAAGCGAGAAAAGAGAAGAAAAAAAGGACGACGAAGAGAAGAAAAAGAAGAGGAAAAAAACGTCGGCTGTCTTATTTTTTCATTAACGGCGAATCAGCTGCATGACACGACACACATAGCGAAGGAGAACGAGCAAACAGCTGCTCTATCTTCGATGTGAGCCAACCAATAGGAAAAATCATTGACATAGAAAAGAGAACAATAGTTCAAATCACATGATGTATACGATGCATGTATGTTGGATAGATGCCAATCATAGTTGTTGGATAGAAAATTGGCTTCGACGACGACGACTTCTTCTTTATTCTTCCTCGTCGTCGTCCAAAAAAAGTCGTAGAAATAACGATGAATTTCTTTTTGCTGTACTCAAACATATGAAAACGCTCGCTTGGCAAACTGCCAACGAAGGACGACGTCTCTCTCTCTTTTTTTTGTTCCGATTTTTGGGTATGTACACAATCGTACAGTACACTATGCACGTCATCAAAAACCATCAAAACGATAAATCATATTTTGTATCTCGATGTGCATATCATCGATGATCTTTCGATCGTAAAATGAAACAATCATGATGCAATATGTTATGAATACTGTTATTTTAAATACATAAATAAAAATCGATGTTCTCGTTTTTTTTTTGATTTCGAGAAATACCTTGATTGCTTGAGGCGATTGCCACTAGACGCATGGTTATCAAATAAATAGTCTGTCTAAGGACATGTCATAATGTTCTTTTTGCTTGACTATTTCCTTAGTGCAAAAGAAAAACGACACATTATTTTTGATGATGTTATCTTGTTATTAAAACTAGTTTTTTCTTGTGATGTCGTCTGTAGTTAAAATCAAATACAGATTTGACGAGCTCGTCTTCACCCTCAAAATCATTAAAAGCCAAATTGAACAAATGTATAAAGAACACGTGGACAAATGATTCCAGATGAATAATTTTGGAAGATTAAAAAAACTAAAGAAGAGTCCATGTGTTAGTCAGCCTCACGCAGTGCACCAACTACTCTATTGTCATGTCAGCAATATTTCTTTTGTACACCTTCACACCTGTATGTGTTTCTTTTTAAAAGCTTTTTAGTCGACTTGTTTCATCTATACAATTGCATCAAAAGCATTTCGAAAAAACTTCGTTCAAACATTAATCAATATCTACAAATCTATTCGAAAACTGTATTTTTCATACAGTTTTCATTAAATAAATTTCTAAACTAACATGTAAACATGAAAAAAACCCAGTTAATATCATACTTATTATCACAATGCAAATATTCGAAAAGATAATATAATCATTTCGTCGTATTTAAACACCATCTCGTGATGTTGTTTTTAATTCTTCGACTAAATGGCTCACGTCACAGTATCCAAAACACCAAAAGAAAATAAAGAAACTACAACTCTTCTTTGGTTTGATCCAAATATTGGACATAAAGAAGATACAAAGCAAACAAAAGATAAATTAAGAGAAATCAATGATTATGTCAGCTTTTATGAAGATCTTCAATTGTGTATCGATTATATTCAATCGGCTAAAAATGAAAAAATCTTTCTAATTACATCAGGAAAACAAGCACCACAAATTTTACCTGCAGTTCTCAATCTAAGACAAATAGATTCAATTTTCATCTTTTGTATGAAAATAGAACGATATGAACATTTAACTAATGAATATACAAAGATTATTGGAATTTACAACAATCTAGATCAATTATCTGAATCTATTCGAGAACAAATGACTTTAGTTGATCAACAAATACAAACATTAAGTTTTTTCAATCAACATGAACAATCAACAAAAGATTTATCGAAAGAATCAGGTAAATTTATTTGGTTTCAGCTATTTAAATATGTGATCCTCCGTTTACCACGTGATGAAAAAGCAAAGAAAGAAATGATCGAAACATGTCGAAATTATTATCGAGGACATACTAAACAAATGAAATTAATTGATGAATTTGAAAAGGAATACCGATCTGAAGATGCAATTCGTTGGTACTCTAAACAGTCATTTGTTTATAAACTAGTGAATAAAGCTCTTCGAACTAGTGATTATGATCAATTACATCGATTTAGATATTTTATTAGTGATCTTTCTCATAGTTTAGAAAAAGAACACGAGAATCTATTATTATCAGACGAAGAAATCTTAACTATTTATCGTGGTACAAAACTTCATAAAGAAGAGTTTGAACAACTGAAACAAAATGTGAATGGATTAATTTCAACAAATGGATATTTATCAACCAGTCGTAATCGTTCATTAGCACTTTCATTTGCAAAGAAATCAACTAAACGACCTGATGTTATTCCAGTTCTTTTTCAAATTCATTGTGATATTAAACAAATCGATCGTAGTGTTATATTCGCTGATATTGAAAAATTAAGTGTTTTTCCTCGAGAACAAGAAGTTTTATTTGATATCGATGCTGCTTTTCGAATTGATTCTATTGAAACAGATGGTGAACGAAAAATCATTAAAATGACAGTGACTAATGAAGCTCAGAATATCGGAAGACATTTCATTGAGGAGACACAACGTGAAGCTGGAGAACAAAGTATTGCAATTGTTTTCGGAAGGTTAATGTGCAATTTAGGTGAATATGACAAATCACAAAAGTATTTCGAACAGATGCTAAATGAACCGAATGGAGAAGATCTTGCTTGGATCGAACATAATATTGGTCGGGTTTTGGATTTCAAAGGTGAATGGAATGAAGCTCGAAAATTCTATGATCGTGCTTATGAACGAATGATTAAAGCTAAGCCACCACGAATCAAAGATTCAGCTGCTGTTCTCAACAACATTGGTAATATTCTCAATAGTCAAGGAAAGTACGAAGAAGCTCTGGATTATTATCAACGATCACTTAAAATTCAAGAGAAATTCTATCCATCTGGTCATGTTGATATTGCTCAAAGTCTCAACAACATTGGTAATGTTCTCAATAGTCAAGGAAAGTATGATGAAGCTCTGGATTATTATCAACGATCAGTTAAAATGAGAGAGAAATTCTATCCATCTGGTCATGTTGATATTGCTACTAGTCTCAGCAACATTGGTCTTGTTCTCGATAGTCAAGGAAAGTATGATGAAGCTCTGGATTATTATCAACGATCACTTAAAATTTACGAGAAATTCTATCCATCTGGTCATGTTGATATTGCTAATAGTCTCATGGGCATTGGTAATGTTCTCAATAGTCAAGGAAAGTATGATGAAGCTCTGGATTATTATCAACGATCACTTAAAATTCAAGAGAAATTCTATCCATCTGGTCATGTTGATATTGCTGTTAGTCTCATGGGCATTGGTGTTATTCTCTATCAGCAAGGAAAGTATGATGAAGCTCTGGATTATTATCAACGATCACTTAAAATTTACGAGAAATTCTATCCATCTGGTCATGTTGATATCGCCGACAGTTTATTGAATATTGGTGTTTCTTATGCCCACCAGAATCAGAAGGAAAAGGCGCTGGATTATCATCATCGGGCATTGCTGATCTACAAACAATTTCTTCCAAATGGTCACCCAAATTGCGTTCGTGCCGAGAAGAACATCCGAGCTCTATCATGAAACATTTGGCACTCATTTAAGTAGAAATAATAAAATAAAATAGAAACAGATTTGAATGATTATTTACTTCAGTATAAAGAAAATAGAGCAAACATGCTAAGAGATGTCTACTGTTGAAATGTCATACAGTCGTAGGTAAAGAAAAATCATTATTGATTTGTTTTTTTGACTTTCTATTGTTGAATCATAGGAAAAAAATAGTATCATAGACAGGGAAGGGTCGGAATCGATTTTATCGAGTTAGCTTTGTTTCCCAAAGTGATTTGCAGAAAATAGTGAAGCAACGAATGGAAAAGTCACATTTTGGTTTATTATAGGACGATGTTTGCATCTGTAAATGCTAAGCCAGTAATGTAAATATTTATTTAAAAAATTGTCATGTTAACTTTTCAATTATGATTTTCGTGTTCTAGACAAAATAAATCAATAGAATATTTTGTAAATATCGTGATTTTTTAAAATATCTCACCTTTTGATCAAATATAAAGAAACTTGTTAACTCACTCTTACTTTCTTTTTCAAAATGATGTTGATTTTTCTACTTATCGGGCAGATATCAAGTAAATTACTATTTTAATCAATGTTAAAAATGAAGAGAATTCTATTTATATATAAAGGTTTAGCATACAATCAACCAAAGTTTTGTTCATCAACTATTTGGAATCCAAATGGAATTGTAATTGCGAATAGTAGCATTATTGGTACAAATCCATACGGTATGTTTATCAACAAAAATGATATAATTTATGTAATTGGCCGAAGTAACACGACTATTTATATCTGGATGAATAATAGTCTCAATCCAACAACATCAATCTCTACGAATCCACTATCTCCATTTGCAATTTTTGTGACTAGTAATAATGAAATTTATACTGGTCCGAGAAACACACCATACACAGTTAATGTATGGACAGTAAACGGATCTTACAATCAATCTATTGTAGCATATGCTACCAGTCAATCTTATGGTTTATTTGTTGACATCAACAATACGTTATACATTTCTCTACATGATGAACATAAAATCGTGTCAAAATCATTGCAAAGTAGTTCTTCGAATGTTTCAACCGTAGTTGCAGGTACAGGTTCGTCCGGAAACAGTCCAAATTCATTCAATGGACCTCATGGAGTATTTGTTGATACAAATTTTGATTTATATGTTGCCGATACTCATAATGATCGTATTCAGTTTTTTCAATCTGGACAACAAAATGGCATTACCATTGCAGGAATTGGATCATTAAATGTTACAATTACACTAAATGATCCAGAACAAGTTATACTTGACTTTGACAAGAATTTATTTATTGTTGATCGTGGAAATGCTCGTATTGTTGCATCAGGATCCAATGGTTTTCGATGTATATTAGGTTGTACTGGTTCATCTGGTTCGACTAATGATAAATTTCTTTATCCAGTAAGTATGGCCTTTGATAGTTTTGGAAATATTTATGTAGCTGATTACAGTAAGCATACTGTTCAAAAATTTCTTCGATTGACTAACGATACTTCATTGACATCGTATAATCAACCAACATTTTGTTCAAATCCAACATGGAATTCAAATGCAACTACATTTGCAAATAATTACACAATCGGTGGAGATCCTCACGCTCTATATATCGATACTAATAACACAATTTATGCAGTCAATCGTGCCAAAGGACAAATTCTTATTTGGATGAATAATTCAAGTGTTCCTGATATAGTTTTATACACACAACTGTCATCATCATCATATTCAATATTTGTAACAACAGATGGTGATATTTATGTTGACGATTCAAATTCAATTAAAAAAATAGTTAAAACAAATTCATATACTAACAACAGCATACTCATTGCGAGTGTTTCTTCGATAATTTACGGTCTTTTTATTGATATTAACAATACTTTGTATTGTTCGATGTATAATCAAAATCAAGTTGTAAAAAAATGGTTAAATGACAATTCATCAGCCATGATAACAGTTGCTGGTAATGGTTCTGCTGGTTCTGCTTCGAATTCATTAACAAATCCATTTGGAATCTTTGTTGATACAAACTTTGATTTATATATTGCAGACTGTGGCAACAATCGAATTCAGTTGTTTCAATTAGGACAATTAACTGGAATAACAGTTGTTGGAAGTACTTCAACAACTCCAACGATCTCACTTTTCGATCCAATGTATGTTATTTTGGATAGAAATAAATATCTTTTCGTCTCAGATAGTAGCAATAATCGAATAATTGGTTCAGATGAAAACGGTTTTCGTTGTGTTGTTGGATGTTCAAATTCACAAGGTTCAGCATCCAATCAACTAAATTTTCCACGAAGTATAGCCTTTGATAGTTTTGGTAATTTATTCGTCGCTGACAGAGTGAACAATCGAATTCAAAAATTTACTTTATCATCCGATTTATGCAATAGTAAGATAAGAATCACACACAAGAACATTCGACATTTTTATTTCATTATTTAGATGAAATAACAATGGCATCCTGTACAAC
>Ga0209960_1003862_pt1 | contig 12242 bp, 14 predicted proteins | sample ThiBiot_500_plan_2_FD_183947 | JGI IMG/M metagenome (GOLD analysis project Ga0209960, IMG submission 183947) | Wastewater bioreactor microbial communities from Cape Town, South Africa - Thiocy_expt_500_plan (SPAdes) | ecosystem: Engineered > Bioreactor > Thiocyanate-remediating >... | reverse complement strand
TATGGAAAAATCAAAACACAAAACAAAGAAGATTTTCCCACATTTCAACAAAATCTTCCAACACCTACAACGGAAATATTAACAAAAAACTCTACTTTTGAGTGTTACTAACAAGGGGAAGATTACACTTTGATAGAAAATCTGATTTCTGTTACACAAAGCAAAAATTTGATTTTAAAGTTTTTAAAAATATCACCGTTTCAGTTTGGGCAATGGCAAAAAATGAGAAGATATGAATGCAAAGAATCTCTTATTTGGGTTTGCTATAAAAGAGAGAGCAGACAAATTAGTTGGACGGAAATTATTACAATGAAAAGATTACTTAAGGACAATAAGTTTCTTCATTGGAGCAGTGGTTCTGTTTGGGGAAAAGCCGTAAAAGATGGGAAAATATCTATGTCTATACAATCTTGGTATCATTACGCTAAACTTTTAGGATTAGGACAAAACAGAAAGAAATTTTATAAAAAGAGAAAAAGAATTTCTGTAAGAGCAGAAAAGCCGAATGAAATTTGGCATATGGATGTTACAAGATTTAAAACATCTGATGGAAACTGGGCTTACATTTATACTTTAATGGATAATTTTTCTCGCAGAATATTATCTTGGAATGTGAACCATACCTTATCTGGTAAAATAAGTTTAAAAAGTGCCATTGTAGAACAATTTGGAAATAAAAACATGGAAACGGATAACATAGATTTAATTGTAGATGGTGGAACTGAAAATAACAATATCAATATTCATGAGTTTATTAAAAATTGTAAAGTTGGGATTTATAAAAAAGTGGCTTTGAAAGATGTAAGTTTTTCTAACAGCATGATTGAAGGCAATAATAGGATATTGAAACAAACCTATCTTAAAGATAAAACATTGAATTTTGAAGAATTAGAAAATTATTTAGACCATGCAATTGATGAATATAACAATATAAAACCACATTACTTTCATAAAATATATACCCCAACTGAAATCTATAACCAACCCGAACTAAAAAACACCAAACTCTATTTTGAAAAATTAAACAAAGAAAGAATTGTCCATAACAAAAATTATTCTTGCGGGAAAGTATGCCCATAAAGTAGAATTGCCAAGAATTAAATAAAGTTTTAAGATATATTCTAAATAAAGTTTTATTAAAACATACAATTTTTATTCTTAAAAAACTAAATTTAAAAGAAATGCTACATTTGTAGTAAAAGAAAACGTGGTACGAAAATTCGTACCACTTATTTTAGAAATTATAATATTATACAACCCTTATTAATACTACATTTTATGAAATTTAGAAAACGTAGAGTGAAATTTTCAACTATTAGAAGGAGCCATGAAAAAACTGAAATAGAAGTCACCTGCTACAGGAACAAGAAAACCACCATCACAAAAACATACACCTCATCAACGAGCTCAAAAACGCCATAATGATGAGGTATAGAAATAAGTAAAAGTAAGCCTGGACTAATTAGTCTAGGCTTTTTAATTTAAATTGGATTGATAATTCGAAATAATGTATTTATATTTGAAAATCGCTACAAAATAGCGCAAATACAACCAAAAAGGTATAGATTGGCGCAACTTTATTGCGCATATAAACTAGTTATACACAAGCAAAACGAACACTTTTAGATTGTTCTTCGATAATTGAATAATGCGATATAATTAACAAGCATAACTAAAAGACCTAAACCTACAATAATTGCAGAGTGTATTAAATTAAGTTCTATAAACTTTTTATTTGCTCCTGATAAAATTGAATACCAAAGAATAGGGCAAAATACTCCAATCAATATAATATTACGTCCTGTTTTTATACCTAACTTGAATGACAGAATTCTGTCATTCAAGTTTTTATTGGTATGTGATCTAGTCTTTCCCTTAACTGCGTCAAAACATTTTCTTCCTATAAAAGAATAAGGACAAGCTTTGAAAAGGAAGTTAATAATATTTTTAAAAGATCTCATAAATTTCACTTTAAAAGAAAAAGTAAAAGATAAAACCTCCAACAATCGCCATTGTCATAACCGAAAGAATAAATGCCATTATTGCTTTTGGTTTTAACATTGAAGAGATGATTGCTATTTCAGGTAAGCTAGCACCTGTACCGCCAATTAATAAAGCCATTGCCGCGCCCATACTCATACCTTTCACAATAAGTGCTTTTAATATAGGAATAGCCATCTCAATTCGCAGATATAGAGGAACACCAATTCCTGCCGCAATAGGGATAGCAAGTGGACTATCATTTCCTAGATATTTTTGAATCCAAGTATCTGGCACAAATGCTACTAAAGCAGCACTTATAACCGCCCCAATTAAAACATATGGAAGTATACGTTTGAACAATGCCCAACCAAACGAAAATGCCTCATTCAATTTCGGATTAGATTCACCACATACGCTATTTGATGAAGTACCGCAACTTGCAACTTGTTGAGATGAATTATTATTTGATGAAGTACCGCAACTTGCAACTTGTTGAGATGAATTATTATTTGATGAAGTACCGCAACTTGCAACTTGTTGAGATGAATTATTATTTGATGAAGTTCCACAACTTACAACCTGTTGAGATGAATCTTCAACATTAGTGTCTTTGGAATCTAGGTTGATTCTTTTAACTTCATTCTTAATCGATGTTTTTCCAAAAAGAGTTCCGAATAAAACCGAACCGATAAAAACAATGAGAAAGTAAACCAATGCAACTTTCCACCCAAAAACACCAAAAATAAAACCTACCACAACAAAATTTGCCAATGGCGCTGAAAGTAAAAAAGAAAAAACCATAGCAAATGGTGCTCCCATCTCTACCATCCCCATTGATACTGGAACCATAGAGGCACTACAAAATGGTGTGGGAAGACCTAGCAATGCCCCCATTAAGCCACCAAACTTACCTGTTTTTGATAATCTCTTCTGAAGTTTCTCTAGTGGAACAAAGGCTCTTATTAAACCAGTAACAACCGATACCAATGCAATAATAATTACTAAACCTACACCTACATGTAAAAACTCATCTAATGCTAAACTTAATTTTTCGTTCATGATATTTATTCTTAAATTTGTAAAAAAACTATTCCTATTTATTTTTTAATCAACTAATTCTATTTATAATTATCACGTCTATCTGATAATCATCTACTTATTCATTTACACTTTAAATCCTTCTTTCAAGTTTTTTTGAAAAAATTAATTTAATCCATTTTCTTATTTTTTTGTCATGATATTTATTTTAAATATTAGTAATACACATGCGCTTATCTACATATGTTGTGGTAAAAAAAAACCTTTTGCTTATTTTCCCATCCCTATAAAAATGATTAGTTCGTTCATTCTTGAATTCATATGCTTAGTTAGTAACAATTTAATTTTGGTTTTTTATGTGTTCTATCCTTATTACTCGTACAACCTCTTAAAACAATTACCAAAATCCATTATATTTTTTTTCATTCATAATATTCATTCCAAATATTAGTAATACATATGCATTTATCCACATATGTTATGTTCGTAAAATTCAATTACATATTTTTCCCAATGGCTAAGAAATATGTTGATTATTCTCTTTAATTATCACGCTTAGCCAGTAGTGATTTACATTTATTTATTTCCTTTTTCATTTGTGCGGTAGGCATTGCTTTTATAGCTTCTTGAACCAAGTGCCTAAATTCACTGGTAATTGGAGTTAAATTATAATAAACCCATTTACCATCTCCCACATCCGAAATTAAATTCGCCTCCTTTAATATCCTTAAATGTCGAGATACATTATACTGGTACTCATCCAGTACCTCAACAATTTCTGAAACACAAACTTTTTCATCAATATTTGTAAGCAACCAAATGATTTTTAATCTTTTGGTATCCGATAAGGCTTTAAATACTTTAATGCATTCATCCATCTTTTCAATACAATAAACATATGCGTTAATGCGCATATAGAAAGCGATGCAAATATATAAAAACTTTTTAATTTATTAGTTTTTATCTAAAAAAAATGAAAAATCATAAAAGAGCAGAGAAAGTGCATAGACTAAAAGTTTTATAACAGAAGGTAACAAATGCCAGTGTATAACAAGCGGTAAATGTAATAGCTGTATGGGTTTCATGAAATATTGTTATATTCATTAAAATTAATTGGAAACAGGTAGGCTTTTGCGCTTTATTACAAGCGCCTGGAAAGGGGCAGCTTTCTTGCCCCTCATAGCGCGAGTGGCGAGGTGAGTTACAGTGATTTGGTTTTGATGATTGAAGGCATTGAAGTACTTGAAAAGAGACAAAGAAAAAGATACGAAAAAGGGGTCTAAAGGGGCGTGAAATAACGATTTTCACTTGTGTGAAAACCCTATTTTTTGTATCTTTATACTATGAATAAACCGCTTGAAAGCCTCACTAAAGAAGAACTTATTGCCCTTGGGCAGTCGGCTTTCGAGCAAATTTCTTTATTAGAATCTAATGTAAATAGCTTAGAATCTAATGTAAATAGCTTAGAATCTAAGCTCTCTCAAAAAGACTATGATATCGCCTATTACAAAGATCAGATCGCGAGACTTCAGCGCATGCTCTTTGGACAGAAGCGAGAACGCTTTGAGGGAGTTCCAGACGGACTTCAAGGCACGCTGCCTTTTGAAATGGAACCAGAGCGTGAGGTGGAAAAAGAAGAAGAGATCAAACAAAAGATCGAGTATGTACGCTCGCGTCCTAACCATAAGGGTCGCGCGAAACTTCCAGACCATTTAGAAGTGAAAGAAGTAAAGATCTACCCCGAGGGCGATCTCACTCAAATGGTATGTATTGGGGAAGAGATCACCGAGGAGCTAGAGTTTACGCCTGCTAAATTTTACATCAAACGGTATATCCGATACAAGTACGCCTTAAAAGTAGCCGCGCAAGAGAAGCAAAGCTCAGAAGCCGGAGTTATTAAGATTGGCGCGCTGCCATCCAGAGTGATAGACAAAGGCATTCCTAGCGCCTCATTACTTTCTATTATTCTTTGTGATAAGTACCTTGATCACCTTCCCTTGTATAGGCAAAGGCAACGTTTTGCCAGAGATGGAATCCAGATTGCTTCCTCCACCCTAGAGGGGTGGGCAAAACAATGTCTAGACAAGCTCGAACCCTTATATGATTTATTGGAACACGAGATTAAAAAGAAAGGTTATCTTCAGGTGGATGAAACCCCCATCAAAGTTCAAGATCGTGACAAGAAAGGGGCTTGCCACCAAGGTTACTATTGGGTGTATCACAGCCCCTTAGATGAATCGGCGATGGTTCAATACCATCCTAGCAGGAGCGCTAAAGCGCCGCGTGCTATCTTGGGATCTTTTAGAGGGTACCTTCAAACGGATGGGTATGGCGTGTACGAGCAATTTGCGAAATCTAAGGACGTGACCCATGTGGCTTGTTGGGCCCATGCACGAAGGGAATTTGAAAGAGCCCTAGATAGCGACAAGCTCAGGGCCATGGTGGCCTTGGAGCTTATTGCAAAACTTTATGCTATTGAGCGTCGAGCTAGAGAACAGACCCTAGAGTCTGAAGCTATAAAAACACTGCGTTTAGATGAGTCCTTACCGGTACTCAATGAACTGAGTAAATGGATCGCCAAAGAATTTAAACACGCGCTACCCAAAAGTCAGATCGGCAAAGCCATGAATTATGCCTTAAACCGTTGGGATGCCCTGTGTGCTTATCTTTACAATGGATCCCTTCATATTGATAACAATCCCGTGGAAAATACCATCCGCCCCATCGCACTAGGTAGGAAAAACTACCTCTTTGCAGGGAGCCACGAGGCAGCGCAAAGAGCCGCCATGATCTACTCCTTTTTTGCTACTTGCAAAAAGAACCAAGTGAACCCTTTTGAATGGCTCAAGTATACCCTAGAGAATATTATGGATATCAACCATAAAGAGCTTAGCACACTTTTGCCTCAAAATTATAAAACCCTACAAGAATCTACACTATGTAGTTCGTAGGGCGGATACAGTTTCAGACACAAGAATGTAGTTTACAAACGCAAGAATGTAAATTTCAAACGCTCCAATATAAATTACAATCACGAAAATATAATTTGCATAGGCAAGAAAATAACTTTCAGTCGTGCCAATATAATTTACAATCGAAAGAATATAAAAAAATCCTAACAGAATATTCCGTCAGGATTCAAGAATGTAAAAACAGGACGCTCTAATTGAAAAACTTCCTACTCCAATATTAAATTGGCGAAGTAAATTTAATTGTAGAAACGTTTGAATATTCTGTTGAAGTCGCTCCATATAAACTTTTTACATATTTTTTGACGTTTTGGGCGATTGAATTATAAACCTGTTCCATCAGCATATAAAAGTTGGTCTCTTTCAATTAGTTTGTTGTTGAGTTCCGCTTCGGTTTGGTCAACGGATTGCGTTGAACTTACCAAAGAATTTTTGTAGGTTTCAAGATTTGTTAATTTTAAATCGTCTTCGTTTGGGTTGTAGATTGGAATTGTTCCTAACAACTGCAATAAAATTCCAAAATTGTCTGCCATTTGGGTGTAGGATTGTCGGGAAGTTGAAAGGTATTGGTTTCTTCTTTTCCTTCTTCTGGCGGTGTAACGGCTTTCTTTTGTCCACCTTGAATTACTCGGTTTAAAGATTTTGCTTGGTCGATTGTTCCTGAAGGTAGACCTAAAATTTCCAAATGGTTGATGATTTTTGTGGCGGTTGATTTTAGATTTTCAAATGCAGACTGTCGCACAGTGATTGCGTTTTTGTTGGCGTTTAGTTTGTCTTCCACTTCGTTCAGTTTTGCGGAAGCAATTGTGTAAAGCGTTTGCAGGTATGGAACCTTTAGATTGTCAACTGGTGGATTGTAGAGCGTGTAAACGGTTACCTGCTCGGTTAGTTTCTGTAGGTTCGCCACATTTCTGGCGTGTCCTGTTTCTGAAGTTGAAGCCATAAGCATTTGGTTTATAGGTTAATCCCGAAACAAATATAATAAAAAAACAAGCAGTTATTTTGCTTGATTATATGATGAAATATTAATCTTTCGGATAAGGTATTGCCTTGTCCATTTCTATTGGCAGATAATATTTTTTGATGCTTTGTTGCAGGGTTTTCCTTTTCTTTTCAATTTCCTCTGGTGTACTTAAATCATGATCTGAGGCTATTGTTCCTCCTTTTTTTGCAAATTCATTTAAAACCTCAACAATGTTATTATAATAGTCCAGTTTCACTTTTTGATATTGCTTAAGAGAAATCGTAATAGGTTTTTTTCCGTAATGTGTTTCTAAAAAATCCTTTGTATCGAAGATTTTCGGAAGATTTTTATTTTTTACTAATGAATAGTGAAAAATACTTTGCGAATCATAGATTTCATATATCAATCCAGATAATCCATTAAACTTATAAGGACCCTCTTGAAAAGGTATTTTTGAATCAAACCAAGCTGTCCAATTTCTTCCACCAAAATTTGTAGTAGCTTTTTGTAATGTAATGTTCTCTATCTTTTTTGTTTCGTTTTCTAACTTCCAATTTATTTTATCATTTGACTTAATTACAAAATAATCATATGTATGAGTATGATATTGATCATTGTCCGAACTATTTGTTTTTCGTACTAATAATTGGTCTGATACTGAATTTGTTTGCAGTTTAGAGTTTGTGGTTTGGTTTAAAGAATCTATAATAAGAAATTCTTCATCGTAGAATTTAGTGATATTGTTGCTGATGTCTAAAACCATATTTATTGTTGTTGTATCGGAAGGTTTTCTTACGGTTAATTCGTAGAAAAATCTATGAGTTTGTGCAAATGAAAAGCTGGTAAATAAAAGTGAAATAATTAGAATTGTATTTTTCATTTTAATATGATTTATATTGATGATTATTTATTTAACTGGAAATATTACTTTCCCTGCGATATTTGATGATTTTACTGGTCCAAAAAAACGAGAATCAACAGATTCACTTCTATTATCCCCTATTAAATAATAATAATCATTTTTGAAAACATAAAAGGACTGATTTTGAATTAATACATTATCATTATCTAAATTAATAAGATTTTCATACAATGATTTATTTTTAGTACTTAAGTTTATTTTTGTACCTTTTTTGGGTATTATGTAATAGTTAAAATTTAAGGGATTCCAATTAGAACCATAAGAATCATATATTACTTTTTGTATGAATACATCATTTTTATAACAGTTTTTTAAAATCGCTTCGGGGGGATTTTCTATTTCATTATTGTTTACAAAAATTTTTCCGTTAATAGATTTGATTGAATCACCAGGTAATCCAATGCAACGTTTAATTAAATGTTCATTATCGTGATTGAATATTAATATATCATTATGTCTTATCTTGTAAAAATTCTTAATCAGTAAAACTTTTTCTCCATTGTGATATGTATTATTCATTGAGTTTTGATTAACTGTGTAAATTGCAGCAAAAAAAAGTCTAACTACTACCAAAAAAGTGATAAAAAGTAAAATATAAACAATTTTTTTCATAATCCACAACTAATAACATCATTGAAAAGTTTTTGTGCTTTTTCATTTGCATAGAAGCCTCCAAATAATACAACTTCTTGGTTTTGGTTCAAAATCATTGTATTGTATACTTCATCATTAATAGGAAGATTGTTCATTTTTTTGAATGAATAATATTCCTTTTCATAATAAATAGGATATGGGAATTTAGTTTCTTTAATAGCATCAATAACATATTTGTTTGTTGGTGCGCTTGCAATGAAAATGTAATCAATATTATTATTTTCACTGTGCTTTTCTATAGAAGAAATAATTAGTTTTAATTCATTAACACATTTATCACAATCAGCAGTAAAAAAATGGACAATAGTATATTTTTTTAAATTAGGAATTTTAGTTTCTGAATTACTTTTACTACTAAGATTTTTGAGCGATAAAAGTTCAACATTTTTTGGAAAAATTATTTTATTCTTGTACCAAGATTTCATAATTGTTTTTATTTCTTGCTCTTTCTTCTGACAATTTTGTTTACATGAAAAGAGAATTAAAAAGCTTACCGATAAAGAAAATAATATTGTTTTCATTACATAGACTTATAGTTGAGTAGAGAAAATATTTTTTGTGACATCATCGTAGCAATATACTATTCTTTTGTGTGGTTCAAGAGCAATTTTGCATACTTTCCTGTCCAAAGAAATTTTTTTTACAGAATTTCCAGACCAGTCAAATACCAATATTATATCAGAAGATGTTTTATTTTCCTCATTCCCTGCGTACAAAGCGTAGATATATTTTTCGTCTGAAGTGATTGATAAATAAGCATATTTTGTTTTGTCTGAATCCTGAACAACATAGCCATCATTTAGCTTTGCTACTTGCATTACAGGATTAAAATTATTTGTACTGTTCCATACTTTATAAAGTTGGTCATTATCATAAAATTCGGCTCGATCTGTTTTGTTGTAAAAAACGGCAATTTGATTTGAATTCGGATTCTTAATACTGAAGGCTTTAAAAATATAGGCTTTATTTGGAATTTTAGTTTTTGAGATATTCTTCAATTTTATGTTATTAGTTACATTTGGCAATAAACCTACCTTTTTTAGAATTTTAGAACCATCCGTATAAAAATAACGGCAATCATCTAGTGAGTATGAAGTTGCTAAAATGAGATTGTCAGTAATAATTTGAGGCGCTATTAGATTTTTCAAAGAACTTTTTAATGATATTTCTTTTTGAGGTACAAGTGAGGAATCTTTTATAACTTTAGAAAGTTCTGTTTTGAAAAGCTTACCTAAAGTAATATCATATATCCATAAAGATGAATTGCCGATATTATTTTGCAAATAGAAATTTGAAGCAGACAAACCTTCTTTTGTAGAAGTTCCACGCTTTATAATTTGATTTAGCAATTTTTCGTTATTTAAAGAATATAAATTTAAAAGTTTTGGATCGTATAAATTTCCACAAACCAATAAACTATCTTTCACAGCTATATCAGTAAATATCCCATATATTTTTTGTATTTTCAGAATATGTTTTGTAGTGTGTATATCAGAAATATTGAATTCAGAAACTTTAAATTTGTTATCATCAATTCTAAATTCAATAGTTTTTGGCTTATTTTCATTGCAAGATACAACAACAATGAAAATTAAAATCATGTTAGTTATTTTCCTAATCATTTTGTTTGATGATTTTAACAATCTCGCATACCTGGATAAATGTTTCCTGTTGAAGGATGCATGCAATCCATATTAATAGCAGGACAACATTTGTTGCCAGTAGGTTGTTGTTTTGCATTTGCTCTAAGACTTTCTTATGAATTATCTTTAATAGTCATTGAGAATGTAATAACTGTGGTTACCATAAATAAACTACCAAGAATGAATTTATCAATTGTTTTCATTTTTTTATCTCTAAAAATTATTTTAAAAAATAAAGGAAGATAAAATCTTCCTTTATTGAGATTCAGGAATATAAATTGAATTAACCTCCAATAGTACCAGCTCTATACCCAGTATAGATATTGCCAGTTGAAGGAGATAAACAATCGCTATTTGATGCTTGCACACATTTGGTTCCACCTGGGGCTTCTTTAGCATTAGCTTTAAGGCTTTCCAAAGAATTGTCCTTAAGTGAAAAAGATAAAGTTGCAACGGTTGCAGCAACTGCAAAACTAGATAAAAGAATTGTTTTCATGTTTTTCATAACATTAAAATTTAATTGGTTGAACTAATTTTATTTTTTCTTTGGGTTAAATCGAAAAATTCCCGCAATTCATAACTTTTGAATGATTTAGATATCCATGACAAATATCATATAATGCGGATTTAAAAAATGGGACATTTGTCCCAATTTTAAATCCGTAATAACTCTTGTTTAGTTCTAATCAAAGTTTTCCTTGAAATTGATAGAAAAGACGATAAAATAGTATCATTTATACGATTTTTAAGAGACGGATAATTTTTGTTGAAATAAATTAACATTTCTAAAGGCGTGGATGTGGATAGATGATGATAACGACGAATATTAATTGCCATATATTTTTCTAAAATTAGCTGATAAATTCTAGCCAAGTTTTCAGATGTAGAAAGAAGTTTGTCCAAATCTTTTTTGGTTATTTGTAGAATTTCAGCATTTTCAATACATTCAATCGTTTCATTATTTTCCATACCATTTTTGCGAAAACTGTCCATGTTAGTAAGAAACCCACTTTCCCACGCTATTCTTCGAGTAAATTCATTTCCATTGTTGTCAATATAAAAAGTTCTCAACAAACCTGTAATAACAAAAAAAAGTTTGTTGCAAGCAGAGTCTTTTTCAATTAGAATTTGTTTTTTCTTAACAATTATCGGTACGAAAAATGTCTTAATGCTTTCTTCTTCCAATTCCGAAAGGTTTCCGTGTTTTTTTATAAAAGTTAGCAATAGTTCGTGATTCATTTTGCCTTTTATTTAATTGTTTTTTTTTATTTGGTTGTTGGAAAATTGGCTTTTCCTGCATTTTTTATGGAATCAGCGTTGGGCAAAATGCAGGATGTGCCAATGCGCGGCAATAAAAGGTGCTGAAAAAAAAGAATAAATTTTGCGTTGGGAATGTAAAAATTATTCATTTAGTATTTTTTAGATTTTTACAATTTTTCTTTTGTTGGACGCTCTTTTTGTAGCATAGCATATAACGTTCCGCGGCTTTGCGATGGTGCGGCTTATTATGCCAAATCTTTCTATTATAACTAATCTTCGGAATATCTAAAGTCTTTATACTTGCGAAAACCCCGCACTATTGCAAAACCGCTGTTGAACTAAACCTCCGGTAGCTTTTCTCCTCGCTGTTTTATTAATTTTGGTAAAACATCAATAAAATCTATAAAATGGCTACAAAAAAAAATCTCCGGAGGAGTTAAGGGTAAATAAACTTTTAAACCGTGCCTCGAGCGAAGTTAACGGTTTTGCTGAACTGCTGCAACGCTTCGAGCGGAATATTTCCATCCTGGGGCGCAGCGGTAAAACCTTCGATAATTATTCCCGTCATGTGGCAGCCCTGGCGCTGCGTTTCAAAACCCTGCCCACCGAGCTGGATCCCGAACAGGTAAAGGATTATCTGTTTGAACTCCAGCAGCGCTCCAAAACGCCTTCTCAGTCGTATTTTAAGCATACCGTCTACGGCCTGCGGTTCCTGCTGAAGACAGAAGGCTTGCCCTACAGCCATCTGCACCTTCCCTCCATTGCTAAAGTGAACAAACTGCCGACTGTTTTAAGCCGTCAGGAAGTTT
>Ga0209960_1003858_pt1 | contig 12257 bp, 14 predicted proteins | sample ThiBiot_500_plan_2_FD_183947 | JGI IMG/M metagenome (GOLD analysis project Ga0209960, IMG submission 183947) | Wastewater bioreactor microbial communities from Cape Town, South Africa - Thiocy_expt_500_plan (SPAdes) | ecosystem: Engineered > Bioreactor > Thiocyanate-remediating >... | reverse complement strand
TAATTCGGTTTCAAAAAAAAAAAAAAAAAAGTTCAATTTTAAAAAGAGGGAAAAAAACAGAAAAAATGAAAGTGAAAAAATAATTATGCAATGAAATTTTATAAGTTATAGATAAGTAATATATAAATGTATCAATTTTGAAAGTGTAGATAAGATACCTTTATCAAAATGTTTTCCATTCTTATCGATCTCTTTAACTTCAAAAAAATCCTCAAAGGCAATTCTAATATCCGACATGTTTTTTTTTTTTTTTTTTTTTTTTTCTTATAAAGTCACGTGGAATTTTTATCAAACTTTTTTTCAAGGTGATCGAAATAAATCTACCCAATCAAATAGGACAGCAACAACAAAAATGATTGGGGTGATCAAAAAATATCCCCACAAAACTTTGAAACAATTATTTGCATTGGTGTGTTTGAATTTGAAATCAAAGACTATGCAAGAAGAACCACAATTAAATCATTGATATCCTCGAATTTGAAAAAAAAAGAAGAAAAAAAAGGTTGAAACTATTTTCTATTTATTTCTACATTCAAAGTAATAATAATTTTTTTTCTTCTTCCAAATCTAAAGAGTAATTGAATCGAACTAAATCTTTAATTTACTCTGCAACATCTTCTTCTGTGAGCTCTTGTGTTCCAGTATATTGAGGAGTTCCTTTAACTTTACCAAGTTGTGTTAATTTCTCTCTAATTCTTTCCCAATATTGGAGTGTATCATGTTCAAATTCTTGACGATATTTTGGATTTGAATCTCTCATTCTTTTTTTTTTAAAAAAAAAAAGTTGAATTAAATTAAATTAAATTAAAATTGAAGAGAAATAAATAAAAGAAAAAAAAAAGAAAAAAATTGAAATAATACCTTGCAAAAAATAGAGCAGTTCCATCTTTTCCAAGTTCCAAACAATAATTGACAATACATGCAGCTTTCAAGTATTGTTTACTTAAATCATCATGATTATTTTTGAGGAAATCACTTGCATGGAGTAATAAATATTGATGAGTTTCACTGCAAACAATTTCTGGAAATTCTGATATAACTTTAAAGTAATCTTGATAATCTTTTGATTGTGCAAATTTATGGGCTTTAATTTCCATGCTTTTTACATATTCCTCCTATTTAATATTAATTAATTAATCAAATAAAAGAATTTTTTTCAAAAAAAAAAAAATAGAAAGAATAATTAAGATAATTAAAAATTAAGATCATACAACTCTTCTATTTTCTTCTTCTTCAGGATCAATTTGTTCATCTTTAGGTTGTTCACCATTACTTTGAGATTCACTTTGATTCTCTTGTTTTACTTTTTCTTTTTCCTTTTCTTCTTTTTTTGCTTCAACTTTTTCTTCTGTTTTCTTCTCTTTTATTTCTTCTTTTTTACTTAAAGGAATAATTTTGGGTTCTTCTTTCTTTGTAATAATCTATTAATTTTTTTTTTGAAAAATAAATAAAGTCAATAAATAAAATGGTTACAATAATAATATTCAAATAAAAAATAAACTATACAGTTTTTGAGAATCCATCATGACAAATCGTATCTTCATTCCAAACAGGATGTTTTTTTTCGTATTCTTCCTCTTCTTGTTGTTTCTTCTTAAACTCTTCTTCTTTCTTCTTGAGTGTTTCCAACTTTTTCTTCATCTCTTCATTTCCACTCTCTGCCAATGTTGCTTCGACCTTCTTAATCTCTTCAAGGTTCTTTTCTCTCAACTCTTGTCTCTTTTTCTTTTCAGCCAACTCCTCTTGTTTCTTGAGTTCCTTTGCCTCTTTCTTCCATTTTATCCAACTCTTTTTATCAATATTTGGGTGACAATCTTCTCCTTCGTCATCACTCACTTCAATATGATCCCATTTACTATAATCAACCATTCTTATTTAATTGTTACTTGTTATTGGTGAACTTCTTCTTGGAATGAGTTTCTTTGGTAAGCAAATTGAAATGTTTTGAAAAAAAAAAAGGAATTTTCTAGAAAGAAAAAAAATGGCGAAAAAAATGGCGAAAATTATTTTTTCCAAAAATCTTTTTGATTCAGATTGATGCTGTTCTTGTTTGATGTTTGAATCAAGGAGCATCAGTTTTTTGAAAGCAATTTATTTATTCTCATTTATTCTCTTCAATTGAATTTCAATTGCACTCAATTTTACTTCAGATTTTTTCTATTTTTTTTTTCAACTTCAAATAAGCAAGAAAAACATCTCATTGTTCTTTGATTGTTCTCATTATTCTCATTCTTGTAATTGAAATTATGAATACAATGTAATTGGGATTCAAAATAATAATTGTGTGGAAAATTGAAAGTTTTGATTCATAAATTTTCACAATCTTCTGTCAAACAACCAAGAAAAAGAATATTCTGCCAAGTTTTATAATTCAACTTCAGGTTTCTGGATTCACCACACAATTACATTTTACAAATTGAATTCAAATTCGAGAAAGACTCACTTTCAAAGACTGTAAATGATTGCTGAATTGTTTATATTTCCTTTTTTTGACTTTTTGTCATTTATTGATATTTTTTTTTGTTTATAAATAAATTATTTGGAAGGGGATTACAACACGAAAATTACTTTGTTTCAATAATAAATTTATTTATTTTTGGGAAAGCAAAAAAACTCAAGAAGAAGAACAACTTGATACTTGAAAAGCAAAAAAAGAACAGAAGATTCTCTCTCTTAAATCCTGATGAATTTTCAAGATGATTTCAAGATGATTTCTTGAAAATTTGATTTCAAAAAAAAAATTCGATGTTTTTATTTTGTATATAATTTGATGGCAATTATTATTCTATCAATTCAGTAATTTTATCATAATTGACTTTTGTAAAAAAAAAAAATGCCTTCTGATTGATCTTTCATTCAAACATTTTTTGATATTTTGTTACTTTTGTGAATTTTTTTTAAAACCATCAACTAATTATCATTTTGATTTTTATTTTATAATAGGATTAGAATAGAACAAAATGTCTCCAACTTCAGGAATTATCCTCTCTTTGCTTTTATTCTCTTCAGCATGTTTTAGCTTACAAACTAAAGACTTACCAAGAGGAAACATCTCTCCAAAAATTGTTGGAGGAGTGGAAGTGAATCCTCAATTTAAATACCCTTGGATGACTGGGCTTTTCTATGGAGGAACTTCTGCTAATCGCCAATTTTGTGGAGCTACAGTTATTGATTCTACTCACATCATGACTGCTGCTCATTGTACTCTTGGAACTCCAAAAGATGATGTCAAAGCTCAAGTTCATCGTCACGATATTTCAAAAACCCCCTCAAGTGAAAATGGGCAAGTTAGAGATGTTATTCATATGATCGTTCATCCACATTATGATACAGAATGGGTTAATAATGATATTGCTATTTGGACTCTTGATTCACCTTTGACCTCTGTTACCCCAGTTACACTTGATACAACTGGAAACTATGCTAGTTCAGGAACAACAGTGAGAACCATGGGATGGGGAACTACAACTGAAGGGGGCAATCCTTCAACTAAGTTACTTCAAGTTGATCTTAAAGTTATCTCAAATACACAATGTCAATTTGATTATTCATTTAATGCAAATATCACTGGTCAAATGTTATGTGCTGGAACATCAACTGGAGGAAAAGATTCTTGTCAAGGAGATAGTGATAAGTTTTCATTATATTTTCTTAATTTCATTTAATTTTGTTATTTGTTATTTATTGTTTATTGTTTATTTTTATTTTTCCTTGATTGATCCTTTCTTCTTTTCTTTTCTTTTTTTTACGAGGTCCATTGATTGTCAATGGTGATACCAGCCCTGTTCAAGTTGGAATTGTAAGTTTTGGAGCAGGATGTGGAGATCGAGATTATCCTGGAATTTATTCTAGAGTTTCTGAATTTGGAGATTTTATTGCTGCAGCTCTTGCAGACAGTATTCATTTATTTTCTTTTCTTTTTCTTTTTCTTAATAATAATGATAATAAAATCAAGCAACTGATAATTGTGTTGGCATCAAATGTGAAAATGGAGGTACATGTTATGACTCTATTGATACTTACAAATGTGGTTGTATGGATGGTTGGGTTGGAGATCTTTGTGAAAGTACCTTTTTTTTTCCAACAAATCAATAAAATTAATAATAAAATCAATATTTCTAGCCAGTCCATCATCAAAAGTTGGATTCACAGCTATTAATATTCTTTTTGCAGTTGTATTGGCTATTGTTCTTTCTTTATAAACCAATTAAACCTACTCTTTCATTTTTTGAAACAATTGTTTTTTTCTTTCCATCTATCATAATAAAAAAAGAAATTTCAAACAAAGTCTCAAACACCAGGATTTTTTTATTTTTACAAAAGACATAGATTGAGAATCTTTTTTGTCAAACTAAAGTCTGAAAATCGAAGATCTTCAATTATATTAAAATGGTCACGTTCTTTCACTATCTCTGCAGTAATTGAACAAGTTTGATTTAAGTTTTGATTCTCTTCTTTGAGAATTGAGAGATATTCAAACATTTGTCTTTGAAATTCCTCTGAGTCATCTTCACCTACAGATAAAAAGATTTCACAAAATACTTTTCGTTCATTTTTCCAAGATAAAATTAAAGGACTGAGTCTTTGTACATCTTGATCATCAATTTGAAGACATCCATTTGTGTTAACTGAAGGTGCAACTTTGATTGGAGTCAAATCAAAAACTCCACTAACAGGAAAAACTCCTAAGAAAGAAAAAATGAAAGTCAAATTTAAAATCAAAAAGAAAAGGAAAAGGAAAAGGAAAAGGATAAAAAAAAATGAACCATGAATGAAATTCTTTTTTATTGAAAATTGTTTCTCCCAATCTATATAAAGCATCATTGAAACAAGATGACCTCCAGCAGAGTGGCCAGCTAAAAAGATTTTATGATCAGGAAATCTAAAATGAATCTGTGAAAGTCCTTTTGAAACTTGACCAACAATTTTACTTAAAGAAACTATTGTTTGAATTATTAATACTTATATTTCTGAAATCAAAAAATCAAAGTAATTGAAATATTTTACCTGAAGGGCAAAGATCGTATCCAAGAGCAATGAAGATGATTCCAGCATCTGTGATTGACTTTGCAAAAAATGCTGAATCTTTCTTACTTTTTTTTTTTTTTTTTTTTTTGAATCAACATTTTTGAAAACAAAGAATAAAAATAAATGAAATAAAAATAAGCAAACCTAAGAGCTTGCCAATATCCTCCATGAATGTATACAAAAACACGAGATGTATTTTCTGAATCAGAAGGATAATAAATATCAAATGATGTTTCTTCTCCTATTAAAAAAAAAGAAAAATAAAAATAATTTAAAAATGGAATTTTTTTTTTAAAAAAAAAAATCTGATGTTTAAACCTGGCTCTTCATAAACGACATTTAATTCTTTATTTGAAATAGATTCCCTAGATTTTAGGCTTTCTATGATTTGTTTATTGAATCAGTCAATTGAAAAAAAAAAAAAAAAAAAAAAAAAAAAAAAAGGAAAGAAGATCAACCTTGAGCAACAACAGTACAATGTAAACCAACAGATTCTTCAGGGGGAACTCTTTTGACCCATCTACTTGGAGAATATTGATGATCAAGTTCCTCAACACTGAAATCACGAAAGATTTTGACTTTCTCCATTTTTTTTTTTTTTTTCTTATTGGATTTTCCTTTGTTTCAGATCAATCCAAAAGAATGAGAATGATACATAAATCAATGAAAAGTCAATGAAAATAAATGAAAGGAATTGTATTCACGCGATTCCCATCGCTTGGGATGAACTGAACTAATATTTATAAATATTTTCATCGTCCACGCACAGGGGTATACTCAGTTGTTATTTTTGAAAAAGAAAAATGAAGTTTTTTTGTTTTTGTTTTTTGTTATTTTTTTTATTGTTATTGTTGTATGAATTTTTTCTCTTTTCTCTTTTGTAAGGGACAACCTGAAGTTCAGAACTCAAAAACAATGGGTAAACAATGGTCTTAGAAACAAAACTTGATCTTTTTAGAACTATTGATTGATGAATTAATTTATGTTTTTTTAAAAAAGAAGGGTGTAAAAAAAAAAAGGAACAAAGCTTTGAAATTGTTTCATTGATTGAACATTTTGAAATTGCTTTTTGATCTTTCTTTTTGTATTTATAAATCTCTTTTGAGACACTTTGGGCTCTTGATTGTTGTTTTCTTCATCTCCGAAGCGTCATGGCGACAAAGGGGATTTATCTTGGCCAATTATAATTGAATTTTTTCGGTTTTTTTTTTTTTTTTTCGGTTTTTGAAATTGTTGTTGTTTGTTGAATTTCTCCCTTTTCTCAATTTATTTATAAACCCTTTTCAATTTTTTTTTTTTTTCTGACTCATTTTTAATTTACAAGTTGTTTTTTATTAATTATATTTTGATTACTATTATTCAATATGAAGGTTCTATTTTCTTATTGTTTTTTTTTCGTTGTTTGTAACTTCTTGACTTTTGATATTTTTTTTTTTGTTAACTTTTGATACTGTTGAGTTTTTTTGAAATTTTATTTTTATTTTTCCCTCCATTTTTTTTTTCTAATTCTTTTTCACTTTTCTCAAAGTCGCTCCACTTTTTTTAGTTCACTTCCCTGACTATCTTTTTGATCACATTCATATTCAACATCTCTTTCATTTTCATTTTCATATTTTTATCACCTAAAGTCTTCGTATTATATTTTGTTATCCATTATTTTACTTTTATTATTCTTCTTTCTTTATAACTTTTCTTTTGAAACGAACTTTTAACCCCCGAATTACCATAGCATCAAAAAAAAACTAAAAGTTGAGTCAAAATAGTATCAACATCAACACATCCAGAAAAACAAAATTATAACTTGTTCTAATACTCAAATAAAATAATAATTGTAAATATAATAATTAGATGAACTCTCCTTCAAGCGAAAATTCGAATGGCTTTTCTTCAAGAGAAGAAGAAGGGTCTAGAGAGGCTTCGCCGTTAAAGAAAGAGAGTGGAGGAGGACCTGGAAAAATGAACCTCAATAACTTAAGGTCACCTCAACAAGAAACTGTTGAATGGTTTGAATTTCTTCTTCTTATTTCTTATTTTTGAAAAAAAAAAAAAAAAAAAACAAAAAGAAACTTTAATTTCTTGAAACTCTTAACAAAATTCTCATATTCATTTCTACTCTTTAAAATTTATCAGGCTCAAAGAAAATTATGAAGTTGATAATTCTATTAGTCTTCCTCGTGATACAATTTATAGAAGATATTGTGAATTTTGTGCAAGTGGTCCAATTGAAAAAATGGGAACTGCAAGTTTTGGAAAAATGGTTCGTTTAGTTTTCCCACAAATTAGAACTCGAAGGTTAGGTGTTCGAGGACAATCAAAATATCATTATCATGGAATTAAAGTTAAAGATGATTCTCCAATAGCTTCTAAAGAAATGAATGCTCGCTCTTCTAGTTTAACAATGAAGAAAGTTGATAAAGTGTATGACTTTTTATTTGTTTTTGAAATTCATTCTTCATTTTCATTTCTTTCTTTTTCACAATTATTCAATAATAATCAAATAATTCAGTATGAGAGCTGAAGGTTTTAAAGCTCGTCAACCAGAATTAGTTGTTCAAGTCCCACCAATTTCAAGCTCATTTAATCATAACGTAACTCTTCACCTTCCACAATTAATGGGTCCTCCAGAAACAGTTCATTTTTCACAAGTTTACCAAGATCATTGTCATTCTCTTTTAACATTAATACGAAAAGGTGATTTTGGAAAACTGAATCAAGAGGTAAATGATTTTTTTTTTTTTTTTTTTTTTTTTTTTTTATTTTTTTTTTTTTTTTTTTTTGATTCTTTGATTCTTTTTTTTTCTTTGATTCTTTGGTCTCCTGATTTCTCTTTTGTTTTTAATCCCATTTTTTTCATTTATTTTTTTTGTATTCAATGTTTGGGATTTGGGAAGACGATTAAATTTCAATTTTTTTCATTCTTTTGATCCTTCTTTTCAATCTCTGATTCATTTTTCTTTTTGCTTTTGCTTTTGCAAATTTCTTATCTTTTTTTTTATTGTCTTTGTCTTTTTGACTTTATTTTCATTGAAAGCTTGGTAATTTCGATTTTCTTTTTTCTTTTTTCTTTCTTTTCGACTTTTTGGTTGATTTAATTTCGATTTCGATTTCGATTTTTCTTTTTCCATTTCACGTTTTTTTTTTTTTTTATAGATTTTTCTCCTGATTTTCATTTTTCTGAATTATTTCATTTAATTTATTTTGTAACCATAACAACAGTCTTGAAAAGGAAAAATTATTTTGACGAAAAGAAAAAAATTTGGCAAAACCCAATCAAATCTCTTTTATATTTATTTATTTTTTTGTTTTGTTTTTTTTTTAGTTGACTCATACCCTGGGGACTTTTTGGAACTCACTCCCGGAAGTTTATCGCATCTTCATCGGACACCAAGAAGTTGTTGATTATGTCCACCATTGTGATCTTCTATTGTATAGCGTAACTTTTGCTTTCATTGATTTTCTTTTTCTTTTTCTTTTTCTTTTTCTTTTTTTTTATTTTTATTTTTCTTTTTTCTTTTTCTTCTTCTTTTTTCTCTTTTTATTTTTATTTTTTTATTTTTTTTTTTTTTCCCTCTTACTTTTTACTTCTTTTTCTTTTTTCCTTTTTCTTTTCCTTTTTCTTAGTTGAATTTGTCACTTGATTTTATTCTTTTTATTTTTATTCTTTTTATTAGTAAAAATAAATTAATCCTTTTTTTTCTTTTTCTTTTTTTTTTTTTATCTGAAGGCTATATTAAAATCAATCTTACCCGATGCACTTAAAGATATCCCTTTAACTGTAACTCAAGCCATTCGAAATTTTGGTAAAAATGTATTTTCTTTATTTCAAAACGCTCTCGTTGAACTTCTTCCTCAAAACTTGTATAATGTAAAAATTGAAGGTAATTTCATTTATTTAATGTTTTTTTTTTTTGAAAAAAATCTCATCACAATCACTTTTTCCCCTTTTCTTCTTCCTTTTTTAGTGGTAAAAGGATTTGCTCATGTTTTAAAAAGAACAACATCTCTAAATCATTTGGCTCAAGCTGCAAAAGCGGTTTGGCAAAATGATCAACAAGTTACTCAAATGTTAGATGATTGGTTATTAGTAGATTTTAAAAATGTACATGAGCAAGCAATGTTTGCTTGTGGATGTGAAGAAGAGACAATAATTCAAGGTTTTTTTTCTTTTCTTTTTTTTTTTTTTAAAAAAACCTTTTACCTTTTCCTATTTCTCTAAATACTCATTATAAAATTTACAAATGTAGTTGAAAGGGAATTTGAAGCTTGTTTACAAAAACAAAGATCTGTTGATGATTGGGCTTTATTTTTAGAGAATTTTATTTCAAAGAAAACTCCTTTCGTTAATAATAATATTTCAGATTTTCGGTTATTTTCAAAGCATTTACTATTAAAATGGTCATATTATTGTTCTTTAATAATTCGTGATTTAACTTTAAGAAGTGCCACAAGTTTTGGTAATTTTTCCTTTTCATTCATTCATTCATTCTTTCTTTCTTTCTTTCTTTCTTTTTTTTTTAATTCCATCTTTCAAAAATAATTTAAAATAGGTTCATTCCATTTAATTCGACTTTTTTATGAAGAATATCTTTGTCTTCTAGTTGATCGTCGATATATTTCAATTAGAGGAAGAGAGCTGGCATCTAAATTTCCTAATGGTTTCTTTGAACATGTATATCCATCACTTGTTGTAGCACTTGATCACACTGTTTATTTTCAACAAATTCCTCAATCTCAACATTATCAATCTCACAATCAAAATCAAAATCAAAATGGATCTATTTTACCAAATCTATCCCCTATCTCAACAAATTTAAATTCAACTCCAAACTCTAACTCTAATTCTAATTCTAATTTAAGTTTAAATTTAAATTCTACTCCAAGCCTTCATCCTCTTCAATCTCAATCAAATCCATCACTTCTTCATACACTTCATTCCATTCAATCTCAACAAAACCAATCAACGCAACCTCAACAAACAAATCAATCTACACCCTCAACTCAATCTCAACCTAATCTTCCTCAATTAAATCAACAATTTCATATTCAAAATATTCATCACCATCAACAATTTCAACAAAATATAAGACCTGAATTATTAGTTAATGATCACAATCACAATCACAATCCTGAAATTTATTTTGGTTTGTTTTCTTTTTTCTTCTTTTTTTTTGCTTTCTTTTCTAAATCAAAAAAATATTAAAGGATCCCGAGTTTTGAATCCTTATAGTTTTTCTCAATATTTTCATTCTCAAAATCTACACCACCACCCTTCATTTGGAGGAGATCATGAAATGACACCAATTCGTCCTGATGATAAAAAGAATTAATAATTTTGTTTCCTAAATCTCTTGTTTATTTCCTTGTTCTTATTGAAAAATAAAAATTGAAAGTCTTTGTTTTTATTGTTTTTTATTCTTTTAAATAAGATTCAATATCTCCTAACCAATTGACATATTCTTTTTGTTCTTTGTGATCAATATATGCTGGAATGAAACGACAAACAGCTTCTTCATTATGAAGTCTTTCAGTTAAATAACCATAAAATGCTTCTTGTAATTTCTATTAAATCATGTTTTTTTAAGTTTTTGAAGTAGTTTTTTTTATAAAAAAAAACTCACTTCATCAAGATCATTAAAGTTTGGTCCAGCATATACATTTGTTCTTTTGTAATCAGCTTCAGCAGAATCTTCCAAAGCAGTATTTTTATCAGAAGTAAAGACAATTTGATTAATGAACAAGCGACCATCATCTGATGTACAATTGAAAGTAACAGTTCCAGACTATATAAAACAAACAAAGTTTTTTTAGTTAAAGAAAGAAAAAGAAATTAAATAAATAAAATTAACTGGTTTAGTGACAAAAACATTGAAACTGGCAAATGGGACTTGTTGTTCATCCTCTTCTTCCTCTTCCATCATTGATTGATCTGCTTGAGGAGTAACTGAAAAAAGAATGAGGATACTAAAGTTTTTTTTTTTTTTTTTTTTTTTTTTTTTTTTTTTTTTTCAAAAAAAAAAAGATTTTCGAAGTTGAAAAAAAAGAAAAAAGAGAAAAAAAAAACTCTTCATTTCCGTATTTTCTTTTTAAACCAACTTCCATTTTTCTTGGTGTTTCATCGAGCTATAGATGAATTGTTTTAGTTTGATTATTATTATTTATGTATTGATGGATATATTCTTACTTCGAAGCCACTTTCTTGAAGTAAAGCGTTAAGTTCAGTTGAATCTTGAGGTTGTTCTTTCTCATATTTCTTTTCTTGTGCCAAAATTGATTGTAAAGTTGCTCCTAATTCATTGAATTTTTAATTTTTTAAAAAAAGAAATGCAAGGGAAAATAAAGAAGAAAAGAAAAGAAAAAAATAAATTTAAAAATTACCTGTTGAGTATGAACGAGCAGTAGAAACAGAGATAGCTTTTGGCAATTGAGAAGTGAAATTTAATTTTGGTTGAAATGAAGTGGAAGCAAGGGATCTTGAAAAAACATTTCTGGAGACTTTGGCATAAGTTGCAAGGGGACGAAGTGCTGAAAATACTCTTGACATTATTATTATGGCTTCTATTTTATTTTATAAAGAGAATTAAAATAAGAATGGAATTTCAGTGGAATGCAATTGAATCAATATGCTAATTCAAAATAAAAAAAGATCTCAAAGTCGTAATTGTTCATAAACATGATGTATGTATGTATATGTTCTTCTTCTTCTTCTTCAATATGTTGCATAATGAATTAATTCTCACTTTATTCAAATCAACAAAATTCAATTGAGAACAACGAAATGCTTGAATCATGCATTTTTTCTTTTTTTTTTGTTAAAATTCATAAAAAAATAAAATGAGATCTATTCAACAAATAAATACAACAATGAGAGTAATATTGGATCATTACTACTCTTTGTTTCAATGAAATAATAAACAAATAATAAAGAAACAATTAAGAAACAATGAAACAATGAAGACGAACAGAAAGAAAAGAAGAGAAAAAGAAAAAGGCAAACATTTCAGAAAAAAAAAAAAAAGGTAAAAGAAGAGGAAACAAAACAAGTAATATAAGAATTGATTGATAGTTGTAAGTTAAGTTAAGTTAAAGAATCAGTATAAGTTTAGGTTATAATAATTAAGACAATTAAGAGAATTGGGGAGAGGAGGAGAGAGATAAGAAAAAAGAATTATGCTGAGAAAAAAAGAATGAAAAAACCTCGTTGTTGTTTGGCAAAAAAAAAAAAAAAAATG